>Ga0207647_10000776_pt1 | contig 24848 bp, 26 predicted proteins | sample KBSCornC2_FD_184295 | JGI IMG/M metagenome (GOLD analysis project Ga0207647, IMG submission 184295) | Corn rhizosphere microbial communities from Kellogg Biological Station, Michigan, USA - C2 (SPAdes) (version 2) | ecosystem: Host-associated > Plants > Roots > Rhizosphere ... | reverse complement strand
CCGTAGTTCTGCGCGACCCAGTTGTCGAGATACGTATCCTGGGGAACACCCGAGCCGATGAAGCCCGGATGGCTGACCGGCAGCGTCGAGACCTGATCCTTTTTCTTGGTGTTGCGGTAGTTGAAGTTGACACTGAGGTCGTTGATCGGCCTCCAGGTGAGGCCGAGGATGTAGGTGCGCTCGTTCTGGCCGGTCCAGTCGACCCAGCCATTGGCGTTCTTCGCGTACACATCGACGAGATAGGCGAAGTGATCGCCTACGGGCCCGGTCGAAAAGAATTCACCGCTGCGATAGGCCCAGCTGCCGTACTCGCCTTCGAAATACGCCTGCGGCGTGAACGAAGGCTTCTTGTAGATGATGTTGATCGAGCCGCCCGGCGGGACGTTGCCATTGAACACGGCCGATGGGCCTTTGAGTACCTCGACACGATCGACGCCGATGGCGGAGCCAAGCCCGCCTGCGATCGAAAGAGAATCGAAGCCGTCGACCTGCGGCGTCACCGCATATCCGCGCACGCCGAAATTCGTGCCGACCTCGCCGCTGTTGTTCTGCCCGGTCACGCCGGTGAGCGCACCGATCGCATCCATGAGCTGAGAGGAACCGGTGTCCTCGAGAAACTGTGAATTGAGCGCGGAAATCGAGATCGGCGTGTTGATGATCTCGGTCACGACGCCGGTCGCGCTGGTCGCCGCACTGGTGCGATAGCCGATCACCTGGACGGCTCCCATCAGAGACGGTTTGTTGCTGCCCTCTGCGGGTGCGCCTGCCTTGTTGCCGGACTGAGGACCATCCGTCGCTGGTGAGGCCCGCGCCTCTGATGCGGAGGCGGCTGCGTGCGCTTCGCCTTTCTCGCCACTCCCATCCGCTGAATTGCCTTGCCGTGACGGCGCCGTGATGTTGCCTTCCGTGCCGGCGTCATTTTTCGATTTGGCAGTTGGCGGGCGGATCAACTGCACCACAATGGAACGAGCTGAAGTACGTCGGGCCTGAAGGTTCGTGCCTTGGAGCACCTGCTCCAGCGCTTGCTGGGCGCCGAACCGTCCATGCAGCGCCGGAGCACGCAATCCCTTGACGATGCCGGATTCGAACAAAACGTTCGTGTCGGTCCGCTGCCCGATGTCGCGCAGGGTGGTGGCCAAAGGCTGTTCCGGCAAGTCGAAATCGTAAATCAATGATGCGGTTGCGGACTGCTCGTGCGCGAGCGGGTTCTGCGCAGGGAGCTCTTGCGAGACGGCCGACAGCAGCGCGCTTGCTAAGGCGAGCGCAAACCTTCGATCAAGATGACGCCACATGGTTTCCCCGATCCTCCGTGGTGATCCGATGTGACGTAGACGATTGACCCCACCCAACCCTCAGTGGAACGGAAAAATATTTTCATGGAATCGATAGGCTACTCGGCAGCGCCGTATCGTTCAGTCCTTCGTCAAACGTATATGGCTGGCTTCCTCTTTCACCTTGAGCCCGTATATCGAGGCAACGGATCGGGCGAAATCGAGGTTATCTCCGGTGCGGTAGATACCGCTGACCCGAACTTGTCCGAGATCAGCGTCGTCGATTTCCAAACGATGCGGGTCATAACGATTCATCTCCGCAACGGCTTCGCCGAGCGGAGTGCCATCGAGAATCACTTCGCCGCGACGCCAAGCAGTCGCGGCGTCCGCGCGCCGAACGTCCAGTTGCGGTCGCTCGCCCGCACGCACGCGCAAGTACTGACCGGGCTTGAGCGTGATCTCGCCCTGCTCTTTCTCGAAGGCTCCTGAGGCTCGCACGGCCATCAACGAAGCCACGCTGACTTTGCCTTCCAGCAGCGTGACATCCATTTCGTCGGATTCCTTGCGAACAACGAATGACGTGCCCAGCGCTGTCACGGTGCGATCCCCGGCCATTACGACAAATGGGTGCTGTACGTCATGCGCCACTTCGAACAAAACCTCCCCGCGCGACAAACGCACGATGCGCCGGCGGCCGTCGTAGTCCACATCGACAGCGCTGTCTTGGTTCAAGGAAAGACGTGTGCCATCGCTCAGGCGAACGGTGCGCTGTTCGCCTATGCCCGTCGTGTATTCCATGTCATGTGGCGAAAGCAGGAACACGCCCAACCCGAGAACACTCAGGACCATCGCTGCCGCCGCCACACGCCAACGCGGCTGTTTCCTTTCGAAAGCAGCCCGAGAAGTAACACGCGCCAGGCCGCGAATATCGACCTCCCCGGCCTTATCCCAGACCTCAGTCACCCGCTCAAAGGCAGCAGCGTGATCGCCGGAACCCGCTTTGAGCCACGCGCGAAAGTCTGCTTCAAGCTCGGCATCTCGACCGGCCCCATGCAATTGGACCAACCATGCTGCAGCTTCGGCATAGGCGGCACGCGATGGGCGAAATGGAGTCTTTCGTTCGCTCATATACGATCCATCCACTCGGTCAAGAACAAGACCGCCTTCGCCACCTGCTTCTCCACCGCACTAACGGTAACTCCCATGCGTGCCGCGATCTGAGCGTGACTGTAGCCCTCAACACGATGCAGCAAAAATATCTCACGTGTACGCGGACTCAATTGATCTAGACCGGCACGCAGGCTGCGCAACCTCTGCTGTCCGAGAACCACATCGTCCGGCGCCGAGCCCGCTTCCGAAAACCGCAGCGTCTCCACTTCCGCGAGCGAGGCCGGGCGCCACCGCGACCGCCGGCGACCGTCGTCCGCGACCACGTTGATGACCGTACGCACGAGAAAGGCCTCGGGCTCCTGCACGTGTCGATCTTGCCGGTACCGCTGCAATCGGAGGAAGGCTTCCTGGATCGCCTCGTCGGCCTCGTCCCGAGTCCTGCCGCGACTGTGCAGCAACTTGCGCAGTTTCAAGAGGAGAACGTTCACGGCTTCCATCATCCAAAGATGACACGGGTTGGAAGCATGCACCAGCGTCCGAGAAGCGGATGATAATTTTTTTTTAATTACCTGCGGTTTGCTCGCGCTCGCGCGTCTACAGCGTCCATGACCATTTCGTGCCGAAGTCAGGAGCCCAAAGGGCAATTACCACTCTACACATGTCGAAGAGCAGTTGTCTGCGATGCGCAACTTCGCAGCGCTTTCTGGCAGGATAGTTCGGACAAAAGCATACTTCGACTTGTCTCCCAAGAACTGACAAGCATTCCGAGCGCAATGCAGACCGTGCGTGCAGATCGATAGCCCGCTGGGGCCTGTGTCCATGCGCCCCATCGATCGCTCCAACGCATTTTTGCGCTCTTCGCACGGCCTCAATGAGTAGCTCCCTACTCTACACGCGATAAGGTTCGCTAATCACCCTGCCCCCTTACGGCCACAAGCGGCCGGCCAAAAGCGGACACCTAGCGATCCGGTGAACGCTCCACGCTGAATCCATTTCAAGTCATCGACGCATCCAATGCCCGAATGCCGTGAGTACTGCGAATCAGCAGTCCTTTCGGATCAACAGACCATCCGCCGACGGGTGGATGCATGGGATAGACACAAGGATGCCACCGATGAATCTTCTGAATCCGTTTAGCGCGTTTACACCTAGAGGGCCGGTGGTCTCCGCCCTGTTGGCTTTGGGCGCGTTCCTTTGCCCTGTTCCGGGCATCACGGCGACCGCGGCCGTTACCCTGCCTGACACACCCGTGGGTCAGCTGGGCGCGCAATTGATCCACCACATCAACACCGACAGTCCCATGCAGATCCAGCGGTGGGCTCCCGGTGCTCTGTCCGCATCGGTCCCTCAAGACGATAAAGCGGATTTTGTCGCGAACCTCGGCTCGGCGGCGCGCGATAGCGGTGGCATCGATCTGTTCGATGCACGCACCGACCCACGTCAGCCCGGCCTTCTTCAAATGGTGATCAAGGCGCGGCGCACCGGTCAATTTGGCCTGTTTTTCATTACCGCCGACCCAGCCAAGCCAAGCCAGCTGGCACAGGCGCATCTCGTACCAATGGATGATCCGGCACTGTATGCCGACTGGCCGCAGAAGGCGGTATCGCACGCGGAGCTGGCGCGGCTGATCCACGACAAGCTCGATCGCCTCGTGCGCACCGAGGATTTCTCCGGTTGTGTAACAGTCACCGACCACGCCAAAACCATCTTCGACGAATGCCGCGGCCAGGCCGACCGTCGTTTTGCCGTGCCGGTCGATCGGCAGACCACGTTCCATATCGGGTCGATCGGCAAAACGTTCACCGCGGTGGCGATCGCCCAGCTCGTCGAAGCGGGCAAGCTGTCCTGGGACACCACCCTGGCCCAAGCGGCGCCGGAGTACCCGGACCACAACGCCGCGAAGAAGATCACCATCTGGCAACTCCTGCACAACACGTCGGGTCTCAGCGACATCTTCGTTCCGGAGTACTTCGGGAACCGCGAACACTTCATCGATCCGGTCGACTATCTGGACCTCATCGCCCGGCAGCCGAAGGTGAGCGAGCCCGGCAAAGAATGGAACTACAGCAATGCGGGCTTCATGCTGCTCGGCCGCATCATCGAAAACGTCTCTCATCAGGACTACTACAGCTACATCCAGCGGCATGTGTTCGCGCCTGCCGGAATGCACGCCAGCGGCTTCGACCGCTTGGATGAGATCACGCCCAAGCTGTCCGTCGGCTACTACCACGACGGCATGTTTTCGAGCACCTGGAAGATGGACTGGTCAAAAATTCAACTCAAGGGCGGCCCTGCGGGCGGGGGCTACTCCAACAATACCGACCTGCTGCTTTTTGCCGACGCCCTGCGCAATGGCAGGCTAGTCAAAGCGGCGACTCTTGCAAAGATGTTCGCCGACGAAGTACCGGCCGGCCCCGGGGGCGAAGCCGCCGGATTCGGCGATCGTCTCTCGCACGGCAGTCCCGTTCGCGGGCACGCCGGAGGTATCGAAGGCACGACGGCGAACCTGCAGGTGGTCTGGAACGCGAACGCTGCCGTCGCGCTGACGAGCAATGAAGGACCCTTGCAAACGTGGATGCTCGCCGAGCACATTGCCGACCTGCTCGCTGCCGGAAGCGCGAAACCCTGAGAGTTCGAAAGCCGTCCGATCAGTCACTACTGGTCGGACTTTCCCCAACTATCTTCTGGAGTACGACAATGGATTTTTTTCTGCTCATTCCTCTGGTCGTGATGGCGGCCCCAGTACTGATCGTCCTCATGGTCATGCGCTACCGCTACCAGCAAACACAAGCGCGTTACCAAACTCTGTTGCAATTGGCCGACAAAGGCGTGGAGCTCCCAACGCAACTGCTGATCGAGCCGCAGATCGCTTATTCCGAACGCCGTCGCGCCTTGGTGCTTATCAGCGGCGGCATCGGACTGATGCTGACGCTGCTCGCATTGCCGGGCCAGCTCGATAACGGACACAGCATCGGTGAGCTTTGGGGCCTGGGCTTGTTGCCGCTGATGACAGGACTGGGTTACCTCGCCAGCTGGTGGTTGAACCGGCGCGGTGATGTAAATGGCTGACAGCGCCGCCGAGGCGCGCATCGATCAGATACTGGTGGCTCGTGCCCTGCTGGGCGACGACCGCCGTGCGTTCGAACAACTGGTACGTCGCAATCAAGGTATGGTGCGGGCACAATTGCGCCGCCTTCTGCAGGGCGACGAGGCCGCGGCCGACGACCTGGCGCAAGAGACATTCCTGCTTGCGTGGCGCAAGCTTGGCCAGTTCCGCAGTGAAGCGCGTTTTTCAACATGGCTGCATCGCATCGCTTACGGCTGCTTTCTGCAGGCGTGCCGCACAAAGTCATGGGCGGCACGTCATGCGCAGGACGATGAGATGGAGCACCTGCCCACGCCCGTACAGGCGATGGATTTGCGACTGGATCTGGCGCGCGCCATGCGACATCTGTCGACTGCGGAACAGACCGTGTTGCTGCACTGTGCGCAACTTGGCCTGAGTCACGAAGAAGCGGCGTATGTCCTGGCGATGCCGCTGGGCACGGTAAAGACCCATGCGACGCGTGGCAAGGCAAAACTCAAGACATGGCTGGCGGCGTGGCACGACGCCGCCGGCGAGGAGCGAATTCCATGAACTCCATACACGACGACGACATCGATGCACTGCTTCGGCAGTCGTTCGACGGTCCCATAGCCGACGACGGTTTTTGCGATCGCGTGATGCAGCAACTGTCACGCCGCCGCCGTCCATCGGCATGGCCGCTCGCGGCGGGCGTTCTCGTCGGAGCCGCCATGTGCTCGTTGAGCCTGTTCACCTCGCCGCTGTGGCGAGCGGCGTGGCATGGATGGCTCGTCGGCGAATGGTCCAACTCGAGCATCATCATGCTGTCGATAATGGCCGGCATGTCGCTGCTCGCACTCGCTTGGACCCTTGCAGAAGCCGACGATCATTGAGCTGGCTCGTCCGCATTGGGTCGAACACCGCCTGCTGCGAATGGGCACATGCTGAGCTCCTTCATCGCCATCCGCGATCTGGCATTATTTAATTTGGCGATCGACAGTAAGTTGCGCGCCTGCGATCTCGTCAAAATACGCGTACACGATATCGCGCATGACGACTCCGTAGCGCGAAGGGCCATCGTCCTACAGCAGAAGACCCAGCGCCCCGTGCAGTTCGAGATCACGGAGCAGACGCGTATGTGATACAGGGCTGGACCGCGCAAGCGGCCCTGCGGCCTGCCGCATCGCGGGCTTCCGCTTGGGCACTGACATCCACATATCGCACGCCGTTGTCGACCGACGCCCTGCCCGGCGGATAGGGTTGAGCTCGAATCTCCTGACACATCGCAATTTTTCGAGAATCGCGGGACCACGCTATCAAGCCAAGTGGATCGAACAAGCCAGACATCGAGAGCGGGGAGCTATTGAAGGCTACTGTACTGGCTTACTATTCCCGAAGTACGACACCTATGAGGAGCACTGACAAAGTGACGCTTAGCTTTCCCTTTGAGCCGACGCCTCCCAGCCTGATTCGCAGGCCCCCTGCTGCCGTTCACGTGCGACGTTAGGCTGGTACGTAGGCATTCGATTTGGCGTTAGTGCAGGTAATTCGAAAGTTGCCCTAGGCCTGGCTTCTAGCTCTCCTGCCGTTCGTTAGTCGTCCCGATGCAAAAACAGAGACGTGGTCATTTTACGGGGCGGATACGGCCCCTCTTCCCATCTCCAGCGACCAACGAAATGGAAAAGCCCGCGACACGGCGGGCTTTTCTGGCGTTGCAGCGGCTAAATGCTCCGCATGTGCGACGGTATGGTGGTGGGTGCAGTCCGCCTAGAACTTGTCTCCGGTCGAAATTCCCGTTAACAGGGAAATTAACAGGGAATTTCTCGAGAAAACGACGTCTATGCCGTCACCGGGTCGCCCTGCAGGCCAGGTGTGACGCCATTTTCACGCCGAAAGATTCTTCCGCGGCTCGCTGGCGGCAGGGAAGATAATTGCGGATATCAGGGAAATTTCTGGCCAGAACAGGGAGTGCTGCCGCCGATCACGCAGTGGGCAGCAGCACTTGGAATTCTGGCGCGGCAACGATCAATGCGCCAATCTCGTTGCGCACGGTGGCGAAGTAGTCCTTGCGAAAGTGCGCCTCCAGATCCGCCAGAGACCGCCACCGCTCATAAACGACAAAGCTGTGCGGGGTGCGAGGGTCTTGGTGGAGTTCGTAGGCGCGGCATCCGGGTTCACTGAGCGTCTGCGGTCGGGCGCGGCCAAAAGCAGTCTCGACCCGATTCTCCTGACCTTCGTGGACCGTGAAGCGTACTAGCAACGACAAGGGTCCGGACGGGTTGCGCAGCTCGGACCGAAGAGCACCGAGGATGGCTGCGGTGTCGTCGTCCGCCTGGATGGTAGAGGCGTTCATGGTCATATTCCCTTGACGGTGCGCGCAGCTGTCTCGATCACTGTCGCGACGGCACGCGGCTGGGAGACGTGAACGAAATGACCCGACGTGACCATGGTCACCTTCGATCCCGCACGTTTTGCCATCCGTTGTGCGAGTTCAGGGTCCAGCACTTGGTCTTGCGTGCCAATGATTGCGTAGCTCGGCTTGTCATGCCAAGCAGCCGCGGTCAACTTGATGTTGAACACGTCACCGTTTATCGGCATTTGCGAATTCGCCAGAAACTCGGCTTGCGCCTTGGGCACGTCAGCAGCCACTTCAGCAGCAAACTTCGCCGGGTCCTCGATGACAAAACCGTCTTTCGTCACCACCAGACCTTCGCGTGCCTTGGGACTGGGCGGGTACACGACCGCACTCGCTTCGCCGACATCGGGCTGAAGCGCCGCAACGTAGACGAGTGCCTTCACCTTCGGGTCGCTGCCGGCGACGGTGATGATCTGGCCGCCGTAGCTGTTGCCGACGAGGACGACCGGCCCATCCTGCCGGTCGAGCACGCGCTTTGTCGCGGCCAAGTCTTCATCGAAGCTGGTTAGCGGTTCCTGCACGATGCTGACGCGATAGCCATCGCGGGTCAACACGTCGTACACGCCACGCCAGCTCGAACCGTCGAGCAACGCGCCGTGGACGAGAACGATGCTCGGTCGCACTGTCCCAGACGAAGCCGATTGTGCGTTAGTTATTGCGACACACAGGATTGCCACAACTATCCCGAGCGCCTTCGGAATCGTTTTCATGAGAATTCTCCGGTATCGAAGTTCAGTGATCAGACGAAGCACTAGGGTCGATCGCCTTTCAAATGCGGGTCTTGCAGGATCGTGGAGCCGGTCTCTATCAAGGACTTCAGGTTGGAAAGGATCATCGGCCAGCCGCCCGACACCGCCGCGATGAGTTTTGAGGGCTCGCGCTCCATCGTGTGAGTGATCGAGAGCTTGACCGCCGATCCACTGGGCTCCAATTCCATCGTGCAACGCGACTCGCCTTCGACCTTCAGCTCGGGTTTGTTCTGATGCCGCCAGCGGATCACCAAGCGCCGCGGCGGGTCGGCCTCAAGAATCTCACCTTCATCGGTAACAACGCCGTCGCCTGACACCATCTTCCAAGGTGATCCCGCGGTCCACGCGCTTTCGCAATGAAAGCCAAACCAGTATTGCTTCATGAACTCGGTGTCTTCAGTCAGTGCCGACCACAGTTTCTGCTGGGTGGTGTGAATGTAGGTCACGTAAACAAAAGTCGATCTAGACATTGGTCTTCTCCAGTCGTCGTTTCAGGTCGCCCAGCGCTTTGAGGCGCGGCTTTTCGAACTTGGCAATCCAGCGCTCGTAGATTTCCTGCAGTGGCACGGGATTGAGGAAGTGCAGCTTTTCGCGCCCGCGCCGCACGGTGGCGACCAGGTTCGCGGCCTCCAGTAGGTCCAGGTGTTGCGTCACGCCCTGCCGCGTCATATCCAGGTGCTCGCACAGATCGTTCAGCGTGCGACCGTCGTGTGCGTGCAGCAGATCCAGCAGCTTGCGCCGGCCGGAATCGGCAAGGGCTTTGAAGAGCACGTCAGGATCTTGGCGTTCTGTCATGACTACATGCAAGTAATTGCTTGCCTAAAGTATAGGCAAGTAATTACTTGCATGTCAAGCCGACCATCGCGTAGCAGTTCCGGTACTACCGAGCCACACCGTAGTCCGTAATCGGTCAATAGCACGGCCGCCACATGCGGCCGTGCGGGCTATTTGCCAGCGGGTTTCTGTAGTCCCGGATCGTTCGCGGCGTCTACATAGATCGTGTCGCTTGGTCCATAGCCCGTGATGTGAACGACTGCGGGGAGATCTCCCGTACCCGCAAAATGCGGCGCGCCGGCGGGTTCGGTATAGAAGCTTCCTGAGGAAAGCTCCTTCAAAACACTGGCTTCACGCTTAGTCCCGTAGCCGATGTACCACAGGCCGGAGACGACAGTTGCGACGCGATCGTCTCGGTGATGATGCGCTCGGATAGTCGTATGAGGCGGTATCACAATCTGGATCGTATATAGGCCAGGCTTGGTGGGGTCGCCCGACAAAACGGTGGTGTGCATTGTCGAAACGCCGGACGTTCCCGCCGCATTCTCCGCGAGCGGCAGGACGGAGATTTCGGCCGGCGTCAACCGCAATTGGGTTTCACCCGCGGCCGCCGGATCTGTCGCGCTGGCGAGAATGGCAGCCATGATGGCGAGATAGCTTCTCATGTCCTGCTCACTTCTTGTCAATGAAGGAGGCGATCGCGTCGACGGCTTGAGCCGGCTGCTCCTCCATGATCCAGTGCCCCGAATTGTTGATGACGGCGCTACTCACGTTGTCAGCGACCATGCGCAAATCGTCAGCCTCGACGGTGCCATATGAATGATCGGCGCCAATGGCCAGCACGGGCATTGTCAGCTTGCCCTGCGCGACAAACGCTCGATTGTCGACTCCGTCTTGTGTGAAAGCCGCAAATTGCTCGAACGCATCATGCATGGCGTGCGGCAATGCGTAGAGTTGTGCGTAGTGATCGCGGGTCTGCTCGTCGATCGCCGCGGGATTCGCGGACAGTTCGTTGTAGAAGCGGTCAAGCAGAATTCGTTCGCGCCCGGCGACAAGCCGCTCCACATCGGGACCGCGAAAATTGAAGTGCCAGGTCTTCGGGTTGCGGAATTGCGCATCCCAAATTTCGCCGATACCCGGCAGCGGCGCATCCATCACGACCCAGCGCGTCGTGCGCGTTCGATATTGCGCCGCAAATGCATAGCCCACCATGTTGCCGATGTCGTGGGTTACCAGTGCCACCGGCCCGATCGAAAGGCTATCCAACACGCGCGCCAGTTCCTGGGCTTGGGCCTTCTTGTCGTAGCCGCCATCCGGATGCGATGACAAGCCCATGCCGCGCAAGTCGGGCACGACCACGGTGTGGTTGCGCATCAACTTCACCGCCAGCGGTTGCCACATATCGCCCGTGTCGCCGAAGCCGTGGAGCATCAGTACGGCAGGCCCTTTGCCGCCGACACGCACATGGATCGTCGCATCTGCGGTTTTGACGTCGGTGATCCGGAAGCTTTCGGGAAATGGCTGGACAGCTGCGGAAGCACGCTGCGGCGAGATCGAAAGCAGCGCCAACGCACAAGCTGAGAGTGCGACGCCAAGTGGTGATCGTTTCATAAGCGGCTCCTTTGTCACAGGCCTTCGACGGCGAACAGGATCTTCGAGAACTCAGCGGTCGTTTCTTTGCGATTCCAATCGCGCTGCAATTCGCAGATGAACTGGGTCCACGAGGTGGGTTTGGCGCCAGCTTGCTGCAACCGTTGCAAGCCTGCCCGATGAGCCTCCAGCGACGTGCCGCCCACGGCGTCTACGACGGGATAGACTTCGAACCCGGCATGGAGAGCATCGAGCGCGGGGAAAACGAGGCACACCTCCGTCCACAGCGCGCAGAACACGAGTTTGCGTCGCCCGGTGGTCTTCACGGCACGCACGAAGTCCTCGTCCTCCCAAGCGTTGATCGACGTACGATCAATCGGCTCGATTTCAGGGAACAATCCAGTGATCTGCTTGATCATTGGCTGGTTGATTCCTGTCTTTACGTTGACCGTCGACAAGACGACCGGAAGCCCAAACAGCTTGGCGGTACGCGCCACAGCGGCGACGTTCTCGACTAATGAGCGTCGGTCGCGAGAAGCGACGGAGCTGACTTGGACTGGCTGGAAATCGATGATGATGAGCGCGCAGTTCTTGGGCGACAGAAGATGATCGCCCGCGGGATCGCGAATGGTTGCAGCCGACGTCATATTTGTTGCTCCTATTCACGAGTTGGGTTTTGTCGACGCCTAGATTCGCAACTCAAGAAGCGCAGGTCTTGGCTGAAATGCCCGCATTTTTGACGATCGCGGCATGAAATAGGTGCAGAACGTAAACGAGAGGGCGCCTCGATTCGCATATCAGTCAATAGCTTGGAAGTGGTGCGCGCTCATTTCACGCAATGCGCGTGTTTTTTACGAAATTGCTGTCGTTGCGACATGCCGGTTGCACAGGGCCGGGGGCCGATTTACGATCGCAAAGGGGGACGCAATCGCGGAGGACTCTTCGTGAATGACCGAGGTGCTTATGGAAACGCGCTGGGCGAGGCATTCCACCTAGAGAATGCACCCGCACTCGTCACGCGAGCCTTGCATAAGGCGCGACTCGCGCTGACCGAGGTGCGCTGCGACCGCGAGCACTTTGGGATGACTTCGCCTATCCCGCGCGAGGATGCCTATCTTGTCGCGCTGCAGATCCGTCCGTGCGAAAAGCACGAACTCTGGAGCGATGGTCGGCCCGTCGCGGTTTCGCCCATCGTTGGCGGCGAAACGATGATCTATGATCTCCGTCGCGATCCGACCGCCTATATCGATAGCGCATTTCACTCGGCCCACTTCTATATACCGAAGGCGGCACTGGATTGGGTGGCCGAAGACATGGGCGTGCCGCCTATCGAGGAACTCGATTGCGCGCCGGGCAAGCGTATCGACGATCCCGTCGTTCGGGGGCTCACCGAGGCACTGCTGCCAGCACTCTCACAACCGGAAGCGGTCAACTTGGCTTTTGCCGATCACGCGCTGCTGGCCGTTGCATCGCACACTGCGTACAGATATGGGCGCATGCGCACGGCGCGTCGCATTCCACGCGGTGGACTGGCTTCGTGGCAGGAACGACGCGCCAAGGAACTGCTGTCCGAAAATTTGGCCGAAGGCGTCTCGCTATCAGACCTCGCCCGCGAATGTGGCTTGTCAGTCAGCCACTTTACGAGGGCGTTTCGGCAAACGACCGGTTTGCCGGCACATCGCTGGCTGCTGCAGCGACGCATCGAACGTGCAAAAGAATTGCTGCAAGACCGGTCGCGCTCGCTATTGGACGTTGCGCTCAGCTGTGGTTTTGCCGACCAAAGTCATTTCACGCGGGTCTTTTCTAGCGCTACCGGCTTTTCGCCGGGCGCATGGCGACGGGCACTGTAAAACCAGCCGCGTCTTACCCACATCGGACGAGCGTGGCGCCTCCGCTCGAAGTTCCGATCCGCGCAGAAAAGATATGCGCAAAACGTGAAATACTCGGCCACTCTCTCTGCCGATGATCTGTGGAAGTGCGGTGACTTCAGCTGAATAAAGCTGAGTCATTCGTTAGTTCCGAAAAACGAACCTATTTGGACTCGCCAACGGTGCTCCATTGCAGTTGCCGAGAGGAGGGAGACAACCTCGTGCATGCACTGCCGTCGTCGGATGCCGCAATCGGCATGTTCGCTCCGGATTTCACGCTGCAGACGACACCAGATAGCGAATTGTCATTGTCGGAGCTTCGCGGCCGGCCGGTCGTTCTGGTGTTTTATCCCTCGGACTTCAGCCCGGTGTGTGCGGATCAGCTGTCGCTCTACAACGAGTTGCTCGGTGAATTCCACACCTATGGAGCGCAATTCGTCGGCATTTCGGTCGATGGCGCGTGGTGTCACAGCGCCTTTTCACGTGATCTGCAACTGCACTTTCCGCTGCTGGCTGACTTCGAGCCGAAAGGAACGGTCGCGTGCCGCTATGGTGTCTACGACGCCGCGACTGGCATCTGTCAGCGCGCGCTCTTCGTGGTCGACCGCAACGGCATTGTGCGCTGGCGCCACGTGGCACCGATCGGAATCAATCCGGGAGTCGACGGTATTCTTGCGTCGCTCGATCGTATCGCTCGCGACGAACTATCGGGGTCGTTCCACTCGACGAAGAAATGACACCCAGGTCCGGGGCTGGGTCACTCGGCACTGCCCCGTTGTCCTCTGACTTCCCAGCTCGTTGTCACTATGCCTTCGCGGCTAGCGTGCTTTCGGGCGGCCGTCGGAACGAAATCGCCAGTCGGTTGTATACGTTGATCAGGCCGATAGCGAGCGTAAGTTCGGCGATCTCCTTTTCGTCGAATTCCGACTTGATTTGCTCAAACGCGGCGTCGGGAACGTGCGAGTCCGCCACACGTGTTACGGCTTCTGTCCATTGAAGCGCCGCGCGTTCGCGCGTGTCGAACACGCCGTCCACCTCGTGCCAGGCGGGAAGCAGCAGGACCTTCTCCAGCGGTGTGCCGGCCTTGATCAGATCGTGCGAGTGCATATCGATGCAATAGGCGCATCCATTGATTTGGGAGGCGCGCAGGAACACGAGATCGATCAGCGGCTGGGGCAACCCGGAGCGCTGCACATGAACATAAACGCTGCCGAGCACACGGGAACCGGCGGCAAGAACCTGCTGAAAGTCCAAACGTTGCGGCATGCTGCGATCCTCAATGAGCGTCGGGAACGGTGAGAGCTTCGTCTGTGTTGACGACGAAGACGGCGAGCAGCTGCGCGGATTGGGTGTCGCTCGCGTTCTCGCTCACCACATGATGTGCGCCTGGATTTTCAAACCAGCTTTCGTCCGCGTGGTAAATCTTGGCCGCCGGTTCGCCTTCGAGCTGGCTGCGGATCGAACCCGACAAGACATAGGCATAGATGAATGCAGACGGAGCGTGACGGTGCGGTGCGGACTTCGCGCCAGGTGGATAGTCGACGACGACCGATACCAACTTTTTGCCGGCGACATTGGGCAGAGCGTGCTGAAACTGCGGCGTTGCCGTCTCCGCTTTGGATACGAGAAGCAGACTGGCGAATAGCAATGATGACAGAGTCACGGCGAGCCTCCTTAGCGGACGAGACCGAACATAGCTTCTGGGGGCGGCTTGGTATTTCATAAATCTCTCGTGTTTTGTACGCGCGGACCACCGGGTGGATTCGCGGCGTGGACAAACGAGGCGAACGTGAAATTTTGAGCGCAAACATTCAAGCCACGCTTCTTGTCGTGACGTAGTTTTTGGGCATGCCCTGAAGGAGAGATGCGATGAATACTTCGCCTGCGACGATCTTGGACTACGAGAAGCAAGAATGCGTGCGCGCGAACGAAAGCGGGTTGCAGCCCGTTGTCTTCATCCACGGTTTGTGGCTGCTGCCGAACAGTTGGGACCGGTGGGCTCGAAAATTCGAAGAAGCCGGCCTGGTTGCGCTAACGCCCGGTTGGCCGGATGACCCACGCACCGTGGAGGAGGCGAACGCTCATCCTGGTGTTTTTGCGAACAAGACCGTGGGCGAAGTCGCCGATCACTTCGCTACTATCGTCTCGACGTTGCGCAACAAACCAGTGATCATCGGCCACTCTTTCGGTGGCTTGGTAGCACAGATTCTTGCGGGACGTGGCCTGTCGAAGGCCACGGTCGCCCTTGATCCTGCTCCGTTCCGCGGAGTCCTGCCGTTACCTTTCTCTGCGCTGAAATCGGCATGGCCGGTGTTGGGCAATCCTGCCAACCGTGCGCGCGCGGTTCCTTTGACGTTCGACCAGTTCCGATATGCATTTGCTAACGCAGTCGACGAAACCGAGGCAAAGGCTCTCTACGATACGTTTGCGGTTCCGGCGGCCGGTGCTCCGCTGTTTCAGGCGGCGGTGGCGAATTTCAATCCGTGGACCGAGGTCAAAGTGGACACCCGGAATCCGCAGCGAGGGCCGCTGCTCATCACATCGGGTGAAAATGATCACGTTGTGCCCTGGTCGGTTTGCAACGCGGCATACGAGTTGCAGAAAGACAACTCAAACGTAACCGAAATCGTCAAGATCGATAAGCGCGGACATTCGCTGACCATCGACAACGGATGGCCCGAAGTCGCGGACATTTCATTGAAATTTGTCAGCCGTTTCCTCTAAGGGGTTGGCTTAGCCAATCCCCTTGGCTGCGAAGAGCGCTTAGGCCTGCACGACGCTGCGCGGATGATGCCGAGCGCTGGCGCGGTCGCGGGCGCTTTCGGTATCGTTTATTTCGGCTTTTGGTGCTACGGCCAGCCGCGCTCGTGGTCTGCGCCTTGCGGCGTATCCATGCGGCTTGACAAGGTCTGTATGCTTGAAGTCGAGGGCGGATCTGTAACATTCCGCTTTCGACGGTTCGATCTTCGTCTCTTCCCATGCAAAGGAGCATCGATCCATGAAACATCTCCTTCCTTCCGTGGACTCCAGTGATCATGTTTTGGGGCCGCGCTCGGCACCGATCATCCTGATCGAATTCGCCGACTTCCAATGCCCCTACTGCGGAGCTGCGTATCCCGAGCTGAAAGCCGTCAAGCAGGCGATGGGCGACAAGCTGTGCTTCGTCTTCCGCAACTTCCCGCTCGTTCAGTCGCACGCGCATGCTCTGCAGGCAGCCGAGTTTGCCGAGACGGCGGCGAGCGAGGGAAAGTTCTGGCAAATGCACGACACACTGTTCGAGCATCAAAAGAATCTCGAGGAACCGAATCTTGTCCGCTACGCGCAACGCATCGGTTTGACTGAGAGTACGATTGAGTGCGCCCTGCGTGGCGAATTCCGCAAGAAGGTGGAAAGTGACTTCGACAGCGGCAAGCGCAGCGGCGTCGCCGGCACGCCGTGGCTTTTCGTCAATGGTCAACACTGGCAGGGGCCGGCGGAGGCTGCGTCATTGCTGGAAGCGTTTCGCGAAGCCGGAATTGGCTGATTTTCTTCGACAACCGTTTCCGCATCGCACATCGGACCATGCGCATGAGCAATCTCCCCCGCCCCATTCCGAGCCGCGAGCAACTGTTCCACGCCTTGAGCGAAGCCGCCGAGATCGAGCACTGCCTGATGTGCACGTATCTGTATGCGGCGTTTTCGCTCAAGACCGATGCGGACGATGGACTTGCGCCGCGGCAGCTCGAAGCTGTGAGGCGCTGGCGGCAAGCGATCCTGGAAATCGCGACCGAGGAGATGGGGCACCTCGTCGCGGTGTGGAACATCATGTCGGCACTCGGCAGCGCCCCTCATCTAGGGCGCTCCAATTTCCCGCTCGATCCCGGCTATCTCCCCGCCGGCATCGTTGTGAAGCTAGCTCCGTTCAATCTAGACACGTTGCAGCACTTCATCTACCTGGAGCGGCCGGCCGACTCGACCGAACCCGATAGCGCGCCGTTCGTACCGGAGCTCCAATTCCATCGCGGTGCAGCCACGCCTCGCCTGACGCCGATGAGCATGGACTACGCAACCGTCGGCGAGTTCTACGAGGTGCTGGCCAAGGGCGTCACCCGACTGGTCGAACACGTCGGCGAAAAGGATACGTTCTGCGGCGATCCTTCATTGCAGCTTGGGCCCACCGATTCATCGCTGCCCGGCGTAGCCAAGGTCATCTGCCTGAAGACGGTACTGCAGGCGTTCGCCGCGATCGTGACGCAAGGCGAAGGCGCATCGCAAAACGAAACGCGCTCTCACTATCAACGCTTCGCCGCGATACGCACCGAGTTCGAGGCGTTGCTCAAGGATGATCCCAATTTCGTGCCGGCATTCCCGGCGGCAACGAACCCGGTGCTGCGGCGGCCGCCCCGGCCGCAGGGCCGTGTCTGGATCGAGGATGCGCAAGCCATCGCCACTTGCGATCTTGCCAACAGTCTCTACGGACTGATGCTGCGTCTGCTTGCCTATAGCTATGCCGTACCCGACCCGGAAAAAGCGCTCGCGCTCAGCTTGTCAGTCGGTTTGATGCACGCGTTGGTTCCGCTGGCGGAACGAGCTGCTCGCCTTCCGGTGGGGCCTTCGAATCCGCACTGCAATGCGGGTGTCTCATTCATCGCTTTGCGCGACGCCTCGGCTCTGCCACCCGGCATCAGTGCGCACCGCTTCTTTGTCGAACGACTGACCCAGCTGTCGGAAGCGGCCGAAAAACTGAGTGAATCCGGAGACAAGCGCGCGCAGGCCGCAGCCTCCATTCTGCAAGGCCTGCTGCGCAAAGCGCAGCCAATGGCCGAAATCTTCCCGCCGATCCGCACGCCCGCGCAGGTCCCGCCTATGCCTCGGACAACGACTACAACCAGCCAACCTGCCGAAGTCCTCAAGGACGGCGTCGAAGAAGTCGAAAGCGAACGGCTCACTCTGCTCTACGAGGGCAAGCGCTGCATCCATTCGCGTTATTGCGTCACTTGGGGGCCGAAGGTATTCCTCGCTAATGTCGAGGGACCCTGGATCCATCCGGAAGCGATGGACGCCGAACGCGTGGCCGAAATCGCCCATCTGTGCCCCTCCGGTGCCATCCGCTATCGGCGCAAGGACGGCCGCCCTGACGAGGTTGCGCCGCCGGTGAATCTCGTCGCTGTACGCGAGGCCGGACCCTACGCGTTCCGCGGCGATTTGCTCCTGCGCGGCCAACCGGCAGGATACCGGGCAACACTCTGTCGCTGTGGCGCATCGAAGAACAAGCCGTTCTGCGACAGCTCGCATCACGACGTCTCGTTCGATGCCACCGGCGAGCCGAAGACCGGCGATCAAACGGCAATGTTGGCGGTGCGCGATGGCCCGCTGGCAATCGAACCGCAGATCAACGGTCCTCTGGAAGTCACTGGCAACCTCGAGATCACCAGCGGCACCGGGCGCATGGTCGCGCGCGTTACCCGGGTTCGGCTGTGTCGATGCGGAGCGAGCGGAAACAAGCCCTTCTGTGACGGGAGCCACGCGCGAGTGGGTTTTCAGGCGGATTGAGCCCATCGTACGGCCTCAGCATCTGAGCGGACGGACTCCTGCAGAGGCGTGGACAGACCGACCGAAGACATACGGGCACCTGTCCGGTTCGAGGCCTGGGATGAGCTATTGATGGGTTGGTATTTCCAGCGTGACGGGCATGCTCAGCTTCCCTACGAGAACAATCAACGGGCGGATCACCGTCCGCTCGGACACGTCTCTATGTCATGGAACGGGACTGAAAGCGGGCAAGAATCAGCGTCAGGGGGTAATGCGCGCCCTTCAGGATGGAGTCGCCGTGGATGTGCGAACGAGAAATCGCAAAAAAATGGAGCGATTTCTTATCGAGCCATGCTGCGGACAGCGTGCGGACGGGACAACGCAAGCAGAGGCGCACATCCACCCGCTATCTTGGCTGCCCATCCTAGGGTGAGCTCAAGCGATATACTCGTTCCGCATTTTTCTGGAAGAACTTTGCCCGATCGGCGCTACTCCACGAGCTCGCCAGCGACTCGGCTAGCTGAAACCAGCGTGCATATCCCCCAGCGACTTCGTTCACTGGCCAGTCGCTGCCAAACATGATCCGCTCCGACCCGAACTCACTCGCCGCAACGCGGGCGTACCAGAGCACCTCTTCGGGCTGCCAGTGATTCCAGTCCGCTTCGGTGACAAGACCGGAGATCTTGCAAACCACATTCGGCAACGCAGCCAGCTCTTCTATCTGCTTCGCCCATGGCTCCTTGCGGCCGGACTTGATGTCTGGCTTGGCACAATGATCGAGAACAAAATTCCCTTCGGGACAGCGTCTGACTAGCTCGATCGTTTCGGCGAGCTGATGGTGTTTTAGGCAGAGTTCAAAATGCAGCCCACGTCGATGGACTTCCCTGACACCGGCAATAAATCCTGCTTCCAGCGCAAACCCGGGCGGGTTGTTCTGAATGTTGTCGCGGATTCCGCGCACGAGTGGCATCGCTGCCAACGCATCCAATGTAGCCAGCGCATTCGCGTCCATTAGTGAAGTGCGCGCGACGATAGCTTGGATTCGCTGATCGATCTGGGCCAAGCGGCGAACCCATTCTGCTTCCGCGAGCGAATAGCTCGCATGCGCATCGCATTCGACGAAAACCATGCGCTCGATCGGAACGTCGGTCGTCGCGCGCTGATAATCTTCCAGAAAGAAACTGCGATCGAAAGCAGATCCCTTCTCTATCCACGGGTAGTTTAGGGAATCGACGTCCCAGAAATGCGCATGGGTATCGACCACGTTCATCGAGCAAATTCCTTTGTGGAGACCATCGTGATTCTTCGCAATCGTGCCTCTCCGCTAGGCCGTCGGAGTCACATCAACCGGACCAGCCACCGTCGACCATGATGCATTGGCCTGTGGTGAAAGCCGACTCGTCCGAGGCGAGATATAGAGCCAGCGCGGCAACTTCCTCAGGCTTTCCCAGCCTTCCCATCGGCTGGCGCCCAATGAACTGCGCGAGCGCCGCCTGAAAGTCACCGGTTGCGCGCAACCGTTCGTGCAGTGACGGGGTTTCGATCGTACCAGGACATATCGCATTGCAACGAATGCCGCGAGTAATGAAATCAGCTGCCACGGACTTGGTCAAACCAACAACTGCCGCCTTAGAAGTCCCATACGCAAAACGATTTGGCGCCCCTTTTTGCGCGCCGACCACAGACGACATGTTGATGATCGATCCGCTCCCACGCCCGAGCATGCCTGGCAGAAACGTTCGAATAATGCGGAACATCGATGTCACGTTAAGTTCGATCGAGCGCGACCAGTCTTCCTCGCGGCAATCCAGGACGGTGCCGTTCACAACGATGCCCGCGCAGTTGAATAGGACGTCGATCGGTCCTGTCTGTGCTTCCAGCGAACGAACTGCTTCTGCGTCGCCCACGTCCAGCGCGACGCAGCGGCAAGCATCGAGTCCGGACAAGGTCGCTGCGTTGAGATCACTGGCCCAGACAATCGCGCCTTGTGCGGCAAACAGCTCGGCTGTTTTGCGTCCAATGCCTTGCCCGGCAGCGGTTATCAATACGGTCTTGCCGGCCAAACGGCCCGAGTTCGCTGACATATGAACAGTCTCCCTTAGGCCCGAGTTGGGTGGCACGCAGGACCCACCGCATCGATCGATTTGTAGGTCAGGACGAATTCGCGATGCCCCAGCGACTCCGATTTGGACAGCGCGCCCGATGCAACCGACACCACGAGGTTGAAAATGTCATCCCCAACTTCATCGAGTGTCGATTTGCCCTCTAGGACTCGCCCCGCATCGATATCCATGTCCTCGCTCATAAGCGCGTAGGTTTCTGGGTTACCGGTGATCTTGATAACTGGGGCGATCGCCGAACCAACAACGGAGCCTCGGCCGGTCGTAAACAAGGTCAGGTGAGCACCGCACGCCATCAGCTCTACAATTTCCGAATTATCAGAGATGTTCGGAAATCCAAACTTCGGCGCGGTATCCGGGACCACGTCAAGCAAGTAGAGGCCCGGTGCATCCGGCTGCTGTGCCGGGCGGATGACACCGTTTATCGCGCGGCTACCCGACTTCACGTATGCCCCCGCAGATTTCTCTTCCAGCGTCGATAGTCCGCCTTCTGCATTGCCCGGAGCGAAGCTCCCGTACCCCATCGCGCGGTAGTACTTCTCGGCGTTGTGAATTGAGGCGACGATTGCCTCGGCCACTTCCGGCGATGCGGCGCGCGTACTCATCGCACCCTCGCAGCCAATCATCTCGCCTGTCTCCTCGAAGAGGCACGACGCACCCGCGTCGACTAGCCGATCGAACGCTCTGCCCACTGCCGGATTCGCTGCTATGCCGCTCGTACCATCGGACCCACCACAGATCGTCCCGACCACGAGATCCGAGAAGTGCATCGGCACCCGGCGTTCAGCGCGAATCATTTCTTCTCTTACTTGCTTGACAGCGGCCAGCGCCGTTTCGATACCGGAGCGCGTGCCGCCTGCCTGTTGAATTACGACAGTTCGCACCGGTCTGCCACTTGCCTCGATATTGGCCGCCAATGCTTCGCGATTGAAGCCTTCGCAGCCGAGAGACACGAGAACCACCCCCCCGACGTTCGGATGCGTCGCGAGTGCCTTCATCATGCGCAACGAATACTCGTTCGGATAGCAGCCGGGGAAGCCCAGCAAGTGCACGTCATCATCCTGCGCGAGTTCCACCACACGTCGCGCGACGTGGTGCGCGCACTCGACGAGGTAAATCACTGCGGTAACGTTGCGAATGCCTTTGCGCCCATCAGCGCGTAAATAGCCGTTGGCGATCATGTCGTCTGCTCCTCTGAATCGCGGACGTGACTGGAGATGTAATTGCTTTTCAAATTGTGGAGATGCACCCAATCACCTGGATGGATGTCCTTGGTGGCCGAGCCGATGGCGATCCCATACTTGACGACTTCGGTACCGAGCGGAATGAAGCAACGGGCGATCTTGTGTCCGAGGGCTACGTCGGCGCGTGCGACGACAAGTTCGCCTTCGAGCGGCAATACCTCACCCGCGGCAACATTGCGCCGACAGACGGCGACGCTATCGGCGGGATGCAGCACGATAGCGGCTGCGGTTATTGGGTTCCCTGTGTTCATCGTACGAACTTCCTAGTGTTTGATTTCGCACATTTCAATAGAGAGATGCCATCTCATGAACAACATCGACCGATCAAACGACGCTCGCCGTGAGGCGCGTGCAAAAAAATGAGTGGCCAGCCCGATCGGCGGCGGCCGGTGGCGAGCTAGGAGTTGCGCACGAGGTGCCGCAGCTCCTCCAAAACTCGACGGGACGGTTCACCAATCGACCCATCTTGAAAAATCCCAACACCCAACGTGACCGGTGCCCGATCAGCCATACACGACTTGATGTAGTTGGCGAGCTCGCCTGCTTGATAGCGAGGCGACTCCATTTCCTTGTCGGGGGTAATGTGGAACCAAGGGGCATCGAGGCGGATTGCTGCATGAGCCTGGAGGCCCTGACCCGCTCCGCGAAGGATATACCTCGATTTGAATGGCTTTAGGGGCAAGTCGGTGAGCTCACCGGACCAGTAGTCCTGCCAATCGGTTTCGCTCGGGAACGTCCAGTGGTTGTAGGCGACAAGGCGGTCGGGATGCCCAGCCTTTATTGCTTCACCCAGCCGATCGAATGGCAGATTGGGATAGGTCTCGTTGGTCTGAAACCAAGAATCGAGCCAATACCCGGCAACTTTCTCCTTGTAACGCAAACCGAATTCGCGGAACACGCGGATCAACTGGTTCGCGTATTCCGCTTCGCTCATCGACGGACGATCGATCGCCGGGCCTGGCTGTTGTATCAGGTTTCCCAAGCCCGGGCAGTTCATGTAAAGCATCAGCTTGATTCCGCGCCGACCCAGTACGTCGGCGAGATCACCAATCAAATCACGCTTAGTAGTCCAACCCGGATGCAGCGATTCCCAAGACTTAATCGGGGCAGGACATGTCGGGTTGCCGTGATTTACAGTGAAGATCAGATACTTGGCGCCACAGCTATCGACGAGGCCGGCGAGCTTTTCGACATCGAGTTCGTCAACGGCGTCTTTATACGGCTTGCGCGGCCCGTGTCGTGGTGTTGTCAGGTCGAGGAAATGGAACCACATTCCATAACCAGCTTGGGCGAACCAGTCCGTATTCGCTCTGTGCTTCAAAGCAAGCTCTTTGGAGATTTCAATCGACTTGCGCTGGGCCACCGGCGTCAGCTCCAACGACCGCAAGCGGAAAACTTCCTTCCCTTTCGCCGCAGTTACTTTCAGTCGGATAACATTCACGCCACGCGTTAGTTCAAGCTCGTCCGACACCGGTACTCTTTCGAACGAATAGAACTCGCGCATCGACCAGAACGAATCGTCATCCGGATTACCCGGATTGGCGGACGGGCCTTTGGGATCTGGGTAGAAATAACCTTCGGTAACCCGCGTCGCATGCAGAGCAACGCTTTCGCCCGCGGAGATTTTGATTGGTGTTTCCGCGACAGTGGACGAGTAGCACAACGAGAGCTGATAGCGGCCATCGCTGGGCACCGACACATTCCAAACCACTTCGCCGGAGCCAAGGAAAGGCAACATTACGCCGATCTCAGCGGGCCCAAACCGAACATCTCCGGAACGCACAACGGCCTCATAAGGGTAGAGCCGGATGACCGGATTGAGCTCGGGAATTACCGCGCTCTTGCCGTCGTCCACCGGGGTCTTCGTTGCGCGCGCAGCACCTGCGGCAATTGACGCCGGAAGCGCCGCAACGGCGAGCATTGAAAGCCCAGATCGGATGAATTCTTGGCGTGTCAACTTGAGCATGGGAGATGTTGTTCCGTGGTCATGGATGTCGATCCCGCACAGTCTTTCATCGTGCGAGGTGCTTATCGAAGAATTTGATGGTGACCTCGTAGACTTCGCGAGACTCGGGCAACGCCGGATCGAGATGGAACGCGTGCTCCAGCCCTTCCCACACGTATAAATCTGCATCTACGTTCTTTGCGACGAGCAGCGAATGGGTCCGAACGACAGAGCTCAGCGCGAAGTCCCGCACGCTGGAAATCAGCAACGATGGGGGAAACTCGCCGAGCAATTGTGGCGATCTCACTGGGAAGGCGAGCGGATCATCCGGATCCGTGTTCTTGAAGTAAGGGTTCTTGGCAATCGTCTGTGCGGAAACATCGTTGGCGAGATGCGCCGAATCGCCTTCCGTCCAATATGCCGCACCTTCGCACAGCATCCCGACAGCACCGGGCAGGGGCAGTTGTTGCTTCAAGAACCAAGCAATCGATTCCGCTGTAAGCAGCCCCCCTGCAGAACAACCGTAGATGCCGATATTCTTCGCCGGATATGACTTGAGCACTTCTTTGTAGACAGCAGCGACGTCTTCGCTCGCCGCGGGGAAGGTATATTCCGGCGCCTGTCGATAGTCGATGCTGATTACTTTGATTTTGCCGACGGCGGCGATCGGGATCGCTTCGAGCTGACTCAACGTTCGCGATCCAATCTGGAACGCTCCGCCATGCACATTGATGAGCACGCGATTTCGGTTGGCCTCAGCGATGCCTGCGGCGGGGACAACCACCTCCGTGTACACGCCGCCGAACGTTTGCGGCGCTATATTTACGTCGAACCGCTGTCGCAGCCGACGATACGCCGAAGTGCGATAGAACGCCTTCGCTTCGCAGGCGCGAATTGCTGGCATGTCGGCGCGAGCCGCCTTCTCCCACGAGGGACAGGGTGCTATTGCTGCGTCTTCTTGGCTGGGCGGATCGCGCTCCGCTTTCAATGCGGCACGGCTCTTCGCACTCAACAATGTTGATTCTGGACGCGCCAACGCTGGGAGATGAATCGTGCCGTCGCCATCAACCACCCGCGAGACGTCTGCTACTGTCGTCGTCGCGCCTAGCATCGTCACCGAAGCAAAAGCACAGATCACCACAAGAGCAAGGTGCTTCGTTAGCTCGAGATGCCGTCTCGATGCCGC
>Ga0207647_10000771_pt1 | contig 24978 bp, 25 predicted proteins | sample KBSCornC2_FD_184295 | JGI IMG/M metagenome (GOLD analysis project Ga0207647, IMG submission 184295) | Corn rhizosphere microbial communities from Kellogg Biological Station, Michigan, USA - C2 (SPAdes) (version 2) | ecosystem: Host-associated > Plants > Roots > Rhizosphere ... | reverse complement strand
TGCTCAATGCTGTTAGAAACAAAATCGTTCACCGAATATTTGCCGTCATCAAAAATCAATTACCTTATCAGACCCATTTGGTTATATCATAGAAATCAGGATGACAATTGAAAATGTTTGGTACATTTTGCGTCTGTACCGACCGCCCGTTTCACCGCAGCCTCCACCCATTCACCGACAAATCACCCCATCTTACCTAATAACCGTGTGCAATTTTTGATACGCGTGCCACATTTGTATCATAAATCAACAACACAATGACAACGTTACTCACACTACCTGTATTAATGATCATTTCGCAGTTTTTTGCGCATATGGTTTCGGCTATTCACTTAATTGGTCACTTAGTTAAATAATGGCGTTATGAAGTTATTTGTACTAATTGTAATAATCCTGTTGGTGCGTCAAAAAAGATATTGATATTCCGGTTTTCTATACCAACTTTGCGCCATGGCAAAACAATCCATAATTACAGTTAAAAACCTGGTGAAAAACTACGGCGATTTCAAGGCCGTAAAGGGCATCAGTTTTGAGGTTTTTGAGGGCGAGATTTTTGGGCTACTGGGCCCGAACGGCGCCGGTAAAACCACTACGCTTGAGATTATTGAAACCCTGCGCGACAAAACCTCGGGCGAGATCATCGTCGACGGGTTTAATATTGACACTGATGCAGCCAGTATTAAACAACGCATAGGTGTGCAATTGCAGGCAGCGGGTTATTATCCGAATCTTAATCTCTCTGAACTGATTGAACTGTTTTCGGGATTGTATGGTATTGATCGAAGTCCGATGGAGATGTTGGAGAAAGTGAACCTGGCCGAAAAAGCCAAATCCAAATACAAGGAGCTATCCGGCGGACAAAAGCAGCGCTTCTCTATAGCTACCACATTAATAAATAACCCACGCATTGTATTCCTGGACGAGCCTACAACCGGCCTCGATCCGCAGGCACGCCGTAACCTGTGGGATCTGATCCGCGAGATACGCGACCAGGGAACCACAGTGGTGATCACCACCCACTATATGGACGAAGCCGAGGTACTGTGCGACCGTGTGGCGTTTGTTGATGGTGGTAACGTTATCGGGGTAGATACTCCCGACCATTTTATTGATGAACTGGTGGCCTCAGGCTTCGAGCGGCCAAAACAAGTAAAACTGGCCAACCTCGAGGACGTATTTATTAACCTGACCGGCAAGGAGTGGCGACCGGAATAGCCCCCCCGATCCCCTGAAGAGGGAGTAATAAATGCCCCAATGACTAATGACTCAATGACCAATGACTGATCAAAAAACATACAGTGATTTAAAAGCAACCCTGGCTATTGCCAAGGCAAGTTTCCGTTCTATAGTGCGTAGCCCATCGTCAGTGGTGTTTACGTTACTTTTTCCGTTGATATTTATTTTGGTGTTCGGCTTTATCAGCGGTGGCGGAGTGATTTCTGTTGATGTTGGCGTGGCTAAAACTAATGATACACTGAATCCGGTTTATCAGGCACTAAAAAAAGTGAGCGTGGTTAAGCTGATCCACAACCAGACGCCGAAGGAGATGGAGGACAACCTGAAAAAAGGCACCATCGATGCCATCCTGGATATTCAAAAAAATCCGCAGCCACCATATTTTACTGTTAATGTGCAGTCAAGCAAAACATCGGGCGAAAAAATGGCCATCCTGCGTTCGGCGCTGAATAATATTTTCTTTGAGATCAATTCGCATATCCCCAATGCGCCGCCTCCGGCAGCCGTACTTAAAGAGTCAACAGTAGTTGGCCGCGAGTATAAAACCATCGACTTTATTTTACCGGGTCAGCTGGGTTTTGCTTTGCTGAGCACCGGTGTATTCGGTACGGCCTTCGTTTTTTTATCGCTAAGGATAACCTTAGTAATTAAGCGCTTCTTTGCTACCCCGGTAAAACGTTACAGCATTGTAGTGGGCGAGGCCATTGCACGTATTGCATTTGCTTTGATAGGCGCGCTGTTTATCATCGGCATTGGTCACCTGGCTTTTGGTTTTACGCTGGTACATGGTTTTGTAACTGTGCTTAACATGCTTATCCTCTCGCTCATCGGGGTCATAGTCTTTATGGGTTTTGGTTTTGTAGTATCAGGCATCGCCAAAAACGAAAGTACGGTTCCGCCTATTGCCAATATGATTACGCTGCCGCAATTTCTGCTATCGGGCACCTTCTTTTCCATCAACGTCTTCCCGGCATGGTTACAGCCTATCAGCAGGGCGTTGCCGTTAACATACCTGAACGACGCTTTGCGCAAGGTAGCTTTTGAGGGCGCAAGCTTAATGGACGTATCGCATCAGATATTGATTATGCTGGTTTGGGGCGTAGTGGTTTATATTGCTGCTACTAAAGCATTTAAGTGGGAGTAATTGATACCGGCGATTAATATAAGATCATATACTTTAAAACTATATACTTTTTAAATCTCTGCTTAAAAGTACTTTTTCTTGTTTTTTACCGTATAAATAGCTAAATCGCTACGGCGTTAAAACTATTGAGAATACATGAGATCCGGTGCATTTAAGATTGCAGTGATATATGTTATAACCGGTATTTTGTGGATCGCATTGAGCGACAAAGCATTGGATTGGTTAGAGGGGAGAATTGATGTTTCTGCGATCATATTTATCAGCAGCATCAAGGGTTTGATTTATGTGCTGGTTACCGGTTTCATGCTTTATAAACTTATCTTACATTACAATACCAAGCTTGACGAAAGCGAGAAACAATACCGTAGTTATTTCGAGTCCCACCCGTCGCCCATGTGGATTTACAATAAGCGTACCCTAAATTATACAGCAGTTAATAATGCTGCGATATCTAAATACGGTTACACACTTGATGAGTTTAAAGGTATGACCATCCTGGATATCCGCCCTAAAAGTGATGTGAGTAAGGTATATACCGCAGTTAAAGAATTACCCGAAGGATACAGAGATTCGGGAGTTTGGACTCACCGAAAAAAAGATGGCACCTTAATGCAGGTTCATATCACCTCGCATATTATTACATCGCTTAAAGAACCCCATGTTATGGTTATGGCTACTGAGGTTAAATCAGCCCCATCGGCCACTTAATAGCCTGCATGTAAACTTACTCCAATATTAATTTTATGTTAATATTAAACAATTTTGCTGCTTATTTATTTGAAATTGTATCTTTGGAAACTAAATGTTTCTAGTGTAACATCTACACTAAGATATTAACCGAATAAACAACAAGAAAATGAGTTTAATAATTGACGTTCACGCCCGCCAGATCCTTGATTCGCGCGGAAATCCTACCATCGAGGTAGATGTTTTAACCGAAAATGGCTTTTTAGGCCGTGCCGCTGTACCATCAGGTGCTTCAACGGGTGCGCATGAGGCTGTAGAGCTGCGTGACAACGATAAGGCCGTGTATTTAGGTAAAGGTGTTTTAAAAGCCGTATCTAACGTTAATGACATTATCGCTAAAGAATTGCAAGGTGTTGACGTGTTCGACCAAAACAGCATCGACAAAATTATGATTGAGCTGGATGGCACGCCAAACAAAGCTAAATTAGGTGCTAACGCTATATTAGGTGTTTCATTGGCTGCTGCTAAAGCTGCGGCTCAGGAAAGCCGTCAGCCGCTGTACCGCTACATCGGCGGTGTAAACGCTAACACTTTACCAATCCCGATGATGAACATCGTTAACGGTGGTTCACACTCTGACGCGCCTATCGCGTTCCAGGAGTTTATGATCATGCCGGTTGGCGCTCCTTCATTCTCTGAAGCTTTACGTTGGGGTGCTGAAGTGTTTCACAACTTGAAAAAGATTTTACATGACCGCGGTCTTTCAACTGCAGTAGGCGACGAAGGTGGTTTTGCTCCAACTTTTGAAGGTACTGAAGATGGTGTTGAAACCATTTTGAAAGCTATCGAGAAAGCAGGCTACAAACCGGGCGAAGACATTTGCTTGGCGTTTGACTGTGCTGCTTCTGAGTTTTACGTAAACGGTAAATACGATTATACTAAATTTGAAGGCGAAAAAGGCGCAATCCGCACCAGCGAAGAGCAGGCAGAATACCTGGCTTCATTAACTCAAAAATATCCTATCATCTCTATCGAGGACGGTATGGCTGAGGATGATTGGGCCGGCTGGAAAATCCTGACTGAAAAAATCGGCGACAAAATTCAATTGGTAGGCGACGATTTGTTTGTAACCAACGTTATCCGTTTACAACAAGGTATTGATAACCATACTGCAAATTCAATCCTGGTTAAAGTAAACCAAATTGGTTCATTAACCGAGACTATAGACGCAGTGAGCCTGGCTCAAACTCATAGCTACACTTCAGTAATGAGCCACCGCTCTGGTGAGACTGAAGATGCAACTATCGCCGACTTAGCGGTTGCCCTGAATTGCGGCCAAATCAAAACCGGTTCGGCTTCACGTTCAGACAGGATCGCTAAATACAACCAGTTGCTGCGTATCGAAGAAGAATTAGGCGAAAACGCTAAATTCATCGGTAAGAATTTTAAATACGCTTACAAAAAATAAGCTGAAAGCCTAAGGCAGAAAGCAGAAAGCTCCGGGAGACCGGGGCTTTTTTGTTTTTCTTCGTTGTCGTGCCGAACTTGTTTCGGCATCCCACATGCTAAGTTCGTGATCTGCTTTTCTGATGGGATTCTAAATAAGTTCAAGGTGACAATAGGTATATTCAGACAACTCCAAAATTAAAACTGTATCTTTGCCACAAATAACATCTGACTATACTTTTCAGAAATTACTTGCGACTATGTTTTCGCAAACAAATAAGATAATGACATTTAACGATTTAAAATTAATAGAGCCCATCCTTAAGGCTTTAAAAACTGAAGGATATACAACACCTACGCCCATACAGGAACAATCAATACCTATTGTATTGCAACGCCGCGACCTGTTAGGCTGCGCGCAAACCGGTACCGGTAAAACAGCTGCTTTCTCTATCCCCATTTTGCAGTTGTTGTATCAGGACAAACAGCAGCATAAAGAGCAAAAAACTATCAAAGCGCTCATATTGACGCCAACGCGCGAGCTGGCTATCCAGATCAATGAAAGTCTGGCTGCATATGGGCGCCATACCGGTTTGAAGCATCTGGTAATATTTGGCGGGGTATCGCAAAACCCACAGGTGGACGCGCTGCGTCGTGGGGTTGATATTTTGGTGGCTACTCCCGGCCGACTGCTTGATTTGATGCAGCAGCGCTTCATCAGTCTGGAGCATATTAAAATGCTGGTGCTTGATGAGGCCGACCGTATGCTGGATATGGGTTTTGTGAACGATGTGAAAAAGATCATCGCTAAAGTGCCCGCAAAAAGGCAAACGCTGTTTTTCTCGGCCACCATGCCCAAAGAAATACAGCAACTGGCGGATAGCATGCTCTCTAATCCTGAAAAAGTAGAGGTTACGCCGGTGTCGTCAACAGCTGAAACGATACAGCAGGAATTGTATTATGTACAGAAAAGCGACAAGCGCGATTTGCTATCGCATATACTGAAAGATAAAAACATTAAATCAGTACTGGTTTTTACCCGTACCAAGCATGGCGCCGACAAAGTGGTGAAAGATCTGCATAAGCTAAAGATCACCGCCGAGGCTATCCACGGCAATAAATCGCAAAATGCCAGGCAGCGTGCGCTCACCAACTTTAAAAGTCGCGATACCCGTGTGTTAATTGCTACGGATATTGCTGCCCGTGGTATTGATATTGACGAGCTGGCTTATGTGATCAACTACGAGATACCGAATATCCCGGAAACTTATGTGCACCGCATTGGCCGTACCGGCAGGGCGGGGGCTAATGGTATTGCCTACTCATTCTGCGACGCTGAGGAGACGGCCTACATCAAAGACATCCAAAAACTTATCGGTAAACAAATTCCGGTAAATGACGAGCATCCGTATGTGATGAATCCCAATACTGTCCGTCCAACAGAAGCTCCTGAAAAGCCAAAAGGCAAAGGCGGTGGTCAAAAACGTGGTCGTGGCTTTGGCAGGGCGGATAAAAAGAAAGAAAACCGTCAGGGAGGCGGTGGCAACAATAATCGTTCTGCTGGAAATAATCGCTCAGGTGGTAACAATCGATCAAACGATGGCAATATGAGCGGGAAAAAGCAAAATCATAAAAGCCACAATAAATAACAAAATTAAAATGGGTGTCATGCTGAGCCCGTCGAAGCATGAGCGTTGGCCTCTATACCAACCCTTCGACAAGCTCAGGGTGACATCCATTTTTTCTTTACTGTTGATAAGTTAATAACGATATTTGTACTCAAGGAATCTTTTAAATAATTTTAAAGAAAATTATCGCTTAACGTTTATGCAACGACTGATAGATCTGTTAAAAAACAAGTTTTTCCTGGTTACGGTAGCCTTTGTGATCTGGATGATTTTTTTTGATAAGAATGATCTGTTATCGCAATATCAATATCGTCAGGAAGTTAGCAAGTTAAAAACAGAGCGCGATTTCTACAAAAAAGAGAGCGAAAAAGTCACCAAAGACCTTGACGAGCTTAACTCAGACCCTCAAAGGCTCGAAAAATTCGCCCGCGAAAAATACCTCATGCATAAAGACAATGAAGATGTTTTTGTGATTGTGAAGGAGAAAAAGAACTAATATCCCATAAGTCATGCCGAACTTGTTTCGGCATCCCACTCGCTAAGTAATCGGCATGCCTGTTCCCAGGAGATCCTGAAACAAGTTCAGGATGACAAAAAGTGGTTATTTCCCTCCAAATTTCTACATTTGGCGCATGAGCATTCGCGTTGAAGGTTTGACAAAAATTTATGGTGAGCAAAAGGCTGTCGACAATATCAGTTTTGAGGCTAAGCCGGGCGTATTAGGGTTTTTAGGTCCAAATGGCGCCGGTAAGTCAACCACCATGAAAATTCTTACCTGCTTTATCCCGCAAACCGCCGGTAAAGCTGAGGTATGTGGCTCTGACGTAACTACGCAACCAATTGAGGTTAAACGTACTATTGGCTATCTGCCCGAAAGCAATGCACTTTATGTCGACATGTATGTAAAAGAGTCCCTCAGTTTTGTGGCCGATATTCATAAACTGCATGAACCTGAACGTCGCATTGCCGAGGTTATCGAAATGACGGGACTCGGTCCCGAACAACATAAAAAGATCGGCCAGCTATCAAAAGGTTACCGCCAACGGGTGGGCTTGGCGCAGGCTATCCTGCACGATCCGCAGGTATTGATTTTGGATGAACCAACCTCGGGGCTTGATCCTAACCAACTGATCAGTATCCGCCAGTTAATAGTCGACCTCGGTAAAACCAAAACCGTGGTGCTGTCAACCCATATCATGCAGGAGGTTGAAGCCGTTTGCGATCATGTCATCATCATCAACAAAGGAAAGATCGTTGCCGACGATACGCTCGCTAAGCTTAAAGAAGCTAACGGCGCCACTTCATTGGAAAGCATTTTCGTTAAACTTACCAATTAGTTCATTTGCGACTAAGTAGCAAAAGCTCGGTTGAATTTAGTGCATATTGAACCAATTTTATATTTTTATCGCAATTATAATCCCTTACCCTCATGAGAAAACTTTTATTAACCTTGATTTTTATAGGAAGCACAGCCATTGGCGCGTTGGCACAAAAAACCGATCCCGGTAAATTTAGCCTGGGCCTTGAGGCCGGTATTCCGGTGGGGTCTGCCCGTAATATTTCTACCCTTATTTTCGGCGGATCATTAAAGTATGGCTTTCCCATTTGTACTAATACTTCGTTAACTGTTTCAGGCGGATATACTTATTTCCCATACCGTGGCGATGTTACAGTAGCCTACACAGGTTATATCAAGACCAATTCGGGCGAAGGCTACATTCCATTAAAAGCCGGTGTTAAATATTTTCTGAGCGATCTGTTTTATGCAGAGGCTCAATTAGGTGCATCAATATCAACCCAATCTGGCGGCGGTACCGGCTTTGCTTATGCGCCGGGCATTGGTTACCAGTTTGATAAGCATGCCGATTTAGGTTTGCGCTATGAAGGATGGGCGCAAAGCAACACCACTATAAGCCAGATTGCGGTGCGACTGGCCTACAGTTTCTAAAAATCTTGTAAAAAGGCTCCTGATTGTTCAGGAGCCTTTTATTTTTTGCTCTGCCGGTAGGGCAAAAACAAATATTGTTGTAATTTCGGCGTTCAAGCTTTTAAGGTGTATAGTATACTCAAAAAAGAAATAACAACTTACCTCAGCTCGCTGGTGGCTTATGTTACCATCGGTGTGTTTTTACTGGTGCTGGGGCTTTTTCTGTGGGTTTTTCCCGATTCATCCATTCTTGATTACGGCTACGCCGGATTAGACAGCCTGTTCAGCACGGCTCCGTATCTTTTCATGTTCCTGATACCGGCTATTACGATGCGGTCGCTAGCCGAGGAGCGCAAAGAGGGAACTTTTGAGCTGCTCATCACCCGTCCGCTTACTGATCTGCAGATTGTATTGGGCAAATATTTTGCAGCAGTGTTGTTGGTACTGTTTGCTTTGTTGCCGACGCTGGTTTATTACTACTCGGTTTCTGTGCTCGGTACCCCGCAGGGAAATATTGACAGCGGTGCCGTTATTGGTTCGTATACCGGCTTGTTTTTGCTGGGCGCTTCTTTCGCAGCGATAGGTCTGTTCGCGTCGGCTATCACCAAAAATCAGATCATTGCGTTTACCATCGCTGTATTTATCTGCTTCTTTTTTTACAGTGGATTTGATTCGCTGAGCGGATTGCTTTCCTTACAGTCCACAGGCATACAGAGCCTGGGTATAAATGACCATTACCAGTCCGTCAGTCGCGGTGTTTTAGATACCCGCGATCTGGGGTATTTCGTAGTTCTCGCAGCTTTATTTATCTGGTTAACCGTTGTGGTGTTGTTAAAGCAACAGCAAAAATCGGCAGATAAAAAGAACATTATCGGCTTAGCTATCATTGTTGCTGTTGCGATATTGAGTACGCTGGGCTTTACCCGTTTTGATTTTACCAAAGAGGGCCGCTATACCATCTCTAAAATGAGCCGGGGTATCTTGGATAGCCTGAAAGGCTCCGTAAAAGTGACCGTTTATTTGCAGGGCGATTTGACTGGCGGTATGAAACGTCTGCAACGCTCGACCAATGATATGCTGAGCGATCTGCAAGCCTACAGTCATCATAACTTACAATTTGAGTTTGTCGACCCGCTAAAGGGTTTATCGAACGAACAGCAAAATCAAGCTATTCAAGACTTGCAGGCCAAGGGCATCGAGCCCACAGCATTATCTGTAAAAACCGATGATGGCGTAACGCAGAAAACAATATTCCCCGAGGCTATGGTGTCGGCAAATGGTAAGGATATCCCGGTGAAGTTGTTGTACCAGCAAAGTCAAATGGGTCTTTCTGCCGATGAGGTGTTGAACAACTCTATCCAAAATTTAGAATACGCATTCATCTCAGCCATAAAAAAGGCCAATAAAGGCGGTAAACCGGCAATAGGTTTTACTACCGGACATGAAGAGCTGACCGATCTGCAACTAAATGACGCACTGCGTTCACTATCTGACGGTTTTTTAGTTGGTCGTGTCGATCTGAAAACTATTCCGTTTGACAGCTTGATGAAGATACGGTTGATGGTGGTAGCCAAACCAAACAAACCCTTTACCGAAGCTGAAAAATTCAAGCTGGATCAATACCTGATGCGGGGCGGCAAAATATTATGGACGATAGACCAGGTAAGCGCCGAACTGGACAGCCTGAAAGGGCACGGCGAGCAGCTGGCCTTTCCGAAACAATTAAATCTGGACGATCAATTGTTTACCTACGGCGTGCGCATCAATTACGATTTGATTGCCGATATCAACGCGTCGCAAATACCTGTCAGTACCGGTAACATGGGCGGGCAGGCGCAGATACAAATGGTGCCCTGGCTGTTTTACCCCATCTTTATCCCTTACTCAAAGCATCCGATAGTTAAAAACCTGGATGGTATTTACAGCGAATTTGCTAATACCATTGATGTGCTGGGCGTTAAAGACGTTAACGCTACGGTATTGCTTAACACATCGCCTTACAATAAAAATCTGAAAGCTCCGCACATGTTGTCGCTGCAAGCAATAGAGCAGGAGCCTGACCCGAAAGCGTTCCGAAGCATGCCTAAATTAACCGGTGTTTTGCTGGAGGGTACCTTTAAGTCGGATTTTCAAAACCGACCGGTACCTGAGGGTGTGAATGAAAATATCCCGCAAAAAAATGAAAGCGTACCTACCAAACAGATCGTGATTAGCGATGGCGATGTTTTTAAAAATGCCGTAGCTGCTGATGGCTCGCCATATCCGCTGGGTTATAACCATTATACGCAGCAAAATTTTGGCAACAAAAACTTGCTGCTAAACATTGCCGACTACATGACTGACGATTCAGGCCTGATTACCTTGCGTAACAAGGAGATCAAATTAAGGCTGCTGAATCGTGCCCGTATCCGCAACGAGAAATTATTCTGGCAAGTTACAAATACTGTTGTTCCCTTGCTTTTAGTGTTAATATTTGCTATTTTTCAACATTATATTCGCAAGCGAAAGTATGCCCGTTAAATTTTATACTTTTGACTAATTAACATTTAATTTATATATGAGATTCATAGTTTCCACAACAACATTGTTAAAGCAATTACAGGCCGTAAGTGGTGCGCTAAGCAGCAGCACGGTATTGCCTATATTGGAGAACTTTTTGTTTGAGATCAAGGACGGAAACTTAACCATTTCTGCTACCGACCTGCAAACCAGCATGACAACATCGTTACAGGTTGAGGCTAAAGAAAATGGCCGCATCGCAATTCCATCGCGCATTTTATTAGATACTTTAAAATCATTACCAGAGCAGCCTGTGGCTTTTTCTGTTGATGACGCTACATTTGCTATCGAGATCAATGCCGGCGACGGTAAGTATAAATTAAGCGGCGAAAATGGTGAAGATTTTCCAAAAATTCCGGTGGTTGAAAACGCGTCGTCAGTGAACCTGCCGGCATCTGTTTTGGCCGAGGCTATTAACAAAACCATCTTCGCGGTAAGTAATGATGAGCTGCGCCCTGCTATGACAGGCGTTTACTGCCAACTGTCAAGCCAGTACCTAACTTTTGTAGCTACCGATGCACATAAACTGGTTCGTTACCGTCGTCTGGATGCAAAAGCTGAATCGACCACTTCATTCATCCTGCCTAAAAAAGCTTTGACGCTGTTAAAGTCCGCTTTACCAAGCGATGATGTGAATGTATCGGTAGAATACAACAGCACCAGCGCCTTCTTTAAATTTAACAACATCAACCTGGTGTGCCGCTTAATTGACGAGCGTTACCCGGATTATGAAGCGGTTATCCCTTTGAATAACCCTAATAAATTATTGATTGATCGTTTGGCTTTCTTAGGTTCATTGAATCGCGTAGCTATTTACGCTAACAAAACTACCCACCAGGTGCGTTTAAAAATCAATGGCAGCGAGCTGCATATCTCGTCAGAAGATATTGACTTTGCTAACGAGGCTCATGAGCGTTTGTCTTGCCAATATGAAGGCGAAGACATGGAGATTGGTTTTAATGCCCGTTTCCTGATCGAGATGCTGAAAAACCTGAGTGGCGAAGAGGTATCTCTGGAAATGTCATCGCCAAACCGTGCCGGTTTATTGTTACCACAAGGCGGCGACGAGAATGAGGACGTATTGATGCTGGTGATGCCGGTAATGCTGAACAGCTACGCTTAATCATCCGCAGATAATTAAAGAAATTTGAGTCCGGGCATTAAAAACCGGACTTTTTTATTAAACAACCGATAACAAAACTGCCCTAATGCAGTTATATAGCATCAGGTTATTTATGAATAGCAAAGTAATATTATTGATAGTGTTTGTGGCTGTTGCCTGCTTCTTTTCATGCAAAAAAGACGGCGAGAAACTACCTGATACTATCTATAACCAAATAACCTTAATCAACGCCGGCGGCGATACGCTAAACGTTTATGAAAACGGTACGCGTATTAATAATGGCTCGACACTACTGCCTTCAGGGCAATATCGTAACCTTCAAATTGTTGCGGGTACGCAGCGTTACCAGTTTAAAAAAGCCGGTAACCCAAATATGCTGTTTGAAACCGAGCTTAAATTGGATACCCCGTTTGTATACACCGTGTTTGTGGCTGGCCAATCGTCTGATAAAGTTTTTGCATTGCGGGGCATTGACACCATGAGAACAGATACCACCGCTCATATCAGGTACGTAAATGCTTCTCCTGATGCAGGTAATATTGACTTTACCATTAGTAGTTATCCTACAGTTAAGGGCGTCGCATTTAAATCGGCCACTTCATTTGTGAAAGTACCCAAAGGTAAGGTTTATTATTCGATGGTTAGACCAGACGGCAGCGTCCTGGCATCCGGTAATTTGACTTTAAGCGGCGGTGTATCCTATAATTTATTTTCAAAAGGATTAGTTGCGGGAAAGGGGACGAGTGCGCTCGGGGCCCGTATATTAGTAGCACAATAAAAGAATATGGCAAACAAAAATAGATTTATGGTTTTTGTGTTTTCATGCTGCGCGGGCATCATGATCCTGTCTTTTATTACATCGTGCGGTAAGAACAATGGCAACATATCACCCACTCTTTCGAAGATACAGTTTCAGGTAGCTAATCTGAGTCCTGATTTGCAACCGGTTTATTTATATATTGGAACTATCAAGCAGAATAATAACTCCTACTTTACTTATCCAAATCCCTCAGGATATTTTTCGTTAAATACCATCGGTTCGCCTATACAGATCAGATCGGCCAGTGCGCAGGCATCCACAGTTAATATTTTCTCGATAGACACAGTAATAATGCATGCCTATTTTAAATATACGCTGTTTGTTACCGGTTTAAAAGCAGATAGCAGCTCGTCTAATAGGGTATCGTATATATTTACTGTCGATACAGCTGGTCCGCCGCCTGCGGGTCGTGGTAAGATCAGATTTGTAAATGCGTCGCCACGTTCTGCACCGGTTGATGTGTATGCCAATGATAAAGTAGCTTTTCAAAATCAGGGTTATAAAAATGTTAGCCCGTATATATTGCTGCCTCCCGGCAATTACGATTTTAAAGTAACTCCTGCCGGGCAGTCTACCGTAATAAACACCCTTCCACGGTTTACCATCGTTGATGGCAAGGTGTATACTATGTACTGCCGGGGTGTAGCCAACGGCGCCGACTCAGTAGCCTTTGGCACCGGCATGATCATTAACCGATAAGCTTACCGGATATATTTCTATTTTTACGCCAAAATAAAACACCTTGGAACTGATAAAATCCCTCATCGACTTCATATTACATATAGATAAGCACCTGGTACAAATTACCAGTCAATATCAAGGCTGGACCTATCTGATATTATTCGCCATCATCTTTGCCGAAACCGGTTTTGTGGTTACCCCATTCCTGCCGGGCGACTCGCTGCTATTTGCCGCTGGCGCATTAATTGCCGGTGGCAATTCAGGTCTGGATATTTATTTGCTGGCTTTGATTTTGATTGTGGCGGCTTTTACGGGTAATACCGTCAATTACTTGTTGGGGAATTTTCTGGGGCCCAAAGTCTTTAAAGAAAACAATAAAATACTCAAGCTTGACTATTACCTGCAAACCAAGGCATTCTTTGATAAGCATGGCGGCAAGGCGGTAATCTTCAGCCGTTTTATGCCTATTATACGTACCATAGCGCCCTTTGTAGCCGGGGTAGGCCGTATGCCGATGCTGCGTTACAGCCTATATAATATTATAGGCGGCGTTTCTTGGATTGTGTTGTTTTTATTTGCCGGATATATGTTAGGCAACGTGCCATTCTTTAAAGCACATTTCTCGCTGATTGGTATTGCCATAATATTGATATCTATTATCCCGCCAATTGTTGCAGCGATTAGAAGTGGTAAAAGGAAGACGGCGTAAATGTACGGGAGATACAATGTTTTGTGTCTCTTGCTTCTCTATCTACCGGTTTTAAAAGTAATTTCTTCCCGCTGTATTTTGCGCAACTCATCAGCGTTTAAGGATCGTTTAATTAATTTATCCAGATCAGGCTGCCCCGCATCCACCCAGGCCGAATACCAGAAACTGCCCACAGCCAAAATAGCCGACCGCATACGCCGCTGCTCCATGCCGCGCAGCAGTCGCTGGTAATCGCGACTGTATTCTACGGAGTATTCCCTGCCCAACTGTTTACCATGTTTCACAATTTTATATTTCTTACTGTCGGGATAAGCTTTGCTTAATGCTCTGTCCACGCGCAGCACAGAGTCGACTTCGGCAAATGATGCCCGGCAGATCTTGAATATTTCTTTCAGCGGATTTTCGATATAGCGTGCCTTGCCTGCATAGAGTTTATAGTCAGACACAAAAAGTTCAGGAATGCGGCTTTCCCAAAAGGCATGCAACCCGGTTTGGCCGGTTAGCTGGCCATCATAGTTCTGTGTGAGATGTAGCGGCACATGTGCATCGGCTATATAATGTCCCAGATTTGCCGACGCGGTAAGGATGGCAGTAGTATCATGACCAATAAAAGCGTTGACCAGCTTATAATAATTGTACTGGATGGTCCAGGGCAGGGTACCATATTTGGCCAAAGTATCTTCCGAATATTTTATTATGGCGGCGTTCCAATGCTCAGGTATTAAACGGAAAGGGTTTTTGCCGTAATGATCGGCATCCAAAAAATGGTGCGGCGCTTCGGTCGAGTCGACGTAGCGGCGTTTATCAGCCGATACGGCATGTTGAGTAATGAAATCGATATTAGCCTTGTAAAACCTCGCCATTGGTTTCGGCAGGGTAAATACCGCCAGCCGGTTAATACGGTAATGTGCGAAAAAACCCCAGGATGAACAAAGCATAATTAATATAAACCCGGCAATTGCCCTGGTACACCACTTCATTATCGCTGACCTTGCTGATACTTATAATGTAAGTGCTTAATGGTTTCTTCGGCCTGCTCATCATTATTGGTGGCGCCGTAGCCGGTTACTAAAATTCCTTTCAGGCCTGATGTTGATGCCAGCGCATAAACGGTTGCTTCATCCGCGGGGTCAGACGCGCCTTCGTAACGATATAGGTCGACTATTTCAAACTCATCGGCTGCATAGGCAACGCCATCGGCTTTAAAATGATCATTCTCTAAACTAAGCTCGAGGTTAAAACCCTGGCTTTTGAGCTGCTCAATAGCTTCAGTGATGGTGGCGTAATGGAATTTTTGTTTCATAGGATCTTTGATGTACTGTCGTAAATTTAGGAATTTCCCCGGTAAAAATTATGTTTATTTGTCATCACGAACAAGGAGAGAGATCTATACGCCTTCAGGTAAAATAAGCGCGTGTATAGATCTCTCCTCGTTCCTCGTCGAGATGACATTTAATATTACTGAAGATCAATCCAAAAAATATTTTTAAAAGACATTTGACAATATAATAAAAGTCCCTATATTTGCAGTCCTTAAATAACGAATAGAATAACAAGCTAAAATGGCAAATCATAAATCATCAATTAAAAGGATCAGAGCTAACGCTGCGAAGCGCTTACGTAACCGTTATCAAGCTAAAACTACCAGAAACGCTATCAAGAAATTGAGAAACACTACCAGCAAAGCTGATGCTGCTCCTCTGTTGTCTAAAGTGATCTCTATGCTTGACCGTTTAGCTAAGAAAAACGTTATCCACAAAAACAAAGCTTCAAACAACAAATCGAAGCTTACTAAATTTGTTAACACTTTAAGCTAAGCATAGCTTAACATAGATATTTTAAAAGGCGATAGGCGTAAGCTTATCGCCTTTTTTTGTTGGAATAGTTTTTTCCTTTGTCATCCTGAACGTAGTGAAGCATCTTGTACGCCGTGATAAGATTCTTCGCTACGCTGAATGACAATGGTTCTATTTGATCAATCTCAGTCAAACAAAAAATCCGAAATCCCACATCGGATATCCGAAATAATCCTATCTTAATATCGTGAAAAACTACGATAATAAGATCAGTATCAAAGCATGGGCCGAGGAAGATCGCCCGCGCGAGAAGTTGAGCACACAGGGGCGCCGCGCTTTGACGGATGCCGAACTGATTGCGATATTGATAGGCTCAGGCAGCAGGACAGAAAGCGCCGTCGAACTGAGCAAACGTATTTTGCACTATTACGGCAATGACCTCAACAACCTGGGCCGGGCCTCGATTATCGAGCTTTCAAAATTTAAAGGCATCGGCGAAGCCAAAGCTATCTCTATCATTGCCGCGCTGGAAGTCGGCCGCAGGCGAAACGATACGGAGAGTAAAGTGCCTGAGACCGTAAACGGTGCCAAGGATGCTTACAAAATTCTGCGCCCTTTTATGATGGATTTGAATCACGAAGAATTTTGGTTATTGCTATTGAACCAGGGCGGCAAGATCATCAGCAAAGAACTTATCAGCAAAGGCGGCTTAACCGGTACAGTTGCCGACCCGAAGATTATTTTCAGCATCGCCCTGCAACATAACGCGGTGTCTATCGTCATGGCGCATAATCATCCCTCCGGAAATTTAAAACCAAGCCAGCTGGATATTGATCTGACTAAGAAAATAGCCAATGCAGGCAGATTGCTGGATATCAACGTGCTTGATCATTTGATTGTGACCAACGATGGCTATTATAGCTTTGCAGACGAGGGAATTATTTGATTTAAGATTTTAGATTACGAATTACGATTGAGTTGGTTTTAAGATTTAAATAAATTCAGATAACTTAAACATATACTTATTTCATCAGTTAAACCTTAAAAACACCAAAAACTATGATTACGCCAGACGACGAATTATTACCAGACGATTCTGAAACAGAAGACGAAGAGCAATTAAGTCAGCAAGATATCCATTCAAATGGCTTTGACGACGACGATCTGATCAGCGAAAATACGCAGGATGAGTCGGACGCGCTGGCGCGGGCCTACGAAGCATCTGAATCATCCTACGAATTAAATTTCGATGATGCGGACGAGGAAGATCTGAATGACGAATGATTTTTTAGTAGTACTTGTCATTTCGACTGAAAGGAGAAATCTATACACGAGTTAGTCGGCGATGCTTAGCTTGTGTATAGATCTCTCTCTATCGTTCGGGATTGACATGTTTTTTTATATCGGGGTTCAACCAACTTAAATCTTATTAAAATCCTCCTTTTACCTTTCGCCTTTAACCTTTCACCTTAAATTGTATCTTTGCCGATTATCGCATCATCGCAATGAAGATATCTTATAATTGGCTCAAAGAATTCGTAAATACAAATAAAACTCCGCAGGAGATCTCGACCATTTTAACCGGTACCGGCTTAGAGGTAGAGAGCGTGGAAAAAGTACAAGCTATCCCCGGCGGATTAGAAGGCCTGGTGATTGGCTATGTTAAAGAAACCGCCCAACACCCCAATGCCGACCGCCTCAAGGTAACCAAAGTTGATGTTGGCGGCCCTGCCGACCTGCAAGTAGTTTGCGGCGCGGCTAATGTAGCTGCTGGTCAGAAGGTAGTGGTCGCCGTGGTAGGCACAACTGTGCACCCGGTTAGCGGTGAGCCTTTCTTGATCAAAGAATCAAAAATACGTGGCGAGGTATCGCAAGGCATGATCTGTGCCGAGGACGAGATTGGCCTGGGCACGAGCCATGAAGGTATTATGGTTTTGGCCGAAGACGCTAAAGTTGGCCTCGCAGCTAAAGACTATTTCAATGTTACTGACGATTACATGTACGAGATTGGGCTAACCCCCAACCGTGCCGATGCAGCTTCGCACCTGGGCACTGCCCGCGATGTGGCTGCGTTTCTGAAAATTGCCATCACTAAACCTGATGTTTCTGCATTTAAGGTCGACAATACCGATCGCTCCATTGAGGTTGTGGTTGAAAACGAAGCTGCTGCTCCGCGTTATGCCGGTTTAACTATTACAGGGCTTGAAATAAAAGAGTCGCCGCAATGGTTAAAGGAGCGTTTGGCCGTTATCGGCGTGCGTTCTATCAATAACGTGGTTGACGCAACTAATTATGTGCTGCATGACCTGGGCCAGCCGCTGCATGCTTTTGACGCTGCTGCCATCAGAGGCAATAAAGTGGTAGTTAAAAACTGCGCTGAAGGCACTGTATTTAAAACTTTGGACGACGTAGAGCGCAAACTTTCTGCCGACGACCTGATGATCTGTGATGCCGAAGGGCCGATGTGTATCGCCGGTGTGTTTGGTGGCGCTGTGTCGGGTGTTAAAGATTCTACAACCAGCATATTCCTGGAGAGCGCTTATTTTAACGCAGTATCTGTTCGTAAAACAGCTAAAAGACATGGCTTAAAAACCGATGCTTCTTTCCGTTTTGAGCGCGGTACTGATCCGGATATGGTGGTTTTCGCGCTGAAACGTGCTGCCCTGCTGATTAAAGAGGTGGCCGGCGGAACCATATCGTCAGACATCATCGACCTTTATCCAAACCCGGTTGCACCGTTTGATATTGATTTGAGCTATTCAACCGTTCACCGCCTGATAGGCCAGATCATTCCTCACGAAGAAATTAAAAGTATCATCACTGCATTGGATATGAAGATCTTGAGCGAATCTGCCGAAGGCTTGATGCTGCAGGTTCCTCCTTACCGCGTGGATGTTACCCGCGATGTGGACGTAATTGAAGATATCCTGCGTATTTATGGCTATAACAATATTTATATCCCAACCCAGGTACGGGCCTCACTGAGCGCGTCGCCACGCCCGGAGAAGGACACTGTTCAGAATTTATTAAGCGATTTGCTGACTGCCAACGGTTTCAACGAGATCATGTCGAATTCGCTGACCAAGTCCGCCTATTATGCTGATAAATTGGAGACAGCGGTTAAGATTCTGAATCCGCTGAGCTCTGATCTGGACGTGATGCGTCAAACCATGTTGTACTCGGGTTTGGAAGCGATTGCTTACAATGCCAACCGCCAGAACCGCGACATCAAGTTCTACGAGTTTGGTAAGGTTTACAACGTCAAAGAAGAGAAATATAACGAGAGCCAGCGCTTTGCTATCTTCATGAGCGGCGCTACCGCCGGTGCGCAGTGGAACCAAAAAGCTACCTCGGCCACATTCTATAATTTGAAAGCTATTGTTGATGGTATTCTTCAAAAACTAAACATCGGCGATCTGCAGGTTGTGGAAGCCACCTGTAAAAATTTGGCTTACGGCCTAAACTACACCCGCAACAACAAGGTACTGGTGAAATTTGGCGCCGTGGCTAAAGACGCCTTGAAAAAGGTTGATGTAGATCAGGAAGTGTTTTATGCCGATTTTAGTTTCGACCAGATCATGCAGATCGTTAAAAAGAATAAGATTGTTTACCAGGAGATCTCAAAATTCCCGGCGGTGCGCCGCGATTTGTCGATGCTGATTGGTAAAGACGTAACTTTCGGTCAGCTGAAACAGATAGCCCAGCGTACAGAGCGTAAATTATTGAAAGACGTAACCGTGTTCGACGTTTACCAAGGCGACAAACTGCCTGAAGGCAAAAAATCTTACGCGCTAAGCTTTACCCTACAGGACGTTGAAAAAACCCTGACCGATAAAGCTATCGACGCCATAATGCAAAAACTAATTTATAACTTAGAGAAAGAAGCAGGAGCGGAGATACGTAAATAGAGATTAGTGATTGGTGATTAGAGATTAGGAGTTTAATCCTGATAAAAATCATTCATTCATTCGCTCAAACACTCATTCACTCATTAAAAATGTCAACAGCAGCACAACTAAATACCGTCCTCGAAAAAACCCAGCGACTGATAGAGCTTTGCTCTGCCTTGCAGGAGGAGAACGATTTGTTGAAGTTGGAGAACGATACCCTGGTGTCTGCCTTGAATGCCAGCAAGACCAAGACCAAGGAACTGGATGAGAAAATGCGCGCTGTGAAATTAGCTAAGTCGTTTTCAGACACAAATGAAAAAAGTGTTGACATTAAACAAAAAATTAACGAATTTGTGCAAGAAATAGATAAGTGCATTGTATTATTGAAGAAATAATACAGAAAGTGAACAAGCTCAAATGGGAGAAATCTCAATAAAAATAAATATTGCTGACAGAGTTTACCCTTTAAAGGTAAACATGGAGGAAGAGGAAATAATACGCAGGGCGGCAAAGCTGATAAACGATCGCATAAAAGAATATCAGGAAAATTATGCGGTTAGAGATAAACAAGACCTGCTGGCAATGAGTGTGTTGCATTACGCTACATCGTCATTAAAAGCAGAAAAAAAGGTTACTGTTGAAGACACAGAAGTAGCCGATAAGGTTTATCAGTTGGATCAATTATTATCCGAATTTTTTTCAAAGTCGTAATAACGTTCTTTACATAAATTACAGAGTCAATTAAGATTTAACCGCGGTTGAATTTTATGTTTCACTATTAAAAACTTAACACTTCAATATCTACGGATCCACGAAGGGCATGCGTTACTCGACAAGGTTTAACGGTAACCCATGATCCCGAAAATATCTGTATCGAAGTTTTTTAAATACATGTTACGTAAAGTTTAGACGCGGTTTTTTTATTATATACTAAATTATAACCTTTAACTAATGAATATACTATACACTATAATCGGCCTGCTTATCGGGCTGATAGGGGGCGTAGCGATAGGTCGTTTCCTATTACGTAAGCTCTTTAAAGACCAGGAAACTGCGGCTCAGAATAAGGTGAAAAAGATCCTTAAAGATGCTGAGAACGACGCCGAGATACTAAGAAAAAACAAACTGCTTGAAGCTAAAGAGCGCTTTTTACAAATGAAAGCCGAGCACGAGCAAGAGGTTAACGCCCGCAATAACGAAGTAAATCAGCGCGAAAACGCGGTTAAGCAAAAAGAGCAATCATATAATGCTAAGTTGGATAATTTGTCGCGCAAAGAAGGTGAGCTGGATAAGATCAAACAAAACCTGGAGCGCCAGACAGAAATTGTTGTAAAAAAGCAGGAGGAGGTTGACGCGCTGAAAAATCAACACGTAACTCAATTGGAAACTATCGCCGGTTTATCTGCCGAAGACGCCAAGAACCAGTTGGTTGAAAACCTGCGCGAAGATGCCCGCGCCAAAGCCATGGCCCAGATCAAAGACATTGTTGACGAAGCCAAGCTTACCGCCACCAAAGAAGCTAAAAAGATAGTTATTCAAACTATACAACGTACCGCTACCGAGGCAGCTATCGAAAATACCGTTTCTATTTTCAATATTGAGAACGACGAGATTAAAGGCCGTATTATTGGTCGCGAGGGTCGTAATATCCGTGCGCTGGAAGCGGCTACCGGTATTGAGATCATTGTTGACGACACCCCTGAGGCCATTATCCTTTCAGGTTTTGACCCGGTACGTCGTGAAATTGCCCGCCTGGCGATGCACCGTTTGGTAACCGACGGCCGTATTCACCCTGCCCGTATTGAGGAGGTGGTTGCTAAAACTAAAAAGCAGATCGAAGAAGAAATTGTTGAGATTGGCGAGCGTACCGTAATTGATTTAGGTATCACCGGTTTGCATCCGGAGCTGATCCGTATGGTTGGCCGTATGCGTTACCGTTCGTCTTACGGACAAAACCTGTTACAGCACTCGCGCGAGGTAGCTAACTTCTGCGCTACTATGGCTGCCGAGTTAGGCCTGAATGTTAAACTGGCTAAACGTGCCGGTTTGCTGCACGATATAGGTAAAGTGCCTGATGACAACCCTGAACTGCCGCACGCTATCCTGGGTATGCAACTGGCCGAGAAATATAAAGAACATCCTGAAGTTTGCAACGCCATTGGCGCTCACCACGACGAGATCGAGATGACCTCCATGTTGTCGCCAATTATTCAGGTTTGTGACGCTATTTCAGGTGCCCGTCCGGGTGCTCGCCGTGAGGTGGTTGAAAGCTACATCAAACGTTTGAAAGAACTGGAAGATTTAGCGCTGTCATACCCTGGTGTTGAGAAGACTTTTGCCATCCAGGCCGGTCGCGAATTGCGCGTGGTTGTGGAGAGCGAAAGAGTAAGCGATGCCGAGTCTGAGACCCTGGCTGCCGATATCTCTAATCGTATCCAGACAGAAATGACCTATCCGGGCCAAATCAAAGTAACCGTTATCCGCGAGACACGCTCGGTAGCGTTTGCTAAATAAAAAATAAAACAAAACTCCATGTCATTGCGAGGAACGAAGCAACCGCACGCTGCAAAGTTTGCGATTGCCACGCTCCGCTCGCAATGACATTTTTATATGGCGATACCGGTATATGAAAAAACAGCCACCCAAAATAGAACAGCGCCCCATCGATGTCATCATCGATCAATACGACAGCTTTCACCAGAAGCCGGCTAACCGGGTGATCAATTATTTCTGCATCCCGTTATTGGTTTTCAGCATTGTGGGGTTTGTGTGGTCATTGCCCTTCCCGCAGCTAAAATTCCTGGGTGCCTATATCAGCTATTTAAATTGGGGGTCATTCCTGATAGCTTTTACTATATACTATTACATGCGCTTGTCGCCGCTAATCTCGTACATCGTATTGCTGATACTATTCGCGCTGATATACGGCATTATCCAGATGCAAGGCGCCGAGAAAGCAGGTGGGTTCATAGTGCCACAGATTTGCGTGTTTGTGTTTGTGATGAGCATCATCGCTCAATTTATCGGTTACCAGATTGAAGGTAAAAAGCCAACTTTTAGTGATGAGTTTAAATTCATGCTCACCGGACCGGTTTGGTTGTTGAGTTTGGTGTTGAAGAAGTTTGGAGTGAGGTATTAACGCAATATAGTCACAACGCTGTCATTGCGAGCGTAGCGTGGCAACCGCACGGAGACCAGGAACGCGTGCGGTTGCTTCGTCGTTTCTCCTCGCAATGGCAAAATTTATAAAAAGGAAAGGCTTCATATTTCGTGAAGCCTTTCCTTTGGCTCTTTATTCTCCTCTTTACAAATTCTTCCCCAACTTATCCAAAGTATCCTGCGGAACATTCTCCAGATCAAGCACCAGGAAACCATCCAGCGAATCTGAGAACTTAGGGTCAATATTAAAGCTGATGATTTTGGCATTGAGGCCGATGTACTGGCGCAATAGTACGGGTACTTTCATATTGTTTGACTCTACCTGCGATATCAACTGATCAAGCGACTTAAAACTATCCTCGGCGCTCATTAACACGTCTGAATCGATACTTGAAAAATCAACCTTGAACTTTTTGCGCGGTTTTACATACTGCGCCATGTCGTGGTCAAAGTGATTGCGGTTGATGTAATCGACAATTAATGATTTTGAAAAGGTTGAAAAGGAGTTACTGATGCTTACCGGGCCTATCAGATATTGATAACGCGGATTATCTATCAGGTATTTCAATATGCCTTTCCACAGTAAAAATAGCGGCAATGGTTTTTGCTGATACTCTTTCCGTATCCATGAACGGCCCAGCTCCAAACTCTTGCGCAATACCGGCGTAAACTGGGCTTTAATCTTAAACAGCTCGGCTACGTAGAAACCGTCTTTACCCATACTGTAAAATATCTCGTCGCCCAGGCCAATGCGGTAGGCGCCGACAATCATCTTTGCCTCAGTATCCCAGATAAAAAGGTGATGATAGTAAATATCGTATTCGTCAAGGTCGATTGATTTGTTTGTACCCTCGCCAATTTCGCGGAAGGTCACCTCGCGCAGCCGTCCAATCTCGCGGATAATGTTAGGGATAGACGACGTCGGCACAATAAACACCTCATAGTTTTTCTCCACCCAAACGGTATAATTCTCACGTACTTTGTTTACCTCTTTCTCCAGTACCGCCTGGTCTATCTCCTTAACTATTTCCTGTTGTTTTTTTTTTATTTTGAACAGATTACGCGGACTGAAAATTCTCTTCTCCTCTTCCAGTCCTGATCCAAGTGCGTACGTGCGGGCGCGCAGGTAGCTCAATACTTTGGTAGCATTGTTATTGTCCGGGATGTCTTCTGTTTTGATAGGCTTGCCAATGCGCAGCTTGATGGTTTGTCCTTGCTTATTGAAAAGCTCAGACGGCAATTTGGCTGTGCGCAGGGTAGGGTGTATCAGGCTCAGCAGGTTAAACAGCAAGCCATTGTTGCCATGAAAATATATCGGCACTACCGGCACTTTGGCTTTGGTAATGATCTTGCCCACCACAGGGTGCCACATACGGTCGGTTACTTCTTGTTTATCCAGTTTAAAGGTAGATACCTCGCCGGCCGGGAAAATGCCGATAGGTGTACCTTCTGCCAGTAACTGTAAAGTATTTTTTAGTCCGCTGATGCTGGATGAATGCTCGATATTTTCGAACGGATTAACCGCGATGAAAAAATCACTCAGGTTAGGGATCTTTTTCAGGATAAAGTTCGCCATCAGCTTGGCATCCGGGCGAGCCATCAATAGCATCTTCAACAACACCAAACCTTCAATACCTCCATAAGGATGGTTAGCTATCGCGATGAAACTGCCGGTGGCCGGTATGTTACTCAGTTCTTTTTCGTCAAATTCAATCTCAACCCCACAGCCTTGTAAAATAGCGTCAATAAACTCAATGCCTTGTTTAGGCTGCGCCTGGGCGAACAGCTCATTTACCTGGTTTATTTTCATCAGTTCCATCAGGAACGATGCCAGTCCGGGTAGTCTGAGCCTGTCAAGCTTGGTAGCTTTTGCAAATTCTTCGGTAGTTATGATTTTCATTCAACAAGCAGATTTGTGGGGGCAAATATCCTTTAAAATTATTACTTTAATTGCGTTTTTCAACCTGATCCATGAAATCGCGCTTAAAAAATTACTTTTCCATTTCAAAAAAAGAGTGGAACGGTATGGTGCTGCTGCTGCTCGTCATTGCCGCCGTGTTGGCAGCGCCTTATGCTTACCATTATTTCCGCAAAGATAAATCGGTTGATCTTAGGTATTTTAATAAAGACATCGCGATGCTAAAACAAGCCAATGGCGGTAATGATATGGCGG
>Ga0207647_10000769_pt1 | contig 25007 bp, 22 predicted proteins | sample KBSCornC2_FD_184295 | JGI IMG/M metagenome (GOLD analysis project Ga0207647, IMG submission 184295) | Corn rhizosphere microbial communities from Kellogg Biological Station, Michigan, USA - C2 (SPAdes) (version 2) | ecosystem: Host-associated > Plants > Roots > Rhizosphere ... | reverse complement strand
GCATCCGGAGACGTGGGTGAGTGGCTGAAACCAGCGGTTTGCTAAACCGCCGTACGGGGAATTCCCGTACCGAGGGTTCGAATCCCTCCGTCTCCGCCACCACGATCTTTGTCGAGCGCTGACTTTTATTCGCGCGGCTTGGTCGCTGCGGCGCGGTTGGGAATATGACATCATTACCGCGATGTAATTTGCTCAGCCGCCCCGACGCCCATTAAGCCTTGCCGAATCTTGTGATGTAATACTATCACACCTCAAAAGAGGGTGGGATTCGCCGCAGCGTGCCCGCGGCCAGCCGGAAATGGAGCCTCGATGGCGTTGCTGCTTCGTCGACTGTCGGCATTTGCGCTATTCGCGCCGCTGCTGACGTCTGCGTGCGTCGTCGGGCCGGATTTCAAGCCGCCCGTCCCGCCTCCTGTATCGAGCTACACCGCCAAGCCGCAGCAGACGACGGTAGTGACGCCCGGCGTGGCCGGAGGCAATGCACAGCATTTCGTCGCCGGCGCTGACATCCCGGCGGACTGGTGGACCCTGTTCCACTCGAGAACCCTCAACACGCTGATCGAGCAGGCGCTGGCCCACAACGCGGACTTGAAGGCCGCCCAGGCGGCTTTGCTCGTCGCGCACGAGAACACTCTGGCGCAGAAGGGCGCCTACGCGCCGCAGGTCAGTGCTGGCGCCAGTGTCACGCGCGAAAAGGACCCATCCGCGACTCTTGCGCCTGTCCCGGCGAACAATAGCTTCGCCTACACGCTGATCACGCCGCAGCTCAGCGTCTCCTACGTCCCAGACGTGTTCGGCCTCAACAAGCGCACGGTCGAGAGCCTCGCGGCGCAGGAGCAGGCGACCCGCTACCAGATGGTCGCGATCGATATCACGCTGACTTCGAACCTGGTTCAGGCGGTCGTCCAGGAGGCGTCGCTGGAGGACCAGATCGCTACGACCAACGAGCTTATCGGGCTCAACCACCAGATCCTCAGCCTGCTGCAATACCAAAAATCCAAGGGCTACATTGGCGGTGCGGACATTGCGGCGCAGCAGACGCAGCTTGCGCAGCTTGAGGCCTCGCTGCCGCCGCTTCTCAAGCAGCGCGATCAGCAGAACGACCTCATCGCGGTTCTCACCGGCCGCTATCCGAGCCAGGCGCCTGCGGATAAGTTCACGCTTGCGAGCCTGACGCTTCCATCCGACCTGCCGCTCACCCTTCCTTCCACACTCGTCGAGCAGCGGCCCGATGTCCTCCAGGCCGAAGCGAACATGCATGCCGCGAGCGCGCAGATTGGCGTCGCGGCGGCGAACCGGCTTCCGAACATCACGCTGACGGCCAATGCCGGAAGCAACGCGCTCGCAATCGGCCAGGTGTTCGGACCTGGCACCGGCTTCTGGAACATCGGTGCAGCGCTGCTTGCGCCGATCTTCGACGGCGGGACGAAGCTGCACCAGTTGCGAGGCGCCCGCTACGCCTACCAGCAATCCGCGGAGCAGTATCGAGGCACGGTCCTTACCGCCTTCCAGAATGTCGCGGATACGCTCTCCGCGCTGAACCACGATGCGGAAACGCTGAAAGCGACTGCTGCCGCAACCGATGCCGCCAAGAAGAGCCTCGACCTCTCCCGCCTTCAATATAAGGATGGCTATGCAGCCTATCTCGCCGTGCTGAACGCCGAGCAGGCGTACCAGCAAGCGCGCCTCGCGCAGGTCCAGGCCGAGGCGGACCGCTTCACCGATACGGCGGCTTTGTTCCAGGCGCTGGGCGGCGGCTGGTGGCACCGGCCCGAGCTGATGGCTGCAGCAAGTGCGCGGTAAGCCCAGGCGCTCCCCGCTGGCCCTCGCGGTCGCGGCGCTGGCGCTCGTCGCCGGCTGCTCGTCGCCGGACGAGAACAACAATGCGGCAGCGACTGTCGCCAATGTGCGGCTGACGAAAGCGCAGCTCAGCCATATCCACCTCTACACCGTCGTGCCCGTCGGCTATCGCCAGAAGGTCGAGGCTCCAGGAGTGGTCGACTTCGACAACGACCAGGCGACGTCGGTCGTGTCGCCATTCACCGGGCCGGTGACCCGCATCTTTGTGGCGCTCGGCCAGCAAGTCGTGAAGGGCCAGCCACTCGCAGCCGTCGCCTCAGCCGACGTCGCCAATGCCGTCGCGGCGTACCGCAAGGCAGCCGTGGCCTCGGCCAACGCCCGGCGAGTTGCAGCGGCGGATCGCGATCTTGCCGCGCACAACGGAATTTCCGAACGCGAGGCTGCCCAGGCACAGACCGATGCGGCAAGTGCGGACGCCGACCGGGTGGCGGCGCTGCAGGCGCTTGCGTCGATGGGTGCAAACCCCGGGTCCGGCCTCAACGGAATCATCCGGGCCCCTGTTTCCGGCGTCATCGCCGACAAGACCGTCACTCCTGGCCAGCTTCTTCAGGCCGGCAGCTCGGCTGCGTTCACGGTCGCAAACCTCTCGCAGATCTGGGTCATGGCACAGATCTCCCCCAGCGATCTTGGGTCTGTCGGCGTGGGCGATGCAGCATCCATCAACCCCGGCAACGGCACTGGTCCATTCAGAGGAACGGTCCAGAATGTCGGCGCCTCGGTCGATCCGGACACCCGCGCGGTCGTCGCCCGAATTGTCGCTCCCAACCCGGGCGGCCTGCTCAAGAAGCAGATGTATGTCGACGTGGCGATCGAGTCCGGGCGCGTCAGCACCGGTCTGCTCGTTCCGGTCTCGGCGGTGCTTCGGGACGATGAGAACCTGCCCTTCGTTTATATCGCGCTGCCAGACGGGAGCTTTGCCCGGCGCCACGTGACGCTGGGCTACCGGGATGCCCAGAATTACGACGTCATCAGCGGCCTCGCGAGCGGTGACAGGATCGTCGCCGATGGGGCGATCTTCCTGCAGTTCATGCAGAGCCAATGAACGACGAGCCGCCGGCCGAGAATCCGGGCGAGGCGCCGCGGACCGGCTCATCCTTCATCAATCGGATTGTCGCGCTCAGCCTCGAGCAGCGAATCCTCGTCGCATTCCTCACGATCCTCCTGATCGCCGCCGGGATCCACGCCTGGAGCCGCCTGGCGGTCGACGCCTATCCCGACCTGTCGCCGCCGATGGTGTCGATTACCACCCAGTGGCCCGGCCATTCCGCCGAAGAGGTGGAGCGGTTGATCACCGTTCCGATCGAGCGGGAAATGAACGGCATCCCGAAGGAGAATAACCTTCGTTCGATCTCGCTCTACGCGCTCTCGAGCATCGACATCACCTTCGACCAGGAGACCGACCGCAATTTCGCCCGTCAACAGGTGTTCAATCGGTTGCCCTCGCTCGACTTGCCGAGCGGCGTTTCGCCCGAGGTCGAGCCTCTGACCTCGCCCTCCGGCCTCATCTATCGTTACACACTGCAAAGCCCCGATCGCTCCCCGACCGAGCTCAAGACGTTCGAGGACTGGACGGTCGAGCCGGCATTCCGGTCGGTTCCTGGTGTCGCGGACGATAGCGGCTTCGGCGGCGGAACCATGCAGTACCAGGTGCTGCTCGACCAATATCGCCTGGCCGGCGCCGGGCTGTCGCCGCAGCAGGTCGAAAGCGCGCTTGGCGCCAACAACGGCAACGGCGGCGGCGGCTTCTACTCGGAAGGCGGGCAATTCTATTACGTTCGAGGCCTCGGCCGACTCTCGACGCTCGACGACATCGGCAATGTCGTGGTCGCGGTGCACAACGGCATCCCGACTTTGGTCAAGGACGTCGGACAGGTGACATTGGGAATCGCGCCGCGCCTCGGCCAGTTTGGAATCGACAGGCAGAACGACGCAGTCGAGGGCGTCATCATGCTGCGGACCGGGGAAAAGACGCAGGACGTGCTCAAGGGCGTCGAAGCCAAAACCCGAGAGCTCAACACCAGCATCTTGCCCAGGGACGTGAAGGTCGTGCCCTTCTACGACCGCACCGACCTCGTTCACGAGACGGTGCGCACGGTCGAGAACAACCTGCTGCGCGGGATGCTGCTCGTCGTCGTCGTCCTGATCTTCTTCCTCTATGACGTGCGCTCCGGGCTCATCGTCGCAGTGACGATCCCGCTTTCCTTGCTGTTCGCGTTCGCCTGCCTCAATCTTCAGGGCGCGTCGGCGAACCTGCTTTCGATTGGCGCAATAGATTTCGGAATTCTCGTCGATGCCGCCGTGATCATGGTGGAAAACATTTACCGCCGGTTGGCCGTAGCCGAAGATCGCCCCGACAACCTGATGGCGATCATCCGCGATGCGGCCGCCGAGGTCGATCGGCCGCTCTTCTACTCGGTCGTCGTCATCGTCGTCAGCTTCCTGCCGATCTACGTTCTGACCGGGCCGTCGGGCGTGTTGTTCAAGCCTATGGCCGACACGATGATCTTCGCGCTGATCGGCTCGCTCATCGTCACGCTCGCGCTGCTTCCGGTGCTTTGCTCCTGGTTCATGCGCAGTGGCGTGCGCGAGCGCCGCAACGCCATCTTCGAGCGCATCCGCTCCGCGTATGTGAGAGGCCTCGATTATTGCCTGGCACGTCCGCGCGGAACGATCGGCGCGTCCGCATTGCTCCTGCTCGCCTCGCTTGTGCTCTTCGCCGATGTGGGCGCGGAGTTCATGCCGCACCTCGACGAGGGTGCGCTATGGGTGCGCGCGACCATGCCGTACACGATCTCGTTCGACCAATCGTCGAAGATCGTTCCGCAGATCCGCTCGATCATCGGCTCCTTTCCGGAAGTGACTGTCGTTGGATCGGAGCATGGGCGGCCGGACGACGGGACTGACCCGACGGGATTTTTCAACGCCGAATTCTTTGTCGGGCTCAAGCCCTATTCAGAGTGGCACGGGCGCTATCACAACAAGGCAGAGCTGATCGCTGCGATCAACGACAAGCTGCAGACCTTCCCCGGCATCACGTTCAACTACACGCAGCCCGCGGAGGACGCGGTCGACGAGGCGGAGACCGGCCTCAAGAGCGCGCTCGCGGTCAAGATTTTCGGACCAGACCTCAACACGCTCGAAACCAAGGGAAAAGCGATCAAGCAGGTGCTCGAGCATGTCCGCGGCATTCGCGACGTGACTCTGGTGCAGGAGCTCGGGCAGCCGAGTCTCACGATCAAGATCGACCGCGCGAAGATCGCCCGTTACGGAATCAATGTCGACGACGTGAACGGGCTGATCCAGACGGCAATCGGCGGCGATGTCGCCACGCAGGTCGTACAGCAGGAAAAAGAGTTCGACCTGCTCGTCCGTCTGCAAGGTCAATATCGCGACAATCCCGTCGCGATCGGCAACATCCTCGTCGCCACGCCCGGCGGGCAGCATATTCCCTTGAGGGAGCTTGCGGAAATTTCCGTCAGCAACGGCGCATCGTTCATCTACCGCGAAGACAACAGCCGGTTCATCGGAGTCCAGTTCTCGGTCGAGGGCCGGGACCTAGCGAGCGCCGTCCAGGACGCGATGGCGCAGGTCTCGCACAAGGTTGAACTGCCGCAGGGCTACCGTGCTGATTGGGGCGGCGAATATAGCGAGTACACCGCGTCGCGCGCGCAGCTGATCACGATCGTGCCGCTGACTCTGCTCCTAATTTTTCTGCTGCTTTTCTTCCTCTACCGAAACTTCAAATTTCCCGCGATTGCGCTCGTCGGTGTGCTGATGTCTGCGCCGGTCGGCGGGATTCTCGCGCTGTGGCTAACCGGCACGCCATTCTCGGTTTCATCGGGCATTGGCTTCCTCGCGCTGTTCGGAGTCTCGGTTCAAACCGCCCTCGTCTATATTTCCTACGTCAATGAGCTGCGGCTCGGCGGCATGTCGCTTGCCGAAGCGATCCGGGAAAGCGCGATCTTGAGGTTGCGTCCGATCATGATGACGGCGCTGGTGGCGGCGCTCGGCCTCCTTCCCGCGGCCGTTGCGACCGGCGTCGGCACCGACACGCAGCGCCCGTTCGCAATCGTGATCGTCGGCGGTCTGGTCACCTGCCTGCTGATCATCATCTTCCTGATGCCGGCGCTTTACACGATCGTCGCGGGAGAAGGTGACCACCTGGAAGTCTGACCAGGCAGTTCACCCCGCATTGCCGCCCGCGCCGCTTTCGGTAGAGTGAGCGTCCCTGTAGGGGATGGTGCGTGGCGAGCCTTCAGCTGACCGGTATCCGCAAGGCCTTCGGCGGCACGCCCGTTCTCGATGACATCAATCTCACCATCGAGCAGCGCGAGTTCATCGCGTTCCTCGGTCCATCGGGCTCCGGCAAGTCGACGCTGCTGAGGATCATCGCGGGCCTGGAAAGTGCCGACGCCGGAGAAGTGTGGCTCGAGGGCCGCCGCATCGACACGCTTGCGCCGGGCGAGCGCGGCATCGCGATGGTGTTCCAGCATTACGCGCTCTATCCGCACATGAGTGCGCGCGAGAACATGGCCTTCGGTCTGAGGAACGCGCGTGTCCTGAGAGACGAGATCGAGCGGCGGATTGGCAACGCCGCAAACGTGCTCGAGATCACACCGCTGCTCGATCGCAAGCCGGCCGAAATGTCGGGCGGGCAGCGCCAGCGGGTTGCCATCGGGCGCGCGCTGGTCAAGGAACCCAAGCTGTTCCTGCTCGACGAGCCGCTCTCGAATCTCGACGCCGCATTGCGCCTTCGTACCCGGGTCGAGCTCGCGCAGCTGAAGCAAAAGGTCGATGCGGCGGTGATCATGGTCACGCACGACCAGGCGGAGGCGATGACTCTCGCCGACCGCATCATCGTCATGAATGACCGGCGGATCCAGCAGGTCGGCGCGCCAATGGAGATCTACAGCCGGCCCGCCAATATATTCGTCGCGCAGTTTGTCGGCTCGCCCGCGATGACCTTGCTCCCCGCGTCTCTGGTCGAGTCCGGCGAGCTTGCGTCACTGAAACTCGGCGATGGATCCATCGTCCACACCGAGGTTCCGCGGAAGGGGCTTCCAAATGAAGAGCTCCGCCTCGGCGTCAGGCCGGAAGCAGTGCGGGTCGCGAACGGCGGTGCGACGGCCACGGCCAAGGTCGACCTTGTTGAGCGCCTCGGCGAACGGACCCTGGTCTATGCGCATCTCGCCGACGGCCAGCCGATCACGGCGGAGGACGAGCCGTACAGCAAGGTGCGGATCGGCGACGAAGTGGCGCTCGCGATCGACGGCGCCGCCGCACACATCTTCGGGCCGGACGGCACCGGCTACCATCGGGCCGAGTCATGACAGCGGCGCGGGACTGGCGTGGCCTGTTGTTCGCGCTGCCGTTCCTCGCGCTTTATTCCCTGATCCTGATCTTCCCATTGCTGCGCGGAGTTTGGCTCAGTCTCAATCAGGTTGACCTGTTCGGCGACGGCCATTTCGTCGCGTTCGGAAATTACGATCGGCTGCTGCACGATCCGGTGTTTGGCACGTCGCTGGTGAATACGTTTGAAGTCACGTTGATGATCGTCCCACCGCTGACTGTCATTGCGCTGTTTCTCGCGCTCGCGCTCAACCGCGCCGGCAAGGGGGCTGCGGTCATCCGTGGCATTTTCTTCTCCTCCGCCGTGCTCTCGGTGACGATCGTGACGTTGGTCTGGCGCTTCATCCTCGCGCCCGATGCCGGCCTCCTCGGCGAAACCTGGAAAGCGATCGGCTGGCAGCCGCTGCCCTTCCTTTCGGACGAGCATCTCGTGCTTCCCGCGCTGGCGCTGACGACGATATGGTGGTCGCTCGGCTTTCCGATGCTGCTCTTCCTCGCCGGGCTGCAGCAGATCCCGGAGGACATGTACGAGGCGGCGGCGCTCGACAATGCGAGTCGCTGGACGACTTTCTGGCGGATCACCCTGCCGTCGCTTCGGCGGACGCTGGTGCTTGTCGTGATGCTGCAAACCGCGGCGCAGCTGCAGCTGTTCGGCCAGTCGCAATTGCTGACCGCGGGTGGCCCCAGCGGCGCATCGCGGACGGCCGTGTTGTTCCTTTTCGAATCCGCGTTCGGCCGGTGGGAGCTTGGATACGCGAGCGCCGCGGCGGAACTGCTGTTCCTGATCATCCTTGCGGTGACTCTCACCCAATATTGGGCGACCGGCCGAGCCTCGGGAGCAGCGGATGGCCGCTAGTCTTCATCGCGGCCGACTGACGCCGCTCGGCTGGACCGGGCTGACGCTTGGCGCGCTGATCATGGTCGCGCCGCTCCTCTGGACGCTGCTCCTTTCGCTGAAGAACAATGCCGAGCTGGTCGGCCACAGCGGCGCCGCGCTGCACGGGCCGTACACACTCGAAAATTATGCTGCCATTTTCGGCAACAGTCTGACCACCCGTTGGCTCCTGAACAGCGCGATCGTCGCCCTCGGCCAGACGGCTGGAGTGCTCATTCTCGCGAGCCTCGCCGGTTATGCCTTCGCCCGCCTCGAATTCCCGCTGCGCCGCACCTTGTTTGTCATCGTCCTGCTCGGACTTGCGGTTCCGAGCCAGGCCGTGATCCTTCCGCAGCACGAGCTGTTCGCGTGGCTGCACCTGCACAACAGCTATCCGGGCCTGATCCTGCCCGGCCTCGTCGCACCGTTCGGCGTATTCTTCATGACCAGCTACATGCGCGGAATCCCGAAGGAACTCGACGAAGCCGCAATGCTCGACGGAGCGTCTCGCTGGACGATTTTCTGGAAGGTCATCGTGCCGCTGACGATCCCGGCGCAATCGACGCTCGCCGTCTTCACCTTCCTCGGCGCGTGGAACGATTATTGGTGGCCGCTGATCAGTGCGACCCGCAGCGACATGTACACGCTCACCGTCGGTCTCGCCGCGGCGCAGATGAATTATGCGCAGACGAGCGGTCTTGGTTATCTCATGGCGCAGGCGGTGTTCGCGTCTATCCCGATCTTCATCGTCTACATCGTCTTCCAGAAGCAGATCGTGCGGGCCATGGCCGGTGCTGCGCTGAAATGAAGCGCATTGCCGCAGCGTTGCTGTTGCTTCTGGCGCTCGGCAGTTGTGCGCGCAGCGACCACAAGACCCATCTCTATCTGCAGCGCTTCTTCGGGGAGTGCGGCGCTCAGTACGGCGGAAGCATCGACGTCACGCATGCCGAGGGCGAGTGCGGGATCATCACGACGCTGATCAATCGCTTCAACGCCGAGAACCCCGACATCCACATCGACGTGAACGTCGTCGCCTGGCCCGGCTATCCGCAGTTGACCGCGCAGATGGCGGCGCGTGACCCGCCGGATCTCGTCACGATGCACGAAGGGGTGATCAGCGATTATGCGCTGAAAGGCCTGCTCGAACCGACCGACTGGTACCTCGCAAGAGCAGGGATCAGCACCAGCGACTTTACCGATGCGAGCCGTGCCGGAGTGACGATCGGCGCGCATGAATATGGCCTTCCATGGGATACGCACGGCGGGCTGTTCCATGTGAACACGGCACTTTTTGCCAAGGCGGGCCTGATGCGCGGCGGCAAGCCGGTGCTTCCGAACAGTGCGGCGGAATTGATCGCTGAGGCGCACCAGTTCGAGCAGCGCACCGGCAAGCCCTATTTCATCCAGAGCCTCGTCGGCGATCCGGCGGGCGCGGCCCGCAACCTTTATACCTACATGATGGCGCAGGGCGCGGTGCTCTTCCCCGACCCGCACCACATCAAGCTCGACACGCCGGTTGGGGTTCAAGTCGCGACATTCTTCCGCGACATCAACGTGCAGCATTTGGGCACGCTCAACATGGACACCCCGGCGGCCATCGCGGCGTTCATCAACGGCGAGGGCGGCATCTATCCGACCGGCACCTGGATGATCGGTTCGTTCGAGCAGGAGGCAGAAACGCCTGGCCGGCCGCTGTACCGGAGCTATGCGGTGTTCCCTTATCCGCGGCTGTGGGGGGACCGCGTCGAATATGTGAGCGGCCACAGCTGGGTCGTGCCGTCGCGCAAGCGCACGCCGCAGCAGCGCGAGGCGATCGCGCGTTTCTTCAAGTTCATGGCCGCGCACAATTATGATTGGGCGCGCACCGGCCACATTCCCGCGTTCAAGTCGGTGCTCGCCGATCCGCGCTTCATGGCGCTTCCGCACCGCGCCGACATTGCTCCGCTGGCCGCAATGGGCCGGCAGCTTCCGCCATATGTTCAACGCCAGAGCGCGATCGAGGGACTTGTCGGCGAAGAAGCCGCTGCGGCGTTCACTGGCCAGAAGAGCGTCAAGCAAGCGCTCGCCGATGCTGAGCGCCGCGTAGATGCGCTGCTCGGACATCTCAATTGAGCGAAGTTAATATGGATTAGTGTTGCCCGATTGCTTCTTGTAAGGTGTGTGAAGCGCGTAATACAAAGGAAAGAAGCCGTTCATTCTACGGCTGTTTCTTTGTCGCAAGAGGGGGCTCATATGCGGCGTGTTAGCTCGGTACTTTGGTCGACGACGGCGCTGACGGCGATGATTGCCGCGGCAGTTCCAGCCGGAGCGCAGACCGCGCCGCCTCCACCGAACCCAGGCGCGACCGCGCAGCAAAATCCCGCACAGCCCGCACAGAATGCGGATGCGCCGCAATCGCCGGAAGCGGCGACCGGAAGCGTCTCCGACGTTCCGATCGTCGTCACCGGTCTTCGTCGAAGCTTGCAGTCCGCGCGCAACATCAAGCGCAACAGCGACCAGATCGTCGACGCGGTTGTGGCCGAAGACATCGGCAAGCTCCCCGACATCACCGTTTCCGATACCGCCGCCCGCATCCCCGGTGTGCAAGTCGAGCGCGCGGGCGGTGAAGCGAACCGAGTGCTGCTGCGCGGCCTCGACAACACTTATTACACGACGACCTACAACGGCCGCGAGATCTTTACCGCCGAGACTCGCTCGGTCGCGCTGCAGGATTTCCCCGCTGGCGCGATCGCGTCGGTTGAGGCGTTCAAGACTTCGACCGCCAATCTCGTCGAGCCGGGCATTGCCGGGCTCTTGAATGTGCGCTCGCGGAGGCCGTTCGATTTTTCGGGTTCGGAGATTTCGGGCTCGGTCTGGGCGCTTCATCCCAACCAGTCGCGCGACACGTCGATCAACGGCAATCTGCTGCTCAGTGATCGGTGGGAAACAGGCAGCGGCGCTGAGTTCGGGGCGCTGATCAACTTCTCCTACACGCGCCTCCACTACAAGGATTCGGTCCGCCGGCACGGTTTCTTCATTGCCGATCTCGGCAACCCCATGGTCGGCCGCTCGCCCGACTGGCCTGAAATTCATTACAACGAGGGTAACCGCTGGCGGCCGTCGGCGAACGCCGCCTTGCAGTACCGCAGCGGCGACCTCGAGCTCTACGCCGAAGGCCTGTGGCAGGGTTACCGCGAGCGCGTCACCGATCGCATGTGGGCTCAGCCGCTGTGGAGTTGCGGCACGTCGGCGATTTACTCGAACATTCAATATCGCCCGGGCACGAACGAGGTGCTCAGCGGTACCGTCACCAACCCGGGCTGCCCAGGGAGCGCTTGGGGATTCAAGGGCGCGACGCACCGCGAAACCAACACCTACCAGCTCGCCGCGGGCGGAAGCTACGACGCGGGTCCGCTGAAGATCACGGCCGATCTCGCGCGCACGATCAGTCACTTCCAGCTTCGCACGGAAAGCGTGGACGAGCAGATCGGCCCGAACAACTACACCGTGAATTGGTACACCGGCTATCCCGGCGGACCTGGGCCGACCTTCCAGGTGTCCGGCATCGATCCGACCAATCCGGCCATTTATCAGTACCGCGGCTTCTTCGAGGATTATCAGGATCCGCGAGGCAAGGATTGGCAGGGGCGCGTCGACTTTGACTATGACCCGCGCATCAACTTTATTCCCAAGATTCAGTGGGGCGTGCGCTACACCGATCGCGATGCATCGGACGTCGCCGGGTCATTCTACTGGAATGCCGCTGCAGCCGGCAAAGCTGTTCCGATCAGCACGGTTCCGCTCGACTATGAGCTGAGCGGCGCGGCATTCCGCGGCGATGACATGAAGCCGTTTCCGATCGACTGGCTGACGCCGACGTACAGCTCGATCTGGGATAATCTCGTCGCGTTCCGCCAATGGAACATTGCCTTGCTCGGTTACGGCTCTGCAAGCGGTCCGCCGGTCGACCCTGGCAGAAGCTTCGATATCAATGAAAAGACGCTTGCCGGCTACGCGCAGGCCAACTTCCGCGTGGGCGAGGGCGATGTCTATGCCGACGGCATTCTCGGCCTCCGTGTGGTGCAGACGAAGGACGACATCCAGGGGACGCAGTTTCCACCCAATGCTCCTGCGTCACCGATCACGGTCAATCACAAATATACGAACTGGCTGCCGAACCTGAACGTGAACGTCCATATCGGACGCCCGTGGGTCCTCCGCCTGGCAGCAACCAAGACGATCACCCGGCCGACGTACCAGCAACTCAATCCATCGCTGCATATCGATCAGGTGCCGGGATGCCAGGCAGGGCAACAGGGCTGCTTCCGCACCGGATCGGGCGGCAACCCGTTCCTGACACCGCTTCGTTCGAACAACTACGACGCCAGTCTCGAATATTATTTCTCGCAGACGGGCTACGCCTCGGTCGGCGCGTTCCGGCGCGACATGAAGGGGTTCATCCTCAACCGCACTTTCGAATATCCGAACCCCGATCCCGAGACCGGGTTGCCACTCCTGATTTCAGGTCCGGTAAACTCGCAAAAGGCGCGCTTGCAGGGCTTCGAGGCACAAGTCCGGACCTTCTTCGACTGGGATTTCGTGCCGGACATCCTGCGCGGGTTCGGCGTCGATGCGAACGTCAGCTACATCAAGGCGACGGCCCTTCAGGACGTGGTTGGTGGTGCGACGCCAATTCAGCGTAACCTTCCAATCCCGGACGTGTCGAAGTGGACCTGGAATCTCACGGGAATGTACGAGCGTGGCCCGCTGAGTGTCCGGCTGTCGTACAACTTGCGAAGCCGGTACTGGGAGGGCGGCCTGTCGCTGCAGGGCGATGGCGGGGGTCCCTATACCCTCCAGGGTCACGCCCATCAGTCGCCGCGCCTCGACCTGTCGACCAGCTACAATTTCAACGACAACATCACCCTGTTCTTCGACTGGACGAACATCCTCGGCCATCCGTTCCAGGACGACATCGTCCGCGTGAACTACGGCACGACACCGACCGGAACGCCGAAGAGTACCGAGGTCTTCCCGATGGTCATCCGCTACGAGGAGACGATCCTGTCGGGCGGCATCAGGTTCAACTTCGGCGGCCACAAACGTGCGGCTGCGGCACCGGCCTATGTTCCGCCGCCGCCGCCACCACCTCCGCCGCCTGCGGCTGCGCCGCCGCCACCACCTGCACCACCGCCGCCGCCGCCCGCGGCGCCAGAACGCGGTCAGTAGGCGCGAGGCTAGGCCGGATCGGCTTTCAGCGCAGGCTGGGGCCGATCTGCGGCTTGCCGTTCTTCCAGAACAAAGGCGCGATATAGAGATAGCGGCGGTCATCCTGCTTGCGGCAGCCGCTGCTCGCCTCCCAGGCGTGAAAGCTGATGAACGTTCGAGTGCCAACGGCGAAGATGCTCTGGTGCCCGGGGCCGCTCAGGCAACCCGCCTCGCGGTCATTGAAGCTGTGCAGGATCGGGTTATCCGATGAAGCCGTGCAGGGGCCAAGCGGGCCGCTGCAGTTCGCATATCCCATGGCATAGGGCGAAAGCCCGCCCTCCTCCGGGTTCCAGCCGAAGAAGCCGCCGGAGAAGAAGAGATTGTAACCCGCGGGCGAGCGGACCATCGTCGGTGCTTCGACGACGCGTTCCTCCCAGCCCTGATTGTCCTTGAGCAACTCGACCGGCTGGCCGACCAGCGAAAGTCCGTCGGGCGAGAGCGCCTGGCCCCAAAGCGCCGTTTGCGCGTGGACCCGATTGCCGTCATTCTTGAAATACAAATAGAGCTTTCCGTCAGCGTCCCTGAATGCATCGGCGTCGATGCTTCCGCCGAGGTTCGTCTGACAGACCAGTGGCTCGGGATTGCTGTCGACGAACGGCCCAAGCGGATCGCCCGCCACGGCCACGCCGATGCACTGCGCGTTCTTCCGCCGGTCGCTCGCAGTGTAATAGAGCAGATATCTGTTGCCGAGCTGGAACACTTCCGGGGCCCAGGTGAATCCTCCCTTGGCCCACGCGCCGAGCCTCGGCAGCGCATCACGCTGCTTGCCCGTTGCCGGGTCCGGCGCGAAGGACCAGTGGACGAGGTCGCGCGAGATCGCGACTGGCACGTTCGGACCGTCGTTGGTCGAGTAAGCAATGAACTCCGAACCGTGCGGCAGCACGAATGCGTCCGGAAAATTCTGCGTGAACACCGGTACGAATGACGGCTCGCCCGCAGCCGCGACGCACAGCAGGCAGGCCGCTCCGGTGATCAGCCGTTGTACGATTGCGCGAAATGCCACCTGCGCCTCCTCCAGCGAGTCGCGTGAGGGTAGTCGCGGGATGCTCTTCCGCAACCTGAACGTGACGCTGTATGGAGCAGCGATGCGCCCATTCGTTCTTGCCCTCGCTGCGCTGCTCACGTTCGGCGGCCATGCGACGACCGCCGCCTCACGATCATCGACCTACACCAACCCCGTCATTGCCGCCGATTTTCCTGACCCCGCGGTGTTGCGGGCTCCGGATGGACTCTACTACGCCTACGCAACGCAGACCGAGCGTGACGGCAAGTGGATTAACATTCAGATTGCGCGATCGGCCGACCTCACGCACTGGCAGCTCATTGGGGATGCGCTGCCGGCGAAGCCCGTTTGGGCATCAAAGGCGCAGGATTTCTGGGCGCCGCACGTGGTCCGCGACGGTGCGCGTTACCTCATGTATTTTTCGGCCAAGCCCGACACGTCGGACGAGCGCCATGGCCTCTGCCTAGGCATTGCGACTGCGACTTCGCCGCTCGGCCCCTTCATCGACATGGGCCATCCGCTCAAGTGCGGCTCGGGCTTCGTGAACATCGACCCGATGCAGTTCGACGATCCCGCGACGGGCAAGCACCTGCTTTATTGGGGTTCGGGGTTCGAGCCGATCAAGGTGCAGGAGCTTGGGCCCGACCGGATGTCGTTCGCGCGTGGCAGTGCACCCAGGGACCTCGTCTGGCCGACGCCAAACAAGAGCGGCTTTCCGGTTCTGGTGGAGGGCAGCTGGATGCTTCGCCACCGCGGCTATTATTATCTCTTCTACTCGGGCGACAATTGCTGCGGCGCCAAGGCGAATTACGCTGTGATGATCGCTCGCTCGCGCAACGCGACGGGACCGTTTGAGACGCTCGAGCAGGCGACGGGCAAGCCGCACAGCATCATCCTCGAGAAGCGCGGGCATTGGATCGCGCCCGGGCACAACAGCGTGGTCACCGATCGGGCTGGGAACGATTGGATCGTCTATCACGCGGTTGACGTGCGGCAGCCGCGCGTGAAACCGACCGACGAAATCAACACCCGGCGCGTGATGCTGATCGACCGCATCCGCTGGCGGAATGGCTGGCCGGTCATCGATGGGCCGAGTCAGCTGCCCGAGGTAGCGCCGAGGCCCTAGTGGATCGTTGCCGCAGCAGGCTCGTCGCGTAGATGCGTGCGGGCTCGTCCAGATGCGAGCGAGAACAGGAACAGCACCGCATAGCAGACGGCCGGGACGATGAACGCGGTCACATAATTGCTGTGCTGCGATACGAAGCCGACAATCAGCGGCACGATCGCGCCGCCGACGATTGAGAAGCAGAGAAATCCCGACGTCGCTTCCTCCGAAGCGCTCGACCGTTCGAGCGTGATCGTGAAAATCACCGGGAACATGATCGAATTGAACAGGCCGATCGACAGCGCTGCGTAGCCGCCCGGAATTCCGCCGACCGTAAACACGAACAGACAGAGCAGGCAGGCGATCGCGGTGAACGCCGCGAGCAGACGCGGCGCCGGCACTTTGGTGAGCAATGCCGAGCCGACGAGCCGGCCGACCATCGCTCCGCCCCAGTAGAGGCTGACGAACTTGCCGGCGCGCTCGAGCGGCACGTCCCACACGTTCGTGCTGTTGAGGAACAGCGCCATCTGCGTGCCGATCGCCACTTCGGCGCCGACATAGAGAAAGATCGCAAGCCCGCCGAACAGCGCCCAAGGTGATGAGACGGCTTCCTGGATGGTCACACCGATCCCCATGTCGGCGGTGTCGTGCGGCGGGGGAGGAGCGGCCGCCCCAATCATCTTTCGCCCCACATAGATCAGGATGCCGATGAGGATGATCAGACCCGCGATCCAGAAGAACGCGCGGTCGATCCCCGCGAGCGATCCGGCGCGCGCGGCGGCAGTGTTCACAGCCCCTTCTTTGACTTCGATGCCTTTGAGGAAGAGCGCCGCCCCGAGGTACGGGCCGATGAAGGTTCCGAGGCTGTTGAACGCCTGGCTGAAGGTCAGGCGGAAGTGGCTCCGCTCAGGTGAGCCCAGCGCGGCCGACAGCGGGTTGGCGGCGACCTGGAGGACCGTGATTCCGCTTGCCAGGACGAACAGTCCGAGCAGCACGACCGGATAGATTGCGAGATTCGCCGCCGCGAGCATGATCAGACAGCCCGCGACCATCATCCCAAGCGAGATCAGCACGCTCGGCACCGACTTCAGCCGCGCGAGGATCACCGCGCCCGGAAGGCTCATCACGCCATAGGCGATGAAGAAGGCGAAGGCCGAAAGCTGCGCTTCGACGTCCGACAAATGGAACACGCCTTTGACCGCAGCGACCAGCGGATCGACGAGCGAGGTGATGAAGCCCCAGGCAAAGAATAGGCAGGTGACGATGGCATAGGCGCCGGTCACCCCTGTCGGCGATTTCTGCTGCATTGGCGCTCCCTTCGTCCGCGCGCACGCTGACATCGAAATTTCGGTCGCACAAGCCGAGCAGGTAGCGCTAACAATGTGGAGCGCGACGGATCGAAGATGGAGCGTAGAGTTGCCGGGAAAACTGATCCTCGCGTTTGCCGCCGCTTTGCTGCTGTCCTGCCGTCCCGCCGACGCGCAGACGATCAGGGTCGAGGGTGGGCTGATCCGTGGGAAGGCGTGGAACGGAAGCTTTTTATTCCGCGGAATCCCATTCGCCGCTCCGCCGCTTGGCCCGTTCCGCTGGACGCCGCCGCAGCCGGTCAAGTCATGGCGCGGCGTGCGAGAAAGTCTTGCCCAGCCCGCCTCGTGCATCCAGCCGGACCAGGGCTGGAACCATTCGGACTATCTGATCCAGAACGAGGATTGCCTGACGCTTGACGTGCGCACGCCGTCACTGACGCGAAGGCTTCCCGTGCTCGTGTGGATCCACGGCGGAAGCAATCGCGCTGGCGGCCCCAACGACATCATTCTCTCGGATGTCGGCAAGCAGGTGGTCATCGTCGGCATCCGCTACCGTCTCGGAGTCCTGGGCTTTCTTTCACACCGGAAGCTCACCGCAGAGCAGGGGGCATCGGGCAATTACGGGTTGATGGACCAGCTGGCGGCGCTCCGCTGGGTCCATCGAAACATCGCCAAGTTCGGTGGCGATCCAGCGAACGTGACGATCGCCGGAGAATCTGCCGGATCGGAGGATGTCAGCCTGCTGCTCGCAGAGCCCGCCGCTCGGCCACTGTTCCAGAAGGCGATTATGGAAAGCGGGACGCCCGGCTTCGGACTCGGCTTCCGAAAGCTGAGCGATGCCGAGCGGATCGGCGACGAGCTCGACAAGATCGTCGGCAGCCGTGGCGACCTTCGCAAGCTGCGCTCAGTCCCCGCCGCGCGGCTGCTCGCCGCCGACGCCAAGCTGCACGATCCCACTGCCCCAGACGATTCGTTCATCTGGCTGCACATCACGATTGACGGAAAGGCGATCACGACGGACCCGCGCCGGCTGCTGGCGTCTGCGCTCGCCAAGCCGGTGATCCTTGGCTCGAATCGTTTCGAATTCGGTCTCGGCGGAGGTGCGGGAGAGCGCGACCGCCTAATCGCCGCGGCATTCGGCGCGCGCGCAGCCGATGCGCGTGCTCTGTACAACCGGGTCCAAGCCGATCCGCGGCTCGGCACACGCGACGAACAGGTTGCGACCGACCTCATCTTCCGCTGCCCGACGTCGCACATGGCAAAGATCATGGCCACCAGGGGCGCCCCGGTGTGGCAGTACGAGTTCGACGCCGCGCCGGGCGGTGGCAAGACCTCGCATGCGGCGGAGATCCCATACGCGTTCGGCGATGCGGGTTTCGGTCACGGTCTCTCGCTGAAGCCCTACTGGCTAAACTTCATCCGGTCAGGCAATCCGAACGGACCGGGATTGCCGCGATGGCCGCGCTTCACCGCAGCCGCGCCGGCGCATGTCCTGTTCAGCGACACGGGCGTCATGGCGAAGGGGCCGCTGCGCCCGCAAATCTGCTCTCTTGCGGAACGTATATGATGATCGAACGCCGCCGCCTGTTGCAATCCGCGCTTGCGCTCCCGCTTCTCGCGGCCAAGCGAGCGCCCCCGGGAGTCGATTGGAACAAGTGGTTTCACAGCTGGTTCGCGCGGGACTTCGGGATGATCGATTATTATCGAGACGACAATGCGGCACTGCTCGCGTCGAAGGAACCCGTCGACATCGTCTTCCTCGGCGATTCGATCACCGAAGGATGGCACGACAAACGCCCCGGCTTTTTCAGCCGCGGGCGGATCAACCGCGGGATCGGCGGCCAGACCACGCCGCAGATGGTGCTGCGCATGTACAGCGACGTTGTCGAGCTGAAGCCCAAGGCCGTGCACATCATGGCGGGCACCAACGACATAGCTGGAAATACGGGTCCGATGACCGCTCAGATGACCGAGGATAATTTCCGGGCGATGGCCGACATCGCGAGCAGGCACGCCATCAAGCTGCTGCTCGCGCCCATCCCGCCGGCGGCCTCCTTCCCCTGGGCTCCGCAGGTTCAGGCGAGGCCACGCATCGCGGAGATCAACGCCTGGCTCGAGCGCTTTGCGCACCGTACGGGCGCTGTTTGGGTGGACTATTGGCGCGTGCTCGACGATGGCACGGGCGCAATGAAACGGGGCCTTGCCATCGATGGCGTGCACCCCAATGAGGCGGGCTACGACGCGATGGCCACCGTGATCGAACCGATTCTCCACCGGATGTTCGCGCCTCCGCGACACGCATGAAGTTAGGCCGCAAATTCGTCGAGAAGCCGTGGGGGCGGACGGAGCTTCCGCCCATGTTCGATGCGCCGGCCGGGAAGCGGATCGGCGAAGTTTGGTTGACGGGCGATGGCGACCTGCCGCTGCTCGCCAAGTACATCTTCACCAGCGAGCGGCTTTCGATCCAAGTCCATCCGGACGATGAGCAGGCTCGGGCACGCGGTCTCGCCGAGGGCAAGAGCGAGTGCTGGTATATTCTCGAGGCGGAGCCCGGCGCGACGCTCGGGCTCGGCCTGAAGCGAGCTATGTCGAAGGCAGAGCTTCGCGCCGTGGCGCTCGACGGATCGATCGAAGAGCTGATAGACTGGCGATCCGTCGAAGCCGGGGACTTTGTCTTTGTCCCATCGGGCACGATCCACGCCATCGGCGCGGGCATCTCGCTGCTCGAGTTTCAGCAGAACAGCGACGTCACCTACCGGCTCTACGATTACGGCCGCCCGCGCGAGCTTCACCTCGACGCTGGTGTGGCCGTGTCGAATCCAGGGCCATTCCCTCAAAGTCTGGTTCAGCGCCTCTCAGGGAACGAGCAGCGCGTGCTGGTCGATGGGCCGCATTTCACTTTGGTCCTGACCGACCGCGACGTTCTTGTGGACCGCCAGCGCTGGGTGATGCCGCTCGACGGCGAGGTTCGAGCCGATGAAGAGACCGCAGGCCCGGGCGACTGCCTGCTGGTCGAAGCGGATGAGCGCATCGAAACATTCGGAGCGCGGCTGCTGGTCGGCGCTAAGTTCCGGCCGTCATAGCAAGCGCGATCGCGCCGAGCGGACCCGCATCGCTGCCGAGAGCAGGCGGGCGGATGTATCCTGCACCGGGAAGTTCCATGTAGCCATTCAGGCTTTCGACCAGCATCTCCTCGATTCGGCCGAGTAGGTGGGGCTGGTTCTCGATGACCCCACCGCCGATCGCGATTACCCGCGGGGCGGCGGCGCAGACGATCGAATGGCAGAGTTGCGCGAGCGCCCAAGCGACCGAATCCCAGATGGGGTCGTCTTGCGCCAGGTCGGCGACGACGCGGGCCTTCAGCGACGGCCCCGCCGCCAATCCCTCCACGCAATCGCCGTGGAACGGGCAGGAGCCGACGAACGTGTCTCCGGGAAGCCGCGCGACGCGGATGTGGCCGAGCTCGCAATGCGCGAAGCCGCGCGTCGGCTTGCCGTTGACGATGAGCCCGACGCCCACGCCGGTCCCGACCGTCACATAGGCGAAGTCTTGCGTGCCCTGACCCGAACCCCAGCGCATCTCGGCGAGCGCCGCGCCGTTGACGTCCGTGTCGAACATGGCTGGCACGCCAGCCGGCCGTTCGAGCGTCCGCTTCACCTCTGCCCCTTGCCACCCGGGTTTGGGCGTGCTGGCGATCGTCCCTGCATCAAGGTCGAGCGGACCGAAGCTGGCGATTCCGAGCGCGCTGAAGCCTTGCCCAGTTTTCCATCTCGACAGGATGTCGCCGAGCCGTCCAAGCGTTTCGTCGGGCGTCGTCGTCGGCACCGTCTCGCGAGCAAGGATCCGCTCCGGCCCGCTCGCCAGAATTGCGACGCATTTGGTGCCGCCGAGCTCGACGCCGGCGTAGGTGTCAGCGTTCATTCGCCGACGTAACCGGCAGCGCTCGCCAAGCGCAATAACGCCGAGCCGCGCTGCACCTGCGGCAGCCTGAACTTCCCGCGAAAAACTGCAGGCGTATTCTTGGCGGCGAAGGCGGGAGAATGAACATGGCTTGGTGTATCGGCAGGACCGAGGCGATGAGCGATCCGGTCGCCGCGCGCCGGAAGGCGCTTGCGAAGCTGCGCGGGCTCGAGGAGGTCGATGACCCGGAAAGCCTCGTCGTTCCAATCCTCATCGACGCGATTCTGATGGCGGAGAGCTATCGCGGAGCGCGGCACCAGGTAACGTTCCTCAACGAATTGACGCGCAGCGTCGACGCGCTGATCCGCGAATTGAACGCCGTGGAAAAGGCGCGCGAATGGGCGGAGCCGGTCAACGGGTCTAACGAACTACTCCGGTCAAACTCCTGTGATCAGGACATCGAGCGCGTCGGTGATCTCAAATGACTGATGAGCGAGCGATGTGACCACAGGTCCGAGTTGCTTATTCCGCACAGCACCGCAAGATTCGGTGATCATGACATGATCCTCGCCTTCGATCTGGAACACGGGATTGAGCCGCCTAACGGGAGTAGGGGCCTCAGATTTTGGCACCAGCGGCACCACCAGACGCGAGGTGATGTGGCTGAGCAAATCTGACTGGCAGTTAAGAACCAGCCCATCAGCAAGGCGATGAACATCGAACTGCGACATGCGCTCTCTCAAAAGAGTCGATATTTCTCGAGCGGCAGGCCGTTTGCCTCGATCCATTCATTGTAGGAATCGAGCGCCGCCCTATTTTCTTCGAGCCACCGCTCGGCGCGCGCCTTCTTCACCGCCTTCTCCAGTCCGCGGTTCGATGCCTGGGAAATGTTCACCCTTAATTGTTTGGCCTCAGCGACAAGAGCAGCGTCGAGCGAAACGTTCGTTGCCGCTGTCGTTCCCCGCCTATCGGACGTCTTTCGAAGAGCGGCATTCATGCGCATAAACTATGCGCAAAAAGTCCATTGGTCAAGTTCGGCCTCGAGCTAACGCCCGCGACGATACGGATAACAATCTCGAATGCGCTCATGGAAGTAGCGGCCATGCGACTCGGCCGCGACGAATTCCTCGTAAATGCCGCGTGGAACCGCGAAATACATGTACCAGCCGCCGTGAGCGAAGCGAACGAACAGGATCGACCTGTCCGAGTCATATGTGATCTCGTCAATCGCCTCCGATTCGACCTGGACCATAGCCTTCCGCCGATACTCCGATGCCTCAGGCACGTCCCCAATATTCGGCGGCTGCTCACGGTTGCGCCGTCTAGCTTGTTCCTGCGTCTGCCCCCGCTATTGGTAACGCTAACAGGAGCAGGGGGAGCGCATGGGTCTGCAGCGGATCATCGGCATTGTTGCAGCACTCTGTTTCGTTGCCGTGGCGCAGGCAGCGCACGCGGCAGCGTACCAGAATTTCCGCGCGGCGATCTACATCACCGTGAACGATACCAAGCGCCTCGCCGATCCGGCGACATTCAATCGCGACTTCGCCCGCGTCTCCTCCCAGCTCAAGTTCGACAAGGTCTATATTGAGGCCTACCGCAACCACCTGTTCGCGACCGACGCCGAGCTCGACGCGGTCAAACGCGAGTTCCAGGCGAAGGGTATCCAGACGTCGGGCGGAATCACGCTCGCGGCCGGCGGCTCGGGCGGGCAATTCGGCACCTTCGATTACGAGAGCCCGGCCGACCGCGCCGAATGCGAGCGCGCCGTCCGCCTGATCGCGCGGCACTTCGACGAGGTGATCCTCGACGACTTCTTCTTCTACACGTCGAAGAGCGATGCCGACATCGCTGCGAAGGGCAACCGCAGCTGGACCGATTACCGCATCGACAAGATGCGCGAGGCGAGCCGCGACCTGGTGCTCGGCCCCGCGAAGCAGGAGAACCCGCGCGTCCGGGTCATCATCAAATATCCGAACTGGTACGAGCACTTCCACGGCCTCGGCTACGATCTGGCGCAAGAGGCGCACATGTTCGACGCGATCTACACCGGGACGGAGACTCGCGACCCGATCATCACCGACCAGCTGCTGCAGCAGTACGAGAGCTACGAGATCTACCGCTATCTCTCGAACGTGCGACCGGGGGCGAACCTCGGCGCCTGGGTCGATACGTTCGGAACGCGGGCGATCGACCGCTACGCCGAGCAGCTTTGGGACGGGCTCTTTGCCAAGGCGCCCGAGCAGATGCTGTTCAACTGGCATCCGATGGCCGAGCAGGCGCCGGCGGACGCGAGCAAGCGGCCGTGGGCCAAGCAGGCGACCAGCTTCAAGTGGCCCGTCGCCGGCGGCAACGGTTGGGCCGCGGCCGCGAACGAGGCTCTCCATACCGTCGATGCCGTGCTCGGGCAGCTTGGGAAGCCGGTGGGGATCGCCAGCTACCGTCCGCCGCACGGAACCGGCGAGGATTTCCTCCACAATTACATCGGCAACCTCGGCGTGCCGATCGAGCTCTATCCCGAATATCCCGCGACCGCGCACACGATCTTGCTGACCCAGTCAGCGGCTAGCGACCAGGCGATCATCGCCAAGATCAAGCGCAGCCTGGAAGGAGGCGCGAACGTCATCGTCACTTCGGGCTTCCTCGAAGCCACGCAGGACCACGGTTTCAAGGACCTCGCCGAATGGCAGGCGACCGGCCACGTGATTGCGATCGACCAGTATTTCGTGGGCTTCGGCGCCGGCAACGGGACCGAGCTCAAGGAGCCGGGCAAGAGCGCGTCCATCCTATTCCCCGAGGTGCGATTCTACACCAACGACAGCTGGGGGATCATCCGCGGGGTTGCCGCCGCCAAGGGCTTCCCGATCGTGCTCATGAATCATTATTCCAGGGGAACGCTCTACCTCTGGACCATGCCGGAGAATTTCGGCGACCTGTACAATCTACCCCAGCCGACGATCACTCGGCTGAAGCAGTTCCTGTTCGCCGATGCGCCGGTCAGCATCGACGCTCCCGACCATGTCGCGCTGTTCACCTACGACAATGGCGCGTTCGTCGTGGAGAACTTCCGCGACGATTCGGCGATGGTCGGGGTGCTGCGCAAAGGCCAGGCCGCGGAGACTGTCACGATCCCACCGCACAGCTTCCGGGTGTTCCAGCACTAAGCTCCTCCCTGAGCTTTGCTCGGGGAGGGGGACCGCTGCCGAAGGCAGTGGTGGAGGGGTTTGGCGACGACCCCTCCACCATTGAATCTGCGTTCAATGGTCCCCCTCCCCCCGCTTCGCGGCAGGGAGGAGCGCAACCGTTCCGCGTGGTAAACGAAATCGCAACCGCATCCTTTTAGAAGTCGCTCAGCAAGAGTGCGTCAGAGTGGAGTCGTGGAATCGATGCGCGGATTGGACTCCCGCGCAAATTGAAGTGGACGACACATGAAACATGAAGCGATTCTCGAGGGCGACTGGGTTCCCCGCGACCCTCGCGTCGACGTCGGATTCGACGTCCGCGTGCATACCGAGGCGGGCGAGGTGGAGGCTCAGATCGTCAATCTTTCGAGCGACGGCTTCCGCCTCCATACATCGAACCCGCTCCAGGCCGGCTGGGAAGTGACTCTCGAAGCCGCGAAGGATTTCCCGGTGCGGGCGCTGATTTGCTGGGCATGCGGGAATGAGTCCGGCGGCGTGTTTGCGGAGAGCGTCGCGCTTTAGCCTAATCGGTTCTCGCATTCTCCAATCGAGCAATTAGCTCAGCCGCAGCGGTGGCCGAAATGTATTTCGGCTTCGTCTCCTCAATCCCGCGTTTGAGCGCGTCAAAGACCATCTGAAACTGATCTTTCGCGGACGCGCCGACCCATTTCGCGTGATCGACTTCAACATTTACGAAGTCGGCATTCTCCTTTCTCGAATGTGAGCGGTGCGACTTAGTTGCGATGCGAAGATCGTCTGAGAGGATGACTGGAAAAAAGACTATCGAATTCAGTTCCGCAGGGACGTCGCTGAAATCAGTTGCGGCGACCAAATCACGCAACTCATTAACTGCAGTGAGAGCTGCGTCGTGAACGTCCGCGGAGAATTTTCCACTGATGATAATTTCCATCACACCCTCAGCACTACAGCATTGGCCTCGGCCTCGCGCTTCAAGTTGCGGGCGAGCTGGGAAAGGCCGTTGAGATATTGCGGGGGGCAGTGGACGTCGCGGTATTCTAGGGCCGCGGCAGCGCGCAAAGTCCAGAAGGGGTCGACGAGGTGCGGCCTCGCCAGCGCGACCAAATCGGCGCGGCCGGCGGCGAGGATCGAGTTGGCGTGGTCGGGCTCGTAGATGTTGCCGACGGCCATGGTCGCGAGCTTGCCCTCGTTGCGGACTCGGTCG
>Ga0207647_10000768_pt1 | contig 25046 bp, 16 predicted proteins | sample KBSCornC2_FD_184295 | JGI IMG/M metagenome (GOLD analysis project Ga0207647, IMG submission 184295) | Corn rhizosphere microbial communities from Kellogg Biological Station, Michigan, USA - C2 (SPAdes) (version 2) | ecosystem: Host-associated > Plants > Roots > Rhizosphere ... | reverse complement strand
ACGCGCCGACAGCAAATCGCTCTGACGTCCGCCAGTCTGAGCGCTTACGAAAATGGCGCAATCGCGAGGTTTTGCGAAACTGGAACCCATCGCCGAAGAGCGCAAATGGCGCTCGGTGCACTTACTTTGACCGTACCGAACATCGATAATGTTTATGTAAAGCCGAGTTCGAGTCCGTCACTGTCGCCGTTCCCCGGCCTTTTCCAGCACACGCTCCAAGGCGTGCGGACCAACACTACTCAGCTTGAGCATCTATCCGTAGGGCTCGGCCGATGCCCTAATTAAGACCCTCACCGCCCTGGATTTGCGATAAAATCCGCGGTGGCTTCCTCCAGAGCAGCGCGAACATCGCTGACCCAGTTTTCTGGAAGCGAGAGAATCATATTGAGAGTGTGGGTGCCGCTCGCATTCTCGTCGCCCAAAACCGCGCCCATGAACGCTGGCAGCTTCGCCGCTTCATCGATGAAGCGTCCGCCAATGCCGACAAACTTCGTCCTTACTCGCTCGAACGCCGGGTCAACGATCGCAAAGCGCACGCGCTCTTCCCATTCAAGCGCTGTGGCGCACATCTCAGCAAACAGACGACTTGTGGACACGATAGCATCGGCGTCGCCGGCTTCGCCGGGCGCCCCCCACGCCTTTGCGAACTCCTCATTGGACAGCAAGTCAAAGGACCCGACGAGATGTTCCGCCTCGGTTATCCTGTCCTGCATCCATTCAATCGAGTTGCTTCGAGGGATGCGGACCGACTGCTTCGAGTACAGTCCGCGCTGAAGAGCGTCCCATCTTTGGAGAACCGGCTTCATTTCCGACTGAAGCATTTCCAGCGTTAAACTGTATTCCCATCCGTCTGGCCGGTCGCGATAAATGCGTTCCGCCTCTGGCGTCATGTTCTCCTGCACAATCCGCACTCCTATGATGGATGTCCAAAAGCCTTGTTGGATCACGAAACTAGCGACGGAAGAGGCTGCCTATGATTGACGAGGACCGTGGTGGAGTGCTCCCGATCGCTTGACTCGCCGCCCTCCCCATCAGCTGCGTAAGGGCAGACTCGAATTCCCGCGACACGTCGGGATAGCCTGTCTTTGCGTGCACGATTTCGTGAAGAAGCGTTCCGGCGAAGTTTTCGGTCGAGGAGAGTTGATCGCGCCGAATGACGATCGCTCTGGTCTCCGAGTCCCAAAGACCTACCGCGTCACACCCGGACGACATATCGATTCGCATGGTGTTGCTCACCCTCACACCGATGACGTGGCTAGGAAGACCTCCTGCGATTGCTGCGATTGCGTCTTGTTGCCCGAATATCTGGCGCTCCTCGGGCGACAGCGCGGCCGCCTCAACAAAATCGAACGTGAAGCTAGCGTTCCATTCCTCTTGATACCTGCCGAGATCGCGAATGGGTTCTCCCGAGATGTCGGCCATTCCGACCACCTCTTCGCGAATCTGTTCAGGAATGGTGATGACCGTCAGGCCGTCGTTGCGAGCATGGTCGATTGCTGACGCATTGAACATCAACTGCTCGCTCGTCACAAACACAAAGCCGCCACGAACGTTCAATATCCGGACCGCGTGAACCGCTATGTCCTTCCAACGAACTTCGTCGCTGCCCAGACCTTGCTGTAGAGCGATGAGCTGTTGCGCGAGAACATCGGCGACCGTTCCACTTTCGGTTTGCAGGAGCATTTGCTTTACGCGCTCGGTGTAGGCAGTCCGGCCAACGTTGGTCCGCTCCCGATTCAGCGCCTTTCTCATCGCTGCGGTTAAGGATGTGATGTTGTACGTGAACGCAAAGTTCTCTTCCTCGGCAACGAGGAGGCCAGCAACGTAGACGCGCGCCGGTTGGCCGTCTTTCTTCCGAAGCACCTCACCAATCTGCGTGCTTTCGAGAACCTCCTCGTTCGAAAAGCGAAGGAAAAATCCCTTTGCTTTTGTCATCTCGAAATCCGGAAGATCGCGCAGCACGACCTTCGTTCCTCGCATGGTCGGATCGTTAGCTGGTCGAACCACCGCATGGAGAGTTACCACGTCCTCGAAGCCGTGCTTGGCGATCTCTCGGAGTGTGATTGTGCCGTGAGCTGACTCAATCCCAACTCCAACCCCATTGCGGTGGCGGGTGGCCATTGCATCCTTGAGACCAACACCAAACTTGCCGATAACCCTTCCGACGTTGTTCAGTTTTTCTTGGTTCTCGTTTTGTGTGAAGTGCTCGTACCGGAGACCGCGACCATAATCCCGAATGACCCAAGCGCCGTCTTCCCGCTTGAAAATTTCAACGTCGGAAGTGCCGCTGAGAATTTGCTCGTCGAGCGCATTCGAAATCAGTTCTCGGACGGCATGAGCATCCTCCCATGCCTCGAGAATCTTCTCAATGTTCAGATCGAATAATCGCTCCTCAGACATTTCCGCCGCCGATCATTCTTGGCCATCATGTTCTAGCAGATTGAAATCGAGGCCTTCGATTTCTTGGATGCTTTGTCCTGCGATCCCCTGAAGATCACCATACAGTCCAGCAGTAGAATCGACGACGCATCGGATTTGCTGCTCGCGACGAGCCCACAGCTTGGTCATGGCCTTTCTCTCGCGATCGAGGTCTGCCTGCATCTCGTTGAACTGCTCGACTATGGCTTCAATGCGATGACGAAACTTCTGACCGGTAAGGTACTGATAGACGAGTTCCATCTTGGTCAGCTGCCCCTCACTCGTCTGCCGCGCGGCTGCAACTGAGACGAGTATTTCGCGGATGGCAATTCCTACGGGAATTGCACACTGCGATGCGGCAACCCAAACACCTTCAATTAACCCGAAGCTGTCAATTCCCTCCGGAAGCGCTTGCGACACCAAGATCGCAGCATCCGCGCCTGCAAGCCTCTGATCGTTTCGCAATTTGCTGAGCCAGCCAGTGCCCCAGTTCCGCGTCCGCTTCATCTCCCATAAGATCGTTCCGCTCTCCTTTCCGGAGGGACTCACCACGCGCTGAACAAGGTCGCCGCCGAATTCACCCTTCGGTACCGGCTCAAACCGATCAAAGGGAAAGTTTGCGGCTAACCGCTCTTCGAGATCAATCTCCAGAACCTCCCCCTGGAGCTGCTGAGAGCCCTGTTCTGCCTTTCTCTTCAAATCCTCGATTTGACGCTGCATCGACGCAATCGTCTCCTCTCGTTCCCGGACCTTGAGAGTGAGACTTTGCTCCGCCTGCCTCCTTCCTTCCTCACGTGCGCTGTTCAGCGCCTCCTGAACCTTTGTTTCAATCGTCAGCTCCAATTCACGCTTTGCATCATCGAGCTCGCGTTGCTTGCGCAGAAGGTCGAGCTGAGTTTTTTGTGCCTCAGCGAGCTTCGTCTCCTTCTGTTCGATCACGCCACGAAGCTCCAAGAGCTCTCGGTCTTTCTGCGTGAGTGCATCATTCGCGACTTCTCGCGCCTTCCGCGACTCCTCAGCTGCGATTTGTTTGCGGGCCTCATCGAGCCGTTGCGCGACGATACTGTCGAGTTGCTCTCGGTCATGTTCTAGTTGCTGCTTCTCAGCGGCGACCGAAGCCTCTTTCGCGCGAATTAAAAGGTCTTTTTCTTGCAATTTCTGTTCGAATTGCGCGCGTGTGGCCTCGATCAACGGAGCAGCGAGAGACTCGGTTAACTTGATCTCGGTCTTACAATTCGGACACTTGATGGTCGGATCGTCCATGTTGTGACTCCACTACCCGAGCAGGATCATTCTGCCGGGATTCACGCGCCTTGGCGAGCCGTCACTCCAAGGGTTTGGTAGGACCGATTACAAGAGTCTCGTCATCGGTGCAGATCAGAAGGTGACGGTCGCAGAGGCAACCTAGACCGCTTCTTTCGCCGCCTCACTGCCGGCCGCCTGGGATCGGTGGGACGACTTCCGATGAAGTGATCAGCCGAGCCGCTGCAAGAAAGGGCTGGACTTGAGCTCCACACGGAGCGTTGGTGTCGTTGCTGAATCGGGCAAATTGAGCTCGGTTAGCTGCCCCGCTGGCGCTGCCAGTCGGGGCTCTGGGTGGTGCGGCAATCCGCCGCATGAAGGAGAACCCAGATGACCAAGAAATCCCGCAAGGCAACCGCCCCTGCCGCAGACACCAGTGTGCCTCCCGCGGCAAAGACCCCGTCGAAATCGGGCGCCATCATCGCGCTCCTGAAGCGCGAAGGCGGTGCAACGCTCGATGATATGATGACGGCGACGGGCTGGCAGAAGCATTCGGTGCGCGGCCTCATGGCTGGCGCTCTCAAGAGGAAGGGCCTGGTTGTCGCCTCTGAAAAAACCGATCAGGGCCGCAGCTACCGCATTGCCGATGAGGTCAGCCAGTGAATCTCGAACCGGTGCTGCAAAGGATCGAGAGCGCCGACCTCGATGGTCTGCGCGAAGAATGGAGGCGGCGCTACGGAGCGCCGCCTCGGCTTCGCTCGAAGACTCTGCTTCGCCACCTGCTGGCCTGGCGCATCCAGGCCGAAAGGTTCGGCGGTCTCGACGAAGATACCCGCAGGCTGCTGCGCGATGAGCGGCCGCCGCGCGAGCCGCTTGTTGCGCGCGGCGCTGTGATCACGCGCGAGTGGCGCGGCGTCACCCACCAGATCGAAGCAACCGGCGATGGGTTTCTGTATGATGGCAGGCGCTGGAAGAGCCTCTCGGAAATCGCGCGCGCGATCACCGGGACCCGCTGGAACGGTCCGCACTTCTTCGGGCTCCGCGAGGTATAGCGGTGACCCGACTGCGATGCGCCATTTACACCCGGAAGAGCTCGGAAGAGGGGCTTGAGCAGTCGTTCAACAGCCTTGATGCCCAGCGTGAAGCCTGCGAAGCATACATTGCGTCGCAGAAGAGCGAAGGGTGGATGGCACTGCCCGCGCACTATGACGATGGCGGATACTCCGGCGGGAACACGAACCGTCCTGCGCTGCAGCGTCTGCTCGGCGACATTGCAGCAGGGCGCGTCGATATTGTTGTTGTCTACAAGGTCGACAGGCTGAGCCGAGCACTCGCTGATTTTGCCAAGATGGTCGAGCTGTTCGACGCCCATGGGGTTTCGTTTATCTCGGTGACGCAAGCGTTCAACACCACGAGCTCGATGGGGAGACTTACCTTGAACGTGCTGCTTTCGTTCGCGCAATTCGAGCGCGAGGTCACGGGCGAGCGGATCCGCGACAAGATTGCGGCCTCAAAGGCCAGAGGCATGTGGATGGGTGGCCTGCTCCCGCTCGGCTACGAAGTGAAGGACCGCAAGCTCGTGGTCGTGCCCGATGAGGCAGAGACCGTCAGGCACATCTTCTCACGCTATCTCGATCTGAAATCTGTTGGTGCGCTGGGGGAAGAGCTGCGGGAGCAGCGCATTCATTCGAAGGTCCGGCGGTTCGCCGACGGGAGGATCACCGGAGGCGTGCCCTTCAGCCGTGGCGCACTGTTCCACCTGCTTCGCAACCGGATCTACGTCGGCGAAATCGTTCACAAGAAGCAGAGCTATCCGGGCGAGCACGACGGCATCGTCGAACCTGATCTCTTTGAACGGGTTCAGCAGCAGCTGACGTGTAACACCGTTCAACGGTCCGTACGTCAGTCCACCTCGGCCCCACTGCGAGGCCTGATATTCGATGCGGCTGGTTATCGAATGAGTCCGTCACACGGCTACGGACGGTCCCGGACAAGGTATCGCTACTATGTCTCAACGGCTGACAAGCGGAAGCAGGACTTCAGGCCGGGTTACGTGTCGAGAGTCTCCGCAACTCTCGTTGAGGAGCTGGCGCTCGACCGGATGCGGGCGGTCCTGAATCAGCCGGCGGCAAGCTGGCCCGAGCTGCTTCCATTGTTGCGCAAGATCGAAGTGAGCACGCGCTCGCTGGTGCTGGAGATCGCTCGTCCTGGCGGCTTGGCGCAGCTGAATACCCGGAATCTGGATGGCCACGTCGAGGTCGTTCGCGATGGCATCCTGCGTCTGGAGTTTGCCGCGTGCATGGAGCCGCGGAAAGGGAAGACGACCCTCGCGCCGGCAGCCCGGGTGCAGAGGGCATATTTCGACCGACACCTGATCGCTGCGCTCAAGCGGGCGCATCGCGAACTGGTCCGGCATGGGATCGCGCCTGCTGCCGGCAAAGCCGATTTGAAGGAGGCGCGGGGACTTCCCGATCCTTATCTCCGCCGGATTGCGCCACTGGCGTTCCTTGCGCCGGATATCCAGCGGGCAATTGTCACCGGCAAGCAGCCACCCTGGCTGACGCTGAAGCAACTCACCGACTCAGAGCTTCCGAGCAACTGGGAGGAGCAGCGGTCACGCCTTGGGTTCGATGCTCCCTCCTGCTGAGGAACACTAGCACGCCCCGAGAGATGACTATCGCCAGTCGAAGTCGGATCGCGGTTGATATCAAGTGATCAGCCGCCGGGGTGGTTGAGCGCCGCCGCGATCGGCGCCCAGATCTCTTCGTGCGAGCCGGTATGATTGGGCTTACCCGGCTTGGTGAGGCAACCGAGCGGAGCGACATAGCTTGAGATCACCCGCTTCGGGCGTTCGTGCCAGCTGATGTTGAAGGCCCAATAGGTCTTGTAGAAACAGAGGTCGGAGTAGGGCAGGTGGTCGTGGATCCACCAGGCGACTCTTTGCCAGTCGCCCGGCTGCTTGGACCGGTCCCAGAACCACGGGATGACAACGCAGGCGGTCGCGCCCATGCAACCGTCTTTGTCAAGCAGATCCCAGATGTGGCCGGCGGCGTTCGCCTGGTTGGCGGCACAATTATAGTCCCGCTTTCCGTCGCGCATCATGCGATTGCCGAGACCATTCACTTCAGCTGAGCGATAGGCCGACCGGATCCCGATCCGCCCGAAGACCTGCTGCAATGGCTCCAGCAGTTCCTCGCAGAGCTTTTTTCCGACAGCGATGGCACGTTCAGGGTTGGCAGGAATGTTCGCGAGCCCGTGGATCGCGGCGATCTCTGAATACAAAAAGTCGCGCATGAAAAAGTTTTCTGAGAGCCGGGTCCGGCCGAACTCGGTGAGGTCACTGACAGTGGAGATCGCGCGCATCAGCAAACCAGCGTTGGGAAGAGGCTCATCGACCTTCACCCGTCATCTGCAGAAGCCGCGGGCGGAAGCTGTTTACGAATCGGTTCGCGAGTGCTCCGAGCTTCTCGACCTGCTCGTCTTCCACGGCTTCGGTCCACGGCAGAGGTGAGGCCAGAGTCACGGATATGTAGGCGTCGTCGCTCTCCGGCTTCCATTCCGGTTCGGGTAGACCTGCGTCGGCAAATTCGCGGGCGATCTGCTCTCGATCGGCAGCGAGTGCTTCGAAGACGCCGAGCCCGTCAGCTCCGGTGAAATGGATCTGAGCCCCGATCGTGCCCGAGCTGCTGGCACGCCACAGAACGAGCGGGGAGGGGCCGGGGAGCGGAACCCGCATCCAGCCAAGGCCACCCGGCCTAGGCGGCGGCTGGCCAGGATCATCGAACCGGATTGCAGAGATGAGCCTGGCGGCGAAGCTCCGCCAGCTTTGCTGGAACTCGCTGGCTGGTCTCGCAGGAGCTGCGGCTGAAGCCTCGCGAACCTCCTCGATGACTGTGCCGGGCGCTTCGTTTCGAATGACTGCGCGCTCGATCACGGTGGTTCGCGCCAGCAGACGCGGATGGATAATCAGCCGTTCGCTTGCCGCCTTGACGTCGAAGAACCGATATTCAGCGAGCTCGATGAGGCCGAACTCGAAAGCGAGACCGGGCTGCGCGCGAAGATATTCGCCAATCCTGCGGGTTCCTTCGGCAATTCCGTCGCCGACGATCAGGAGCAGGAAGCGCCCGGCCCTGAGGTCGCGCGAGATGCGGTCAACGAACTCCGACTCTTCCATGCTGCTGCCGGCATCGCGTGCCAATTCATAAAGGACGTTGCCGGTCCGCTTGGTCGAGCTCGACACTTCGCGCTGAAGATCGTCGTAGCTGAACCGCGCCAGTTCGCGCGCGTAGTCCAGAATCTGCCCGACCACCTCCCGGCGGGCCTGAGGGTTTCGCCAGAGCTTGCATTCGACGATGACCAGCCGTCCCTTGTCGTCAATCAGAAGCACGTCGACAAAGCCGACGCCTGGGACGTTGAGCTCGCGGGTGACGGCGATCAGCTGCCCGATGGACGGATCGAGTTCCTGAACCGGCAGGATTTCGGGATTGGCGAAGATGAGGTCGCGCAGGCGATGCTCGCGTCTTGCCTCGCCGTGCGGAACGCGAGCGATGACCGCTGGAGAATCCTCATCATCGAGCAGCACCAGAGTCATCGGGAGCACCGGCTCTGCTGAAGCTCCTGGAGGAGATGCCTGTAGACCATAAGTGACAAGCACCATGGCTCGGGCCCCACGCCAGTCAACTGCAATTGTCACTCATAGTCTGTAGATCGATAGCCTGCAGAGGTGGCTCTCTTGGCTGGTGACGATCCTCGAGCGCCTTGGCCGCAACGTGCGGCGACTTCGAAGTGAGAAGGGCTGGTCTCAGGAACGTTTGGCGTTCGAAGCTGATGTGCACCGCACTTATGTCAGCGACATCGAGCGCGCCAAACGTAATGCCACCGCCACCATGCTCGAGAAGTTGGCGAAACCGCTCGGTGTCGCCCCAGGTCGGCTGCTCGATTAGGAAATCCACTGCGCCACTATTGGTGTCGACTTCGTCGGTAGAACGAGCCTTGGTGTCCACCGGAGGCAAAGCTATGGCGCGCAGGGACAGTACCGCCGAAACACTTGCAGTGCTTTCCGTGGCCATAGCCGCAATTATGGAGGACGAGGTAGACGGGGCCGTAACCGCCTTTCCTCGCAGCGCCGATGCCACCCGCGCGCGATTCGCTGCACTTGAGACTGCTGGAGATGACATCCGGCGTCTCGCCGCGGCGGCAGAGGTGCTGCTGCGCCGCCGCTGTTGATCATCAGGCTCTGAGCGGCGGGCCCGTTGGTCAACAGAATGACGACGATTGCCGATTCACTGATATCCGGCCTGCGTGCCGCTACCGCTTTCATGAAAAAGCGTGACAATCTCATGCGTAGCGAATGCCCGTGTTCGACCCGCAACTGACTGGCAAAGTGGGGACCGCAAGCCCCAAGACTTGGCACCAGGATCCGGTTCTGGCATGTGTGCGACGCGCTCGGTCGACCTGATCGCGGACACGAGCGCACTGCGATGACGCAGGTACGCGGCAAGGCATGGCCCACGAGGGTCAAGGGACGCATGAGCGAGATCAGGATGCGGCCCGCCCTTCAAATTGGAAGGGAATGCAATGATTGAAGACATTACGCCGGCCATGGATAGTCGGTTGCGGCGCCTTGCCCGCAAGAACGGTTATACATTGCACCGGAGTCGCTGGCGCCGAGGTTCGGTCGACAATTTCGGCGGCTATATGATCGTTGACGAGAATAACTGCGTCATCGCCGGCAGTCGGTTTGATCTCGGACCGAGCGACGTTGAGGCTTGGTTCGCGGAATAGGTCTCGTCGGGCGGGAGGAACTTGCGTTCTTTCCCGCCCTTCGTGACAAAGCTGTACAATTGCTATTGAGCGTAAGGGCCTGCTTTGCGCCCATGACGGTCGCTTGGGACCGGGTGAGCTTACTCTCACAGCGGAATGTCTGCTCTTCGGCCGGCCGAAATCTGCCTCTAGAGGTAGTCCGCTGTCGGTCTTACTCTGTTGCCCTCGTGAGCTAACGGGTGGCGGAGATGTTGAGTGGCGCAGCGCGCGAAGCAATCAAGTCCAAAGGGAGGCTCCTCGAGCAGAGGACGGAAACGTCGACAGTCCCCAGAGCTGGCCGGCGGCGCAGGATTCACCTTCGCCGACGAGGCCGCCGTTATTTACTTGTCTGCGCTCCTGGCGGAATCGACGGCTCCTGGACTTGACCCATACACCGCTACTCACGTGGCCCTTGAGCAGCGTGAGTTTGGCGAGCCCATGGACGACCTGGTCGTTGATGGCGCTACCTCCGCAGGGGTTAAGTGCCGACTTTCCCTGCAAGCCAAGTCTTCGCTGACTATCAGCGCCGCGCGAACAAACACCGACTTCCGAGAGATCATTCGGGACGCTTGGCTTACCTTCAAGAAGGCCGACTTCAGGAAGGGAATTGATCGATTTGGCGCGGTTACGGCCAACGTCGCGCTTCAAAGTTCGCGGGCCTTGCTGTCGCTCTGCGAAATGGCGAGGAGCAGCCCAACCTCAAGCTCATTTGAGAAGCGATTTGCGGCCGCAGCGAACGAAAGCATTCGAACCGTCCGCGACACGATCGAGACCCTACTTGCCGAGGTCGCATCACCAGACACCCCGGACATCCACGCGTTCCTCCGCCACTTCGTCCTAATACGATTGGATGTACTTCACGAGGGCGCCACATCACTGGAGGCCTGGAACGCGGCCCGTTTAGCGCTTGCGCCGGAAACTTCCGACCAAGCAGCGAGTCTGATCGACCATCTTCGGGTTCTAGCTCGACAAGGAGCAGGCCGTTCAGCCGGCTTCGAGCGAGCGGACCTAATGGTCGCTCTTGCACCCCGGTTCTCACTCGTTGGCTCGCACCGCCTTCGACCGGCACTTGAGCAACTACGAACATTGGCTTCGCGCGCGGCCGAAGAAATCGAAGATACCGTTGGGGGCGTGCGAGTGGCACGACCCACGCTGAACAACAAACTTGGCGAAGAACTTTCTCGAAACCGCTTCGTCCAAATTCACGGGCTGCCTGGAACTGGCAAGTCAGTGCTTCTCAGGCGATCTGTGGAAGACGCTGCCGCGTCAGGGGCCGCGATATTCCTAAAATCGGATCGGTTGGAGGGGATCGGATGGGCGGGATATGCGGCGCGACAAGGCGTCGGGCAGCTTCCGCTATCGGACCTGCTGATCGAGATCGGTGCCCGAGGCAACCCGACCATTTTCATCGATGGACTTGATCGAGTTGATCGTGGGCATCGTTCCATAGTGCTCGATCTCGTTCGCGAGATCCTCGGCGACCAAAGGCTGAGCGGCTGGAAGATAGTTGCAACTGTTCGGGACGCGGGCATTGAGCCGCTGCGAACGTGGCTTCCGAAGACGGTGTTTGACGGCGGTATTGGAAATGTTTCCGTCGGACCGCTGGACGACAACGAGGCTTCAGCGCTCGCTGAGGCGAATCAGTCGCTCAGACCGCTACTGTTCGGTCCGCCGGCCGTACGAGAGATCGCACGTCGGCCATTCTTCGCAAAAATCATCGCACAGGCATTCGCATCTGGGCGTACTACGCAGGAAGAAACACTGCGGTCAGAAGTCGATCTCGCCGAGGGCTGGTGGCTGGGCGGTGGCTACGACACAAGTGGTCGAGACGCCCTCGAGCGGCAACGAGCGCTCATCGATCTGGCTCATGCACGGGCGCAGAGGCTTGATTCGCCGATATCGCTGAATGCGCTTTCGCCAGAGACGCTAGAGGCCATCGATTCGCTGAAGAACGACGGGATATTGCGTAATGTGCTGGCGGGGCATTCCGTTCAATTTACCCAGGATATCTTCTTCGAGTGGGCATTTTTGCACCGCCTGATCGATCTCGGAGATCATTGGCAGACTGGTCTCGTCGAAGCTGGCGAACCGCCCGTCCTCGGCCGGGTAGTTGAGTTGGTTTCACAATCCACGTTCACAGACTTTGACCAGTGGACAGTGACTCTTCGAAACCTAGAGCAATCTGGCTTGCGCACTCAGTGGATACGGGCGTGGCTTTTAGGGCCACTTGCCTTGCCAGATTTCACTCAAAGCGCTGACAGGTTCGCGGCGCTCTTGTCGGAGGACAACTACCAGCGCTTCCGCATGACTTTGGTTTGGTTTCAGGCTGAACGCACGTCCCCAAACATCGGTGTCCTTGAAGGCGCCACCAGCGGAGATATGACCGCCGAGAACCGGCTGCTTGCCGCCGACCTCTTAGGCTGGCCAAGCGATCTCAACACTTGGGCACGCTTCATCAATTTCGTGGACTATAGAGTCGACGCGTTGCCCGGTTGGCTTATCGCCGACGTCATCTCGATTTTTGAAGTGTGGCAAAACGCACTAGCCGACGTCGGCAACGCGGTATCCAAGCGCATCGTCTTGAGAGCCAGCGAATGGCTCATCGAACTCGAAGAAAACGATAAGAGGGGTACTCGGCGCAACCCGCTTCCGCCTCCATGGCGGGGTATCGAGAAAGGGCGCGGTGAACTCCGAACCCGGCTTCGCCAAATCATTTTCAGAGCTGGCAGAGCATTTCCGGACAAGCTTGGCAGTTACCTGCAACGCATGTTGGCGAATGGTCGAATGCGCGAGGACGTATTCAAGCAGCTTGCCACCTTTGCTCCAGTGCTGAGTGAAACCCATCCCGACCTTCTTGCTGACATCACGGCAATGCAGTTGCGGCGAGAACTGCCTGACGATCGCGTTGCCCGGCACCGCAAGGAACAGCGAGAATCGACCGCACTTCGAGACAAAATCCGCGCCAAGCCTGAGGCGGAGCGTACGCGCGATGACGAGCTGGTATTAAGTTCCGCATTTCACTCGATCGGCTTCCAATCTTTCAACTGGCACGATTGGGACAAACTCTCGATTGAAGACGACTTCTTCTACTTCCCTGCCTCACCCCTCCGTGAGCCTTTCCATTCTCTTTTTGAAAACGCACCAGCCACAGCTCTTCGGCTAACCCGTGAACTGTCCAATCATGCGATGCAGGCATGGCGACAGCTTCACCGCCTTGATCCGGATCGCGGTGGTACGCCCATTCCCATCAAAATGGCTTTCCCATGGGGAGAGCAGCCTTTCTGGGGCACGACGCGAGAGTACCTCTGGGCACGAGGTATCTGGGCGCCAAAGGCTTTGGGCAGCGCTTATTTGGCGTTGGATGCGTGGGCTCGTCACGAACTGGATCGAGGCCGGGAAGCGGACGAAATTATCCGCGAAATCGTGCTTGGCAATGAATGTGTCGCCGCCTTAGGCGCGGCCGTAGTCGTCGCGCTCCGCGCTTGGGCTGTCACCGACGTAACCCGACCCCTCCTGCGATGCCCTCGTCTCTGGCGAGCTGACTTGCAGCGTTTGGTGCAAGAGTCAGAGTTCCGGAGCAGCAGTCAAATTGGGTTCTGGCCAAAGGACAGGCAGCACGCGCTAGCCGTAGAGACGCTGAATACGGACGGCGTCAGAAACCGTGAACTGCGCCAACTTGTCGCAATTGATGTACTCCAATCTGCAACCGACCAGTCCAATTCTATCGCCGACGCAGCCGCCGCGTTCGCCGAGGATCTGCCGTTTGAATACGAGGAAGAACTGGCGAATCCGGGCCTTCGGGCTGCACTAGAAAGAGCGGCTGCAGTAGACGTGGAATGGTTTCGGACGGAGAATTACCACGTTGTTGAATCACCCCATCAGGAGGGCGACCGCGCCTTTGCCTTCGTAAATCCGCAAGCGCAGACCGAAGAGGCCCAAGCCCGATTTGCTGAAAGTCAGCGCCACTTAAATGCATTCGCCCTTTACCATTGGGCAGAACGCTCTTTCGAAAACGGGATTGCGGACACGTCGATGTCGGTCGACGCAGCCGTTTTGCTCGCGCGCTCCTTCGATCACCCGAATGCCTTTGTGGAAGATTCAAACGGCCATCCCCAAGGATCAATGGAACAGGGTGCAGTAGCTGCAACCGCCGCGGCAGTTCTGGCCTTTGCGCCAACTGAGAATGAATCCGTCACTTGGGCGAGGGATGTGATCCGACGAGTCAATGACATGGTGGAGTCGGCCGAGCAGATGTGGATCGCAGAGGCCGTAATTCCGTGGCATCCATCTATCTTCGCTGCGCGTGCCGCTGCCGCAGAACTTAGACGAGGCGAGCAACGACAAGAAAACGCCAGCCGCCTTCTGAGGTTGGTGGCGCATCCTTTGGAGACGGTGAGTCTAGAGGCAATCTCGCTCGTTTTGGGACTGTGGCGGAGCGAAACCCGTCTCGCTTGGTGCGGCCTGTCATTGGCATTCGCGATTTGCCACCTACCGCCTCGTAACGAAATGATGCGTGGGTACGGTCGGACGCCGCACTCAATAGTCGCTGCTCGCGCCGGAAACGTCGCTGATGCGTTGACTGCATGGAGGACGCCAGACAGCTGGCCGGACCTCGCGCTTCCTCCGCCGGCATGGCTCGAAATCGGAAGTCAGGAGGAGATCGACGAGCGGAACCGAGCAACTACTAGCTCCACCGGACTTAAAGACGATTTTGGGGAACGAGAGTGGAATAGCGATGAAAATCCAAGATGGCGCGAACCGCTCGCAATCTGGGACGATCGGTTCGCATCGAAGCTGGTCGCAAAAATTCCCGTCGCGGAAGCGACGGCCGCTGACGAGACGAAGGGCCGGCTGACGACTGCGGCGAGCGGGTTCTTGCGTTGGACGATGGAAAAGCTGGCACCCAGTTGGGAAGATCCACCCGGGCGCCGGCCAAACGATGCGAACCTTTTTGAATGGACGCATTCGTTCGCAGCTTTCTTGGGCCAATTGGCAGGTAACATCGACCGCGATTTGGTGGATAGAGAATTTCTGCAACGGATTTGTAAGTTGCGGGACGACGCATGCTTTGCCCTCCTGTCGCAGCTGGTTGATCGCTTCATTTGCGCGCACGTCTTGGATAGCACCGAGATATCTCCGGTTGCCGCCGGGTTGCTCGATCAATCACTGAATCGCCTTCTGCAGATACGAGAATTGCAGCCCGATAGTTATCGGGCGGGAGAGCTGTTTGGCTCTGATGTTCCGACGCTCGCCCGTGCTCTAATGTTTGTTGCTGTCGAGCGTGCAATGGGCGCGGCGCGCTTTGTGAATGGCGACTGGCGTGAGATTGATTTTATCTTGCCCACAGTCGATCGCTTTGTACGCAAAGCGGGGTGGGCAGCGGTCATCATGAACCACTTTCTCACCCTGTGCGAGAGAGCACGAGAGTCGTTTCCCGCGATGCATTTCGCGGACGACGTACTTGAAGTTTTGACAAAGTCCTCGGACAGCCTTGCTGGGTGGCATAGCAGCCTGGTTCCTGCTCGAATTGCGGTACTCATTCAGCATTTCAGTGAGCGCGATGCTCCCCTCCGACTCGACCTCGCTAGGAAGCTGCTACGAATTTTGGATGCCCTCATTGATATGGGTGATCGGCGTAGCGCTGCGCTGCAAACCAGCACCGCTTTTCGAGATGTACGATTGCCGGCTCAATAGCGCTCGACCGTAATGGCAGCGAGCTGCGCCGGTCGAGTCTGATTTAGGTCGAAAGCTGCCGTAAGCAGACGGGCCGCTGACGGCCAAATGGCGCCGGCGCCCATACGAGATGAGCGCCGGCCGGTAGTCACACTTCGGTGGCCTCAGCCAGCGTGAGCGCGTCTTCAACCTCCACTCCCAAATACCTGACGGTGGTCTCGATCTTCGAGTGCCCGAGCAGGATCTGCACTGCTCGCAGGGTTGCCCGTCTGCTTGTAGATCAGCGCAGCCTTGGTCCTCCGAAGCGAGTGCGTTCCATAGTCCTCTTTCCGCAGCCCAATGCCGCTGACCCACTCTTCAACCAGCCTGGAATATTGACGGGTGCTGAGGTGGTCGAGCCGATCGACGCGGCTCGGGAAGGCATAGTTTTCCAACGAGCCGCCACGGCGCTCCAGCCATGCAAGCAAGCTGGAACGGGCGGGTTCAAGCAGCTCGAACTGCACTGGCCGCTTTGTCTTCTGCTGAATGACCATTGCGCGATTTCGAACGCGACCGCCTGATACGAGATCACCAATGCGGACCTTCACCAAATCGCAGCCGCGAAGCTTGCTGTCGATCGCCAGGTCGAACAGCGCTCGGTCCCGCAGCCGACGCTCCCGATCGAGCATGAAGCGGATCTCCCAAATCTCCTTTGGTTTTAGCGGCCGCTTGGCCCCAAGCTTTTTTCCCGCGTTCCACGCCGGTCCTTGCTCAACCGGGTCGTATGACGAGTGTCCCATCGTCGTTCTCCGTTGGCCGGAATTGGCCTGCGGGAAAACGCTCTGCAATGGGCACCTTTGGCCGTTTGCGGGCCGTCGGCTTTAACGAAATCAAAGCGGACGTGAGGATCAGACCGGATCCGATATCTACGGATGAGCGAGCCGGCGAGCCGACCCGCTAACTAAGAATTAGCGGGTCCCGTTTCGGCACGTCATAACGCCTGTAAATTTTAGGGACGATGGAGCCTAGCACTGACCACCCCATGTGCAGCGGAATAGTCGCAAAGAAAACACGTAACGAATGCTCCCAGTTCGCCTGCCCTCGTTGATCCAGCGCAACGATTCGGCGGGCAACACGTTAATGTGCTGGAGGAGGGTTCCCTCATCGTTGTGATTGCCCGAGGAGATATTTCCTTGGCAAGAGGTCAGGGACTCGCGTGAGGATCGTGTGAGTATGGAAGAAGAAGGCAGCACCAGTCTTGGACGGGGCGAAGCATTTTCAGGCGAATCTCTTAGTGCTCGTGCTGCCCCGAGCGACCTTCACGGCGGGGTGCCGCTCTCCGCAATTCTGCTCACGGAGGAATTGTGGCGACGCCCGGCCCGGGCACCTGACTATCAGAGCGAAAATCGAGCTCTCGCGAAACTCATCGAAGCCTTGAGTGAGAGACCGACGACGATCCTCCAAACGCTGGCAGATACAGCATTGGATACCCTCGATGCGGACTCGGCGGGACTCAGCCTCCTCACCGACGACGGCACCGCTTTTGAGTGGGGGGCAATAGCCGGTGCCTGGAAACCGCACCTCGGCGGCGGAACACCGCGCGAGTTCGGGCCCTGCGGAGACGTACTGGACCGCAAGACGCCTATGCTCTTCAGCCACTGGGAGAAGCGTTACCCATACCTCGCGGACGCCTTGCCGCTTGCCGAGGAGGGCTTGCTGGTGCCGTTCTACGTTGGCAACGAGGCAGTCGGCACCATTTGGGTCATCGCGCACAGCAACCGTCGCAAGTTCGATGCTGAGGACCTGCGGCAGCTTGAGAGCATGGGCCGGTTCGCTTCGGCCGCCTATCGCACAACGAAGCTGCTTGATGCCGAAGAGGCTGGCCGCACCGCTCTCGACAGCATGGAGAAGCTACGTAATTCCGAACACCGTTTGCAGCAACTTCTGCAGGCGCTTCCCGCTGCCGTCTATACGACGAATGAAGAAGGCCGGATCACCTACTTCAACGAAGCCGCAGTGGAGTTTGCCGGAAGACGCCCAGAAATTGGCGAGATGTGGTGCGTGACATGGCGCCTGTTTTACCCCGACGGCACGCCGATGGCGCACGAGGAATGTCCGATGGCGGTGGCGCTCAAGGAAAATCGCCCCGTCTACGGAGAGGAGGCAATTGCTGAACGGCCAGACGGAACGCGCCGCTGGTTCGCGCCTTATCCGACGCCCCTTCGTGACCGCTCGGGACGGCTGACGGGCGCGATCAACATGCTCGTGGATATCACTGAACGAAAGGAAGCTGAGCGCAGGCAAAAGCTCTTAGTAGACGAACTCAACCACCGGGTGAAAAACACGCTCGCTTCCGTGCAGTCATTAGTGGTGCAGACGGCCAAGACTGCCCGCACTGTCGAAGAATTCAGGCATTCGGTGGAAGGGCGAATCCTCGCCATGAGCGGGGCGCACGATCAATTAAGCCAACGAAGCTGGGTTGACGCCGACTTGGGCGATCTGCTGCGTTCGTGTCTCAAGCCTTATCTGAGCAAGGGCAATCTGGCCGTCCATGGCGAAGCCATAGCAGTCCCACCGCGTGCGGCGCTGATGATTTGCATGGCCACGCACGAGCTAGCGACCAATGCCGCAAAATATGGAGCCCTTTCCTCGGAGACAGGACGAGTGGATGTGAGTTGGGGAGTGGACGTGACTGAGAGTAATCGAGCGCTCCATCTTCGATGGGTCGAGCGCGGCGGACCAGCGGTCACCGCTCCCGAAAGAAAGGGGTTTGGTACGCGACTACTCGAGCGCGGAATTCAAGCTGAGCTGCACGGCACGACAACCATCAATTTCATGCCGTCGGGGCTAGAGTGTGAGTTCACGATTCCGCTGAATGACGACGTCTGACAAAAACACCGCGGTGGCGGGCCTTCGCATCTTTGTGGCGGAGGATGAATTTCCAGTCCTGCAACTGATCGAGGATATGCTCGAAGAACTCGGCTGCTACGTGGCTGACGCGGCCACCAGCGTGCCGACTGCACTAGAGCTAGCCCTCTCGACTGACGCCGACATAGCTATTCTCGATCTCAATTTACGCGGTGAAAGCGCCTTTCCTGTCGCCCAGATCCTGAGGGATCGAGGCATTCCTATTCTCTTTTCCACAGGATACGGCGCGGCGGGTTTGGCCCCAACATGGCAGGACTGCCCAGTGATTCAGAAGCCGTTCCCACTGCACCAGCTAGCCTGCGCCATAGCTCGAACGACCGCAAAAGAGTGAGGTTCGGCGCCCGCTAAGTTCGAATTAGCAACCCACGTGTGCTAAGCACCTGCCACAAACGCCGAAACGGCACGCATCGGCCTTTGATAGGGCCGGCAGTAGGCCACGTCCCCGCGGTGGTGGGAATGGCCGTCGGCAGACCGTCCGCTTGTAGCAGCTTGCGACCCATTGCGGACATTCGTCTCGGCGCGCTAACGGCGCAATGGTGGGAGAGTTCATGGGTGTGGCAAAGTGACCGAGCGGCTTCAGGACGCATTCTTCAAGGCACTGTTCCATTCTCCGATCACCGGGATCGCGGTCGTCGACCTAGACACCTTAGTCGTCGTTGATGCCAACGATGTCATGCTCCGGATCCTCGGCCGAACCCGCGACCAGCTGCTCAACGTTCGCGAGATCAGTGCCGAAATCACCCCGCCCGAGTTCGAAGCGCCGAATGCCGAAGCCATAGAGCAGGCGAAGGAGCGCGGTTATTCGGATCCGCTTGTCAAGCATTACCTGCGCCCGGACGGGACGCGGATTCCTGTGCGGACGCTGTTTGGCAGGGTTCCGGAATATCCCGGCCGGCTCGTCGTCTTCGCTTCGGACGTCACGCCCGAAGAAGAGCAACGAGCGCAGGCAGCCGAACGCGAAATCCGCCTCAACCTTGCCCTGTCGGCGGCCAATCAGGGGGTCTGGGACTATAACGTCGAAACCGGCGAGATGATCTACTCGGCGCGAGCCAAGGAGATCTATGGCTTGCCTGCGAATGAGCCGGTCACTTTCGAAATGATCCGGGATGCAACCCATCCCGACGATCTGCCCTACACGCACGCACAGTTGTTGCGCGCCATCGATCCCGAGATCCGCGATCGCGCGAGCTACGAATACCGGATCGTGCGGCCGGACTGCACGATCTGCTGGGCCCAGGCATACGGCGAGGCGATCTTCGCTGGCGAGCCGGGGCACGAACGCGCCGTCCGCTATATCGGCACACTGCTCGACATCACCGAGCGTAAGCGCGCGGAGGAGGCGCTCCGCGACAGTGAGGCCCGTTACCGAAATCTGATCAGCGTCTCCGACCAGGTCGTCTATCGCCACAATGCCGACTGGTCGGAGATGCGCCAGCTGTTCGGCGGCGGGTTTCTCGCGGATACGACCGAGCCTGACCCTCACTGGTTCAATAAGTACATTCACCCCCACGACCAGCCGCATGTCTGGGCGCGGATCCAGGAAGCGATCCGGACCAAGACTCCGTTTGAATACGAGCACCGCGTGATCCGCGAGGATGGAACGCTCGGCTGGACCTATTCCAGGTCGATACCGCTGCTCGACGACAACGGCGAGATCATCGAGTGGTTCGGCGCGGCGAGCGACGTCACGGGGCGCAAGGAGGCCGAGGAAGCCCTTCGCGAAAGCGAGGAGCGGCTGCGGCTCGCCGTCGACAATGCCGAGATCGGGTTCTGGGACGTGCAGGACGGCCACGGCGATCTCACCTGGCCGGCGAGCACGAAGGCGATGTTCGGTATCTCGCCGGATGTTCCGGTCACGATGGACGATTTCTATTCGGGCCTGCACCCGGACGACCTCGAACACGTCGCCGAGGCTTATGCAGCGGCCGCCGACCCGGCGCGCCGCGCGCTCTACGACGTCGAATACCGGACGATCGGCAAGGAAGATGGAGTGCTGCGCTGGGTCGCAGCGAAAGGCCGCGGCATGTTCGACGGGGCCGGTGCCAACGCGCGCTGCCTCCGAGTTATTGGAACAGCGATCGACATCACATCGCGCAGGCAAGTCGAAGAAGCGCTCCAGGACGAGAGCCGCAACCTAGAAATTCTCAATCGCGTCGGATCAACGATCGCAAGTGAGCTCGATCTCGAACGGGTCGTGCAGCTAGTCACCGATGCCGCAGTCGAGCTTACCGGCGCTCAGTTCGGTGCCTTCTTCTACAATGTCGAAGACGAGAAGGGAGAGAGCTACACGCTCTATACCCTTTCCGGCGTGGACAGGTCGGCGTTCGAGAATTTCCCGATGCCGCGAAACACCCATGTGTTCGGGCCAACCTTCCGAGGCGAAGGCGTCGTCCGTTCCGACGACATTACCAAGGACCCGCGGTACGGCAAGAACCCGCCTTATTACGGCAAGCCGCAAGGCCATCTCCCAGTAGTGAGCTATCTTGCCGTGTCGGTTATAGGCCGAACGGGCGACGTGATCGGCGGCCTATTCTTTGGTCACCCCGAAACCGCTCGTTTCAACGAGCGTCACGAGAAGCTGATCGTCGGCATTGCCGCGCAAGCGGCGATCGCGATCGATAATGCGCGCCTCTATCACGCGGCGCAGCAGGCGAACGAAACTCTGGAACGGAGGGTCGCCGAAGCGCTGGCGGAACGGAAGCTGCTCGCCGACATCGTCGAAACGACCGACGCCTTCGTCCAGATCTCGGACCTGAACTTCAACTTCCTCGGGATCAACAAGGCGTCCGCCGACGAATTTGAACGCATCTTCGGCGTTCGCCCGAAAGTCGGCGACAACATGCTCGAGTTGCTGGCCGACAAGCCCGAGCAGCGTGCAGCGGTCGAGAAGGTGTGGTCGAGAGCGCTCGCCGGCGAGGAGTTCACCGAAATCGCGGAGTTCGGCGATGCGGATCTCGATCGACGCTTTTATGAGATGAAATACAACTCGCTGCGTGACCAGGAGGGACGGCTGATCGGCGCCTATCAGTTCGTCTACGACGTCACCCAGCGCCTGCGCGACGAGCACCGGCTTGCCGAAGCGGAAGAGGCGCTCCGCCAGAGCCAGAAGATGGAAGCGGTCGGCCAACTGGTCTCCGGCCTAGCGCACGACTTCAACAACGTCCTCGGTGCCGTCGTTGCAGCGTTCGACATGATCGGCCGCCGCGCCGACGAAGCTGAACGCGTTCAGCGTTTCGCGGCGGCCGGCATGGAAGCGGCGAACCGCGGCGCCAAGCTGACCGCGCAGCTGCTGGCCTTCTCGAGGAAGCAGCGGATGGAGCTCACGCCTCTTTACGTCTGCGACATCATCGAGGCGGTCCGCGACCTTCTGCAGCGCACGCTAGGGCCGCTGATCGAACTGGAGCTTGAGCTCAATCCTGGGCCGGTTCCCGTTCTCGCTGACGCGACTCAAGTCGAGATGATGATATTGAACCTGGTGCTCAACGCTCGCGATGCCATGCCCAACGGCGGCAAGCTGCACATCGGCACACAGGTGAAGCGAATCGACGATGACCCCGAGCTCGCTCCCGGCGAATATGTCGAACTGGAGGTCCGCGACAGCGGCGTCGGAATGGACGAAGAGACGCTCCGCCGCGCGATCGACCCGTTCTTCACGACCAAGCCCGTCGGCAAGGGCACCGGCCTCGGCCTCCCGCAAGTTTATGGAAGCGCGCGGCAGGCCGGCGGAACGGTTCGGATCGACAGTGAGCTGGCGAAAGGTACGACAGTTCGTGTGTACTTCCCGAGAACTGATCAGCCGGTTCAGCGTGCCTTGGAGCGAGGGATCGCAGGCGACGCTTTGCCCGAGCGCACGGGTACTGTGTTGCTGATCGATGATGATAATGATCTTCGCGGCGTGATTGCCGGAGCGCTGGCGACCCTCGGTTACGCAGTGGAGGAGGCGTCCGATGGCGCAAGCGGACTCCGGACGCTCGATATCCTTCGCCCCGATGTGATTGTCGTGGACTTTGCAATGCCCGGTCTGAACGGCGCGGAAGTGGCCAAGAAAGCGCGCGAGCGATGGCCGGGGCTGCCTGTGGTCCTCGCGAGTGGCTATGCAGATACAGCGGCGATCGAGGCGGCGATCGGAACGGACGCGAAGCTGCTGAGAAAGCCCTTTCGTGTCGACGAGTTGCTGGAAGCCGTTGGCGAAGCAGCAAGAAGTAGCTGAGCTGCCTTCACGAATGTCCGTTATCGAGCGATCGGGATCTAACTATCAGCCTCGTTCATCAGCTGTCGAGCAGCTTCCGCACTTTCGAAGCGAGGCGTTCAAAGGTAAACGGTTTCGTGATTAGCGACACATCATCGTCGAGGCGCCCGTTGTGGACGATCGCGTTTCGCGTGTAGCCCGTTGTGAAGAGAACCTTGAGGTCTGGGCGGAGCGTCAATGCTTCGTCAGCGAGCTCGCGGCCGTTTCGGTCTGGCAAGACGACATCCGTAAAGAGCAGGTCCACTTCTGACCGCTCCTTCAGCAACTCAAGGCCACGGCGCCCGTTCGGTGCCTCCAGCACGCGGTATCCGAGCTCGCGGAGAACGCCGACGGAATATTCTCGCAGGCCGTCGTGATCCTCCACAACGAGAACTGTTTCTGAACCACCGTCGGCGGCACTCGCAATTTCATCGTTGGCCGGAGCCTCCGCGCGCGAGTCTCTCGGGAGGTAGAGCTTGACGGTCGTGCCATGGCCAGGCTCGCTGTAGATGCGGATGTGTCCTCCAGACTGCCTGACGAATCCGTAGACTTGGCTCAGTCCGAGGCCCGTACCCTTGCCCGCCTTCTTGGTCGTGAAGAATGGCTCGAACACGCGGTCAACGGTTTCCTTGTCCATGCCCTCGCCGGTATCGGATACCGCCAACATCGCATATTGCCCGGCGGGAACGGGCTCCACCAACCTACTCACGTAGTTCTCGTCGAGTGAAACGTTAGCGGTCTCTATCGTCAGCTTCCCGCCGTTCGGCATGGCATCGCGCGCGTTAATCGCCAGGTTCATTAAGGCACTTTCAAGCTCCGTCGGGTCGGCGTGGGCAAGCCAGAGGCCAGCTGCCATGACTGTTTCAAAGGCGACCGTTTCGCCGAGGGTCCTTTGCAGCAAGTCACTTACGCCGCTGACCAGCTTGTTTAGATTGATCGGCTTGGGAGCGAGCGGCTGGCGCCGAGCAAAGGCGAGCAAGCGTGAAGTCAGTGTGGCAGCCCGATCAGCGGCTTGGAATGCCAAGGCCTGCATCCGCCGGAGCCGTCGAACGTCAATGTCGGATTCTTTGTCGATTTCTCGTTTGATGCTGTCGAGCCCACCCATGATCACGGTGAGCAGATTGTTGAAATCGTGAGCTACCCCGCCGGTTAGTTGACCGACCGCTTCCATCTTCTGAGCTTGCCGAAGCGCATCCTCTGCCTGCAGTCGCTCTCGGATCTCGTCGGAGACCCGCTGCTCCAGAGTTTCGTTCAGCCTTTTTAGCTGCTCGTTGAGGTGATCCGATCGGCTCAGCGTCAGCGCGAGTTCGTCGGCTTTGCGGCGCACCTCGGCCCTCGCCGCGTCTAGCGACGCTGCGAGATTTGTCGCGCGAGCCGATGCCTCACGGGCAGCCGATACAAGCCCGATACTTCTCAGTTGTTCGGCTTCCGCGCGGAGAAGTGCCGCCAGAAGCGGTGCGTCGACAAACTCTCTGACATCAAAGCTGGGATCGCCGCCAATGAGCATGAAAACGGTATCCCGCTCCACGAACACCCGCGCCAGCTTGAGCTCATCCGACGAGGGGAAGGGTAGCTCCGTCTCCATTGCGCCGAGTGAGTGCTGGTCTTTGAGGAACGCGCGCCAAGTCGGCCCTCCTGGAAGCGTCTGCGGAAATCCAGGCGCTGGCGTCAGAGCACCGATCGCCTCGTCGTGGAGAAGAATCAGGAGGGCTTCGGCGCCCACTTCGGCGGCAATCTTGACGGCCTCGGACGCCCGCGACGCAGGTTCCGCGAGACGGCTGACCAACTCGTGGATATTTGGTGCCACTACTCAGGCCGGGAGAACGCAGACAACGGCTGTGCAGTTGTGAAAGCCGTCGAACTGCCCTTCCGCCCGCGCGATTTGCCCATGCGTGTTGCAGCCGACGAGGACCGCATCGCCAATCTTCTTGGTGACCGAAGCCACTTCCGTGGCGAAGTGATCGCCGCACCGAAGCCGCGTGGCAACGCAGTCGAAGAACAAAGCCGCTTTCGCCCTTCGTTCTCCAATGCCTGCCATGGCGGCATCCGTTGCCCGCTCTGCAGCTTCCGCGGCAGATTGGTGGGAACTCTTCATGATCCGAACTACGCTCCCGGCCGGAATCTCCGCAGCGCAATGCACCGAGCCATCAGCATTGATCGCAAGCGGCACGCGCAATCGAAAGCCGTTGCCGGTGTCGATCCCGAGGATATTCTGCAGGAAGAAGGGAACAGGCGCAGCCCGGTCGAGGTTCTCGCCTTTCGCAGCTGCATGCTCCTCGAACGCCTCGACCGTTGGAAGGCCGTTGAGGCTGATCAATGTCAGGCCTTGTGCTTCGGTGACGCGGAATGGCTCCGATGCGGGTTCCCAGCCATGGCTGACGCCAATCCCCAGCGGCTTGTGCGACAAGATTTCAAGCGCCACCGCAGCGTCAGTGAGCACCTCGGTGTTGCTGAAGACGGTCGTTCGTTCAAAGCTGGCATTATCGCCGGCTCCGCCGCCGAAGAACTGATATTCACCGGCGGTGGCAATGGTGAGCTCGTCAGCGAGTACGTCGGCGTAACCAGCAAGAGCGTCAGTCAATACGAGCGCCGATCGGTGCGGGAAGCTATGGTTCGACCGACCCTTAAACCCCGCGACGATGTTCCGAGCTGCAGCGGAGGGATCGGCCTTGAGGTCTTTGCCTACGCAAAGGCTGAAACAGGCCTCCGGATCATTGATCGCCAGAGCCGAGACAAGTCCTACGCCGAGAGTATCATTCGTGAACTCGCCCGCCGA
>Ga0207647_10000766_pt1 | contig 25085 bp, 24 predicted proteins | sample KBSCornC2_FD_184295 | JGI IMG/M metagenome (GOLD analysis project Ga0207647, IMG submission 184295) | Corn rhizosphere microbial communities from Kellogg Biological Station, Michigan, USA - C2 (SPAdes) (version 2) | ecosystem: Host-associated > Plants > Roots > Rhizosphere ... | reverse complement strand
ACATAGCTTACGCCGAACGTCAGGTGATTCCAGGTGTAGCTGGCGCCGACGTTCCAGTCCCAATAGCTCTTGCCGATGGTGAGGTAGCTTGGGCCATGGCTGTAGCCGAGATGGCTGGTCAGAGCGATCGGACCCACAGCACCGGAGAGCTCGCCATAGACGTAGAGGTTATCCTCTTTGTGGAAGGTGCCCAGCGTGTCGAAAAGGCCAATGGCTTTCTGTTTCGGTGCGTAGGCGGCACCGATCTTGGCGGTCACCGGACCGTAGGTCGTCTTGAGGCTTGCATAAGGCTCGAAGAAATCCGAATTGATGCCACCGGAACCCGGATAATAGTAATAGAGAACGCCGCCATCGAAGGTGATGCCGCTAAATGCCTTCGAATAACCTGCGATGAGGTCGATTTCCTGATCGCCGCCATTTGCGATATAGTCGTCGATCGAGGAGCCCCAGACGGTGGCATAAAAGCCAGATGAGTGGCTGACGGTCAGCGTCCCCTGAACGGCGAAGCGCTTGTCGGTCTGCGAGATGCCGCGGAAGCGGTAGTCGCTCACGAGGGTCGCGCCACCGGTTACGGTGAAGTCGCTGGCGGGGGCGGCGGCATCCTGCGCGAAAGCCGGGGCAGAAACTGCCGCCAGCGCAAGAGCCGACATGCCAAGAAGATTGAAGCGCATGAGTATTTTCCCTTTTCTGTTTCGGATCACTCCCCTGCGCCCATAGGGCCGAGCCTTCTTCCCCAACGGGAGGGCACGGCTTCCTATCGAAGCACCGGCCTTTTGCACCACAGCAGAATCCGAAACAAAAGGTAAATGGTGCAAGATGCTAAAAAGACAGCGATTGTTGCAAAGTTGCCACGCCTATCTGCCCAAGAAACGATCAATCCATGACGCGGTGCAAGGCGAAGCGGCAGCTGATGCCGCCGCTTTAAGCAGGGTGTTCTTTGTCAGTGAAGCCTAGCCGTCTCGGAGGCGTGCAAGGCCGCGGCCGAGGTCGGCAATCAGATCATCCGGATCCTCAAGCCCAATGTGCAAGCGGACAAGTGGCCCTTCGGCTTGCCACAGCGTCGCTGACCGGATCGACGCAGGATCCACCGGCAAGGCGAGGCTTTCATAACCGCCCCAGGAAAAGCCGATGCCGAAATGGTCCAGCCCGTCGATCAATCTGGCGCGCGCCGCATCATCGCCGCCTTTGAGCACGAAGCTGAAGAGGCCGGACGCGCCTCGGAAATCCTTTTTCCAGCTTTCGTGGCCGGGACAGCCTGCCATCGCCGGATGAAGAACCCGAGCTACCTCGGGCTGCTGTTCGAGCCAATGCGCGACCGCAAGACCGTTTTGCTCGTGCGCCTTCAATCTCACCCCGAGCGTGCGTAGGCCGCGGGCGGCGAGCGCGGCGTCATCAGCGCTGACGCATTGGCCGTGAAGCTGCGCGGTCCGGCGAAGCTGGGGCCAATATGCCTCGGTGGCAGTGACCGAGCCCATCATGAGATCGGAGTGGCCGCCGATATATTTGGTGCAGGCCAGGATCGAAAGATCGATGCCCTTCTCGATTGCAGGAAAGAGCAACGGCGTAGCCCAGGTATTGTCGAGCAGGCTGATGATCCCGTGCTCTCTGACCGCGGCAGCGATCGCCGGCACATCCTGCACCTCCATGGTGAGACTGCCGGGGCTTTCGAGGAAAACCGCGCGCGTCTGATCCGAGAAAAGGTCGCTGATCCCGGCGCCGATCAGCGGATCATAATAGCGTGTGGTGATGCCGAGCGGAGCAAGCACATGCGCGCAAAAGGCGCGGGTCGGCTCATAGACGCTATCCACCATCAACAGTTCGTCGCCCGGCTTGAGCACGGCGAGCAGCGCGCCGGCAATCGCGGCAACGCCCGACGAGTATAGCATCGTGCCGGCGGCGCCGGGTTCAAGCTCGGTCAGCGCTTCGGCAAGCGACCATATCGTGGGCGTGCCGCGGCGGCCGTAATAGAGCCGGTCATTGGCATGCTTCACGCCATCGCGGAGATCAGCGACGCTATCGAAGAGCACGGTCGAGGCCCGCCAGACCGGCGGATTGACGATGCCTTGCGTCAACTCTTTGCGGCGGCCGGCCTTGACCAGCCGCGTAGCGGGTCGATCGCCGTCGTCGGTCACGCCGCGCCGGTTGCCTTGGGCGTGGAGGCGTTGGTGCCCCATTCGCTCCATGAGCCGTCATAGAGCGGCGTAGCGGGTCGATCGCCGTCGTCGGTCACGCCGCGCCGGTTGCCTTGGGCGTGGAGGCGTTGGTGCCCCATTCGCTCCATGAGCCGTCATAGAGCGCGACGTCTGTTTTGCCCAGCAATGCCGCACCGAACAGCAGCACGGACGCAGTAACGCCGGAGCCGCACGTCGTGACCAGCGGCTTACCGAGATCGATGCCGGCGCTCTCGAACGCCACCTTGAGGTCATCGCCTCTCTTCCAGGTGCCGTCGGCGTTGAAGAGCTGGTCATAGGGCAGGTTTTTGGATCCCGGGATGTGCCCGGAGGCCACCTCCGGCCGCGGATCGGCCTCCTCTCCCGTAAACCGCGCCGCGCTACGGGCGTCGAGCACCTGCTCGGCGGCCGACTGAACATTGGCGATCATCTGATCGAGCGTGCGGACGGCCTTCTGGTCAGCCCAGGCCGTGAAGTGGCGGTGACGCAGGCTGGGCTTTTCCGTTTCGAGGGGACGGCCCTCGGCCTTCCACTTGGCAAGCCCGCCATCGAGTACCGCGACATCATGCGCACCGAACGTCTTGAACATCCACCAGGCGCGCGCGGCGGTGCGATGGGGCGTATCATCATAGAGCACGACGCGGTTGCCATCGCCGATGCCGAGCGCCTGCATCCGGCTCGCGAACTTCTCGGCCGGCGGCAGCATGAACGGGACGGGATTGTTCGTATCCTTGAGTTCGGCGAGGTTGAGGTAGATCGCCCCAGGAATATGGCCCGCATTATAATCCGCTTCGGCATCATGGCTCGGATCGAGGGCGAAATAGCTTGCGTCGACGATGCGCAGATCGGGCGCGCCCAGTTCGCCTGCCAGCCATTCGGTCGAAACGAGAATATCCATGCCAGTCTCCCTGTGCGGTTGCGAACGCGCTTAGCCCCGCGTGCGCTCCGGTTCAATCGTCGTGACGATTGAATCGCGCGGCCGTGCGGGATAGCAGTCGCGGGCATGGATCCCCTTCATCTTGGCCGCACCAGCGAACTGCCGTCGAGCCCGGAAGCCGCGACGCTGGATTATGTTCCCAATCCTCGGCCGGGCCGCCTCTATCTGGTGCGCTTTGCCGCGCCGGAATTCACTTCGCTGTGCCCCGTCACCGGGCAGCCCGATTTCGCCCATCTGGTGATCGATTATGCGCCCGGCGAGACGATCGTTGAATCCAAGTCGCTCAAGCTCTTCCTCGGCTCCTACCGCAATCACGCGGCCTTCCATGAGGATTGCACGCTCGGCATCGCCGAGCGACTCGTGGAGGAAATGGAGCCGCGCTGGCTGCGGATCGGCGGCTATTGGTATCCGCGCGGCGGAATACCGATCGACGTCTTCTGGCAATCCGGCCCGCCCCCCGAAGGATTGTGGCTACCCGACCAGGGCGTGGCGCCCTATCGCGGACGCGGCTGAGCGGCCAAAAACAGCTATCGGGTCGGTATCGTTCAGCTCCCCACCCACTCCGCCACTTGTGCTGCCACCTGATTGGCAGCTTCGTTGAGCGCGCGCACGGCAGTCTGGACGTCGGGAGTGGCGGGAACACTGGCTTCGAACCGGCGCGTGAGGAGCGGCTTGCCGTCGCCGGGCATGAGGACCGCGTCATAACGGACGATCGCCTTGCGTGCGGTCGCGTCGATCCCGAAGTCCAGCAGCTCCCCGCTCAGCCGCGCGCCGGGAGCGGCGGCATATTGGCGACGATCGATCACGGTGCGGCTGGTCTTGGCTGCAATGGTTTCGCTCAGCAGGTCACCGAACAGCTTGGCGGGCGCATCGGCCCAGTTGGCATCCGGCAGATAGGCGACATCATTGCCGTTGCTGCGCACCGCGATCCGATTGTTCGCGATGATCGCGGGCGTGCTTGGGGTGAGCACTACCAGCGTGCTGCCTTCGGTACCGGTTCGTGCGCTGCCGGCAGGAAGCGAGGCGTCGGGTGTCAGCGTCAGCAACGTCTTGGGCGGCTTGCCGCCGAAGCTGACGCAGCCCGGCAGCGCCAGCACGAACATCAATAGAGAAAGCCTGCCTGCGCGGTTCATATCAATGCCTCGGCTTGTAATCAGGAAGCTTGGAGCCGCCCAGCACGCCGCCGGCACCACCCTGGTTGAGGCGATTGGCGACGGCGGTGAGAGCATGGCTCATTTCGGTAAGATCGCTGACGAGTTGGCTCACCTCGGGAATGGTTTGATTCGAGAAGGTCTTCACGCCAGGGCGCGCCTCCGTAAGCACGCCGTCGAGCGTATCGAGGCTGTGCTGCGCCGACGCCACCGCCTTGTTGAAGTTCTGCATGGCGGGTTTTACCTCTTCCGCCATCACGCCATTGGTGGTCTGGGCAAGCTCGCCGATCTTCTGCGCCGCGTCGCCGGCCTGGCGGACCGCCGTTCGCGTTTCGGCCAGCGTCGCCGCGATCTCGGGGCCACGGTCAGCCAGCGCGCCGCTCAACCGATCGACATTGGCAAGGATGTGCGTGATCGACTGCTGGTTGCGATCGGACAACAGCTCAGTCAGCCGTTCGGTGAGCGTGCTCAGGCGCTCCAGCAATTTTGGGGCGCTCGATAGCAGTTCGCCCAGCGCGCCGGGTTTGGTGGGGATGACGGGTTTACCGGCCGGGCCGGGTTCGTCGATAGGAGGGGCTCCCTTCATCGCGCCATCGAGATTGATCTGCGATACACCCGTGAAGCCGACGCCGGCGATCGTCGCGGTGGTGCCCTGAAGGATCGGGACGTCGGGTTTCACCTTGATCCGCACGCGCACGAAATCCGGGTTTTCGGGCAGCAGCACGATTGCTTCAACATTGCCTACCGGCACGCCTGCGAAGGTGACGCCGGAGCCTTTGGCCAAGCCTTCCACCGACTGCTTGAAGTAAATGTCAAATTCCCGATCGTTCGTGTTTCCGAAGCCCGCGAGCCAGACGATGAATGCAAGCGTGACCACGACCAGGGCAAGGGTCACGCCGCCGACGAGTATATGGTTGGAGCGATTTTCCATTATCCCCTCGCCTCGACATGACCGGCGTCTTCGCGATCCGCCGCGTCAGCTGCGGCGCGCCCGCGCGGCCCCTTGAAATATTCCGTGATCCACGGATGGTCCAACGCCAATAGTTCCGGGATCGTTCCGACCGCAACCACCTTCCGATCGGCCAGCACTGCGACCCGGTCGCAGATCGCGTAGAGCGTATCGAGATCGTGCGTGATCAGGAACACAGTGAGGCCAAGCGTTTCCTTGAGCTCCTTGATCAGCGTATCGAAGTTGGCAGCACCGATCGGGTCCAGACCGGCAGTCGGTTCGTCAAGAAACAGTAGCTCGGGATCGAGCGCGAGGGCGCGCGCCAAGCCGGCCCGTTTGCGCATGCCGCCCGAAAGCTCGGAAGGATATTTGGGGCCGGCCTCGATGCCCAGGCCGCTCATGGCCACCTTATAGGCCGCGATTTCGTCGAGAAGCTGCGGCGCCAGCTCCGGATAATATTCGCGCAGCGGCACCTGGACATTTTCGGCGACGGTCAGCGTCGAGAACAGCGCACCGCCCTGAAACAATACGCCCCAGCGCTTGCGCACCCATTTGGCTTCGTTCTCGTCGCGATCGATCATCGGCTCGCCGAACACTTCCACCGAGCCCGACTCAGGATGCTGCAGGCCGATAATCGAGCGCATCAGCACCGATTTGCCCGTACCGGAGCCGCCGACCACGCCCAGGATCTCGCCGCGATGGACCTCGATGCTCAGATGCTCATGGACCTTCTGATCGCCGAAGGAATTGCTGAGATCCTCGACCTTGATGATGACGTCCTGCGCCTGTGCCATCAATCCCAGCCGATCGAGGTGAAGAAGACTGCGAAGAACGCATCGAGCACGATCACAAGGAAGATCGCCTGCACGACCGAAGCGGTGGTGCGGCGGCCGACGTCTTCGGCATTGCCTTCGACGAGCATGCCCTGGAAGCAGCCCGCCATCGCGATGATCAGGCCGAACACGGGCGCCTTGAGCAGCCCCACCCACATGTCGGTGACCGGGACGACCTCACGAATGCGCTGGATGAAGGTGATCGGCGGGATGTCGAGGCTGATCCAGCAGAAGATGCCGCCGCCGACGATCGCCACCAACGAGGAATAAAAGCCCAGCAGCGGCATCAGGAAGACGGCGGCGATCACCCGCGGCATCACCAGCGCCTCCATCGGCGAGACACCGATGATGCGCATGGCATCGACCTCTTCGGCAAGCTTCATCGATCCGATCTGCGCGGCGAAGGCCGAGCCCGAGCGGCCGGCGACCATGATCGCGGTCATCAGTACGCCAAGCTCTCGCAAGGTAATGCGGCCGATCAGGTTGATGGTGAAAACCTCGGCTCCGAATTGGCGGAGTTGCACCGCGCCCTGCTGCCCGATCACGATGCCGATCAGAAAGCTCATCAGGCCGACGATCGCGAGCGCCGTGACGCCGACCGCTTCGAACTGACTGACGACGGCGTTGATTCTGAAGCGGCGGGGATTGCGCATGAGGTGCCAGGACGCGACGACCACGGCACCAAAAAAGCCGAGCAGTCCGAGTAGCGTGCGCCCTGCCTGCATGGTCGCGTCACCGACTTCACCGAGCACGCGCAGAAATGGCGGCGTGCGATCCGGCCGGATCTTGACCGGTTCGTCAGCGACGCTGACCTGCTCGATCAGCCGTTCGGCTTCATCGCTCGCCCCCTGGATGCGCGCATCATTGTCCCGCGCGAGACAATGGACGAGCCAGGCGCCGACTGTATCGATGCGCTCGACGCCGGCAAGGTCAAGCATTTTGGGCGCGGCCGGCAGCGAGGCGATCTGATTTTGGAGGTCGACGGCATGGGCCAGGGTCAGGTCGCCGCCCAGCTTCAGCACGGCCTGATCGCCTGCATCCATGGTTATTTGCGGCCCGCTCATCGCGTTGGACAGTGCGAGATTATCGCTGAGTGGGCAAGCATTAGGTGCGGGACGCGCGGAACCGCTTCAAAGTTCCGCCAATGCACGTCTTATCGAGGGAAGCCGGCAGCGTTCAGCAGTTCGATCCAGATCGCTTCATCCCAGTAGCGCCTGGCAAGCTTGGATGTGGACGGCGCAACATAGAGCCGGGTCGGCCCCAGGCTTTCCGGCTGAAAACCATAAGGCACGTCGTTGCGCCCAAGAAAGCGCTTGGCAGCGAGCTTACCGTTGAAGGCAAGGATGTCGGGTGCGGCGATCCTGATCTTTTGGGCGAGGCCGGCGGCATCGAAATCTCCGCGTGCGAGATCGCTGTCCGCGCCGAACGCATGCTTGCAGATGTCGGTCAGGCCAACGCCATAGCGCGGCAGATCGGGATATTGATCGGGCGCAAAGCGGTGCGGAGTGACGCCGCCGCGATGCATCACGCCCCAGAACTCATTCTGCGGATGCGCATAATAGGCCTGCTCCCGCGCGGAGCGCGTGCCGGGGGCGGTGCCGCAGACCACAAGCCGCAGCCCCGGCACCAGCACGTCCGGAAGGATCGGCATGCGATGTTGTTTAGACGGCCTTGGCCTGCGTCGGGGTGTTGACGCCCATGCTTTGCAGATAGCGCTTCACGTTGCGCGCGGCCTGCCGGATGCGATGCTCGTTCTCCACCATCGCGATGCGGACATAGCCCTCGCCATCCTCGCCATAGCCGACGCCGGGAGCGACGGCGACGCCGGCATGCGTCAGCAACTGCTTCGAAAATTCGAGGCTGCCGAGATGAGCGAGGGCAGGCGGCAGCGGCGCCCAGCAGAACATGCTAGCGCGCGACGGCGGCACATCCCAGCCGGCGCGGCCGAAGCTTTCGACCATCACGTCGCGGCGCTTCTTGTAGAGCTGGCGATTGGCTTCGACGATATCTTGCGGGCCGTTGATCGCAGCGACGGCGGCTGCCTGGATCGGCGTGAACGCGCCATAATCCAGATAGGATTTCACGCGGGTGAGCGCGGCGATCAGCTTTTTATTGCCGACCGCGAAGCCCATGCGCCAGCCGGCCATGCTGTACGTCTTGGACATGCTGGTAAATTCGATCGCGACATCCTTCGCGCCCGGCACTTGCAGGATCGAGGGCGTCGGCTTGCCGTCATAATAAAGCTCGGAATAAGCGAGGTCCGACAGAATCCATACCTGATGCTCGCGCGCCCAGGCGACCAGCCGCTCGTAAAAGGCGAGGTCGACGACTTCGGCGGTCGGGTTGGACGGATAGCCGACAACGAGGATCGAGGGCTTCGGCACCGTGAAAGCCATGGCGCGGTCCAGCGAAGCCCAGTAGCGATCGTCCGGCGTCGTCGGCACGGATCGGATTGTCGCGCCGGCGATGATGAAGCCGAAGGTGTGGATCGGATAGCTCGGATTGGGCGCCAGTACGACATCGCCGGGCGCTGTGATCGCGGTGGCGAGGCTCGACAGACCCTCCTTGGAGCCCATCGTGACGACGACCTCGCTTTCTGGGTCCAGCTCCACGCCGAAGCGGCTGGCATAATATCCCGCCTGCGCGCGCCGAAGGCCGGGGATGCCCTTGGACGCCGAATAGCCATGGGCGTCCGGCTTGCGCGCCACTTCGCAGAGCTTGTCGATCACATGCTGCGGCGGCGGCAGGTCGGGATTACCCATGCCGAGATCGATAATGTCCTCGCCGCGCGCGCGTGCGGCCGCGCGCATCGCATTGACTTCAGCGATGACATAGGGCGGCAGACGCTTGATGCGGTAAAATTCCTCGGACATTCTTCCCTCTAGCACAAAGTACGATGGCAATTACATCGTAGAGGCAGCTATAGTGCCAAAGCACGTTGCGGGGCAAAGCCTGACGACAATTTTCTGGAGCTGCGATGCCTGGGATCGAGGATCAGACAAAGGATTTGCTGCGGTCGCCTGTCGCAACGCTCGAGGAGCTTCAGCATTGGACGAGCCTGTTCGGCCGTGCCCAACAGATGCTGCTCGAATATGCCACCGAGTCTGTTTCGGATGCAGAACAGCCTGCTGGCCTCGCGCTACCGCCGGTCGTGGCTTCGTCGACCTGGGCCGAGGAGGCTGCAAAGCTTGCCCGTCCGCTCAATGATCTGTGGATCGACAATATCAAGTTCTGGCAGCACTTCATGCCCGGAGCGGTTGGCGAGCCCGTCCCGTCTTCCGCGTTTGACAAGGACAAGCGCTTCGCGGCGCCGCAGTGGCGAAGCCATCCGCTGTTCGATCTGATCCGTCAGAGCTACGGCTTCCTGTCCGATCATCTGCTCAAGAACGTTGATACCCTGGAAGGCGTCGAGCCCAAGCAGCGTGAGCAGATCAGGTTTGCGACCAAGACTTTCGTCGATGCGCTGTCGCCCTCCAACTTCGCCTTCACCAATCCCCAGGTGATCGAACGGACGATCGAGACCAAGGGCGAAAATCTGCTGCTAGGCCTCAAGCGTATGCTCGATGATATGCGCAAGGGGCAGCTTACCCATACGGACCGGGCTGCGTTCGAGCTCGGCAAGAATATTGCAGCCACGCCCGGCAAGGTCATTCACGAAACGCCGCTATACCAGTTGATCCAATATGAGCCGACCACGGGGCGCGTGAATGCGACACCGCTCGTCATCTTCCCGCCCTGGATCAACCGCTTTTACATCCTGGACCTCAATCCCACCAACAGCTTCATAAAATGGGCCGTGGATCAGGGCCTCACGGTCTTTGTCGTATCGTGGCGTTCCGCCGATGCGAGCATGGCGGGCGTCACGATGGACGATTATGTGCTCGGCGGCCTCGTCGATGCGATCGACATCGTGCGCGATACCCTGGACGTGCCTTCGGTCCATGTCATCGGCTATTGCGTGGCTGGGACGGCGCTGGCCATGGCGCTGGCCTGGCTTGCCGCGAATGATCAGGCAGACAAGGTGAGTTCAGCGACGTTCTTCACGGCGCAGATCGATTTTTCGCGCGCGGGCGATCTGACGCTGTTCGTCGACGAGCACATGCTCAAGGTGATCGACAGCCTCGCCGCCGACAAGGGCTATCTCGATGGCCGCTACATGGCGGCGACGTTCAACCTGCTGCGCAGCCGCGACCTCATCTGGAGCTATGTGGTCAATAATTACCTGCTGGGTGCGGATTATCCTGCCTTCGATCTGCTCTATTGGAACGCGGACACCACCAATCTGCCGGCCCGCTGGCACGCGGATTATCTGCGCGACCTTTATCGCGATAACAAATTGGTGGAGGCTGGTGCCATCAGGATCGGCAATATCCCGATCGACCTGCGCCGGATCAGCACCCCCGTCTATATCCAGGCGGGCCGCGAAGATCATATCGCGCCGGCGGCCAGCGTCTGGAAATTCATGGACCATCTGAGCGGGTCAAAGCGTTTCGTGCTCGCGGGTTCCGGCCATATCGCGGGGGTCGTCAATCCGCCGGCCGCCAATAAATATCAATATTGGACGAATGAAGATAAGGTGGGCTCGCTCGACGATTTCGTTGCGGGTGCGAAAGAAACCCGAGGAAGCTGGTGGCCCGATTGGCGGCAATGGATCGACGATTTCGGAAATGATGCCGTTCCCGCAAAGGGCGCCCGCCGCCCCGGCAAGGGCAAGCGCAAGGCGTTGGAAACTGCGCCCGGTCGTTACGTTCGCACGCCCTGACGATTTTAGCCAGCGGGCCTATGTTGCGGTGCAACAAAAGCGCTTGCAAATTGATTCCGACTCGGATATTGTGCATCGCAACATAGGGAGGGATCTCCTCGATGGCGCGCAAAGAAACACCATCCGGTCCAGGCAAGCGTCCGGTATCCCGCGTGACTCGGCCTTCGGCGCTGCCGAAGCCTGTGGCCGCGGCAAAACCCGTTGTGCCTGCTCCGGTCGTTGAACCGGCCAGCAAGGTCGCAAAAGCCGTTAAGGCTCCAGCGCCCGTAACCAAGAAGCCGGAGCCTCCAGTTCCGGCTGCTCCGGTTATGCAGCCTGTGGTTGAGGCCGTTGCCGCTCCTCTGGTTGAGGCGGCTGCGGCAATTGAAGAAGTCCCGGCGGCGGTGCCTGCCGTCGTCAAAGAATCTCCTCTGCCTGCTGAAACTGAATCGCTTTCGAAAGGAATGACTGAAATGGCTACTGCTGCACCTGAAAAGGCTCAGACCGTTTTTACCGACATGAGCGACCGTGCCAAGGCCGCGTTCGAAAAGAGCACCAAGCTGAGCGAAGACTTCGCCGAACTCACCAAGGGCAACCTTGAGGCGATCGCCGAATCCGCCAAGATCGCTGCGAAGAACGCCGAAGCGCTTGCTCAGGAAGCTGCCGACTACACCAAGAAGAGCTTCGAAACCGCGACCACCGCGATGAAGCGCTACAGCGGGGTGAAGTCGCCGGTGGAACTCATCCAGCTCAACGGCGAATTTGCGAAGACCTCGTTCGACTCAGCCGTCGCCGAAGTCTCCAAGGTCAGCGAAACCCTCGCCAAGATGATGGGCGAGGTCTTCCAGCCGCTTTCCAACCGCTATGCGATTGCGAGCGAAAAGATGAAGGCCGCCTCGGCTTTCTGATCCTTCGCGAAGTTAGCAGAAAGGCGGTCGCTCGTTCGGGCGGCCGCCTTCTTTTTGCGTCGTTAACGCTTTAATCGCGCCAGCCTCCTCTTGCTCTCGCCGCCACGGATGCCATATCTTCGGCGGCGGAGAGAATTCTCAAAGATGAGTCAGGAATACGAGTTCGATCAGGTTCGAATGGCGTCAGGCAAGGACGCCGACGGGGGCACCGGAGTCGGTGTCGCAACGCGCACCCGCACGCGCACGAAGAAGCCATCGCCCTACAAGGTGCTGATGCTGAACGACGATTATACGCCGATGGAGTTCGTCGTGCTGTGCCTGCAGCGCTTCTTCCGGATGGGGATCGAAGATGCCACCCGCGTCATGCTCCATGTGCATCAGCGCGGTGTCGGCGTGTGCGGCGTGTTCAGCTATGAAGTGGCCGAAAGCAAGGTCAACCAGGTGATCGACTTCGCCCGGCAGAACCAGCATCCGCTCCAGTGCACGCTGGAGAAGGCCTGACCTGCAGGCTCAAGCCGTATGCGCCAGCGCCTGGTCAAGATCGGCCAAGATGTCGTCGATATGCTCGAGGCCGATCGATAGCCTGACATAGCCGGGGGATACGCCTGTCGCGAGCTGATCTTCCGCGGAAAGCTGCGAATGCGTGGTCGATGCAGGATGAATCGCCAGGCTGCGTGCATCGCCGATGTTAGCAACATGGTAGAAGAGCTTGAGGGCATCGATGAAGCGACGGCCCGCCTCCTGTCCGCCGGCCAGCTCGAAGCCGAGCAGCCCGCCCAGTCCGCCCAATAGATAGCGATCCGCGCGCTGGCGCTGGACGCCTTCCTGCAAGGAGGGATGGATGACCTTGGTGACGCCGGGCCGGGATTTGAGATAGTCGACCACCTTGAGCGTGTTCTCGCAGTGCCGCGCAATCCGAAGCGGCAAGGTCTCAAGCCCCTGCAGGATCTGGAATGCGTTGAACGGCGACAGCGCTGAACCCAGGTCGCGGAGCAATACGGTGCGCGCGCGCAGGATATAGGCGATCGGGCCCAAGGGTTTGGCAGCCTCGGCCCAGACCGCGCCATGATAGCTTGGGTCCGGCATATTGAGCAGCGGCTGGCGTTCGGGAAAGGCATCCCATTCGAAATTGCCGCCGTCGACGATGATCCCGCCGATCGACGTGCCGTGGCCGCCTATATATTTGGTTGCGGAATAGACCACGATCGCAGCGCCGTGATCGAGCGGCCGCGCGATCAGCGGTGCGGCGGTGTTGTCCATGATCAGCGGAATACCCAACGCGCGGCCCACCGCGGCGATCTCGGCGATGGGGGGCACGATCAGTTTCGGGTTTGGCAGGGTTTCGGCATAATAGGCACGCGTGCGACCATCGCTCGCCCGGCCGAACGCGTCCGGGTCCGCAGGATCTACGAAGCGGGCCTCAATGCCCATGTCCTTGAGGGTGTTGGCGAAGAGATTGTACGTGCCGCCATAAAGATCGGTACCGCTGACGATATTGTCGCCCGCCCGTGCCAGATTCTGGATCGCGAAAGCCGAAGCCGCCTGACCCGACGAAACCGCGAGCGCCGCCGCCCCGCCCTCCAGCGCAGCGATGCGCTGCTCCAGAACATCGTTCGTCGGGTTCATGATGCGGGTGTAGATGTTGCCGAGTTCTTCAAGGGCGAAGAGGCGCGCCGCGTGCCCGGTGTCCTGAAACTGATAGGATGTCGTCTGGTAGATTGGCGGTGCGACCGCGCCCGTCGCGGCGTCAGCACGCCAGCCGGCATGAAGGGCAAGGGTCTCTGGGCGATATCTGTTCGTCACGTCTGGCTCCCTCCGGCAAGCCGCAATTTCATAGCCGATATGATCCGGCATTCCTACGGACCGGCTATCGCATGTGGATGGCTGCGCTGCTAGGCTAGGGTACCATGCCTGCCACGCCCGCCTGGCCGCCTGCCAGCACCCCGCGCCTCTTTATCGATCAGCCGCTCGAAGGGGCGGCCGAGATCCCTGTAGGCGGAGGCCAGGCGCACTATCTGGCGGATGTCATGCGCTTGAAGGTCGGCGATCCGGTTCGCCTGTTCGATGACATCAGCGGCGAATGGCTGGCGCAGGTATCTCACATCGGGAAGCGCGACATGCTGTTGGCTGTCGAGGCGAAGTTGGGCTCACGTGAGCAGGTGCCGGACCTATGGCTGTTGATGGCACCCATCAAGAAAGGCCGCATCGACTGGCTGGTAGAAAAGGCGTGCGAGCTCGGCGTCGACCGGATCGTTCCGGTGATCACCCAGCGCACGATCGTCGACAAGATCAACCGGGACAGGCTGCGCGCCCACATGATCGAGGCGGCCGAGCAATGCGGCCGAACCGCGCTGCCGGCGCTGGAAGAAAGCATCAAGCTTGAGCGCCTGCTCAAGAATTGGCCGGCGGGGCGCAAGCTGATCTTTGCGGACGAAAGCGGCGGGATGCCTTTGGCGTCCGTCGTGCGGGCGGAACCGGCGGCTATCCTGACCGGCCCGGAGGGTGGGTTCACCGACGCGGAACGAGCTGCGCTGAGGGCTTTGCCAGGGGCTCAGGCAGTCACGCTCGGCCCGCGAATCCTGCGCGCCGACACCGCCGCCATCGCGGCACTCAGCGTCTGGATGGCCCTGACGGAAGAGAGTAGCAAGTAGCAACCTATTAGGGCTGGCGCATCCTTGAGGCGCCAGCTATGGCGCGCCCGATGAGCACGCGCAAAGCCGCCGAGGGAGAGGACCCGGTTATCGAATCGCGCGAGGACCTCCTGGAGGTTTTCGCAGGTGGCGAGAAGCCTTGCGCGCAATGGCGGATCGGCACCGAGCACGAAAAATTCGTCTACCGGACGCAGGATCATCGCGCGCCCTCCTATGAGGAGGCGGGCGGCATTCGCGATCTGCTGATGGGTCTTACCCGCTTCGGCTGGGAGCCGATCTACGAGGGCGACAATGTCATAGCTTTGTCGGGCGCAGATGGGGCGGTCAGCCTGGAGCCCGCAGGGCAGCTCGAGCTTTCCGGTGCGCCGCTGGAGAATCTGCACCAGACCTGCGCCGAAACATCGCGCCACCTCGATCAGGTGAAGACGGTCGGGAACGAACTGGGGCTTGGCTTTCTCGGGCTTGGCCTTTGGCCCGATAAAAGGCGTGACCAGCTGCCGATCATGCCCAAAGGCCGCTACGCCATCATGCTTCGGCACATGCCGCGCGTCGGATCGATGGGGCTCGACATGATGCTGCGCACATGCACCATCCAGACCAATCTCGATTATGCATCCGAAGCGGACATGGTGAAGAAGTTCCGCGTCAGTCTTGCGCTCCAGCCGCTAGCGACGGCCTTGTTCGCCAATTCGCCGTTTCTGGAAGGAAAGCCGAATGGCTTCCTGTCCTATCGCAGCCACATCTGGACCGATACCGATCCGCATCGGACCGGCATGTTGCCCTTCGTGTTCGAAGACGGCTTCGGCTACGAGCGCTATGCCGACTATATGCTCGATGTGCCGATGTATTTCGTTTACCGCGACGGCAAATATATCGATGCTGCCGGACAGAGCTTCCATGATTTTCTGGACGGCAGGCTGCCGGCCTATCCAGGCCAGAAACCGCGTATGGGAGACTGGGTCGACCATCTGTCGACTGCTTTTCCTGAAGTGCGGCTCAAAAGCTTTCTTGAAATGCGCGGAGCGGATGGCGGCCCCTGGAACCGCATCTGCGCGTTGCCAGCCTTCTGGGTGGGGCTGCTCTATGACGGCACCGCGATCGATGCGGCGTGGGACCTGGTCAAGCACTGGACGATCGAGGATCATCGTCGCATTCGCGAGGAGGTGCCCAAGCTGGGGCTTGCCGCGCGCGGGCCGCGCGGACGCACTTTCCAGGAACTTGGGAAGCAGGTGCTGGAGATCGCCAGTGCCGGACTATCCGCGCGGCGGCGCCTCAACGGGGCGGGTGATAGCGAACAAGGCTATCTCGATCCGCTGCGGGACGTGATCGCATCGGGGAAAGCGCCCGCGCAGCGTCTGCTTGATCTTTATCATGGCGAGTGGGGCGGCAATGTTTCGCACGTCTATCAGGAATCCAGCTTCTAGCCCAAAGCCAGCGGCAGCCGTAGTCGCGCCAGCAAGCCGCCAAGATCCTCGCTCTCTTCCAGCGCAACCGAGCCGCCATAGATTTCCGCTACGTCGCGCACGATGGCCAGCCCCAGGCCAGTTCCCGGCTTGCCGGTATCGAGGCGTGCGCCGCGTTCGAAGATCGCCGTGCGTTCGCTTTCGGGAATGCCGGTGCCGTCATCTTCGACGAGCATTTCGGCCATATTGTCTGCCGCGCGCACCGTGACGAAGACCCGGCCACCACCATATTTGGCGGCGTTTTCGATGAGATTGCCGAGCATTTCGTCAAGGTCCTGGCGTTCGACACGAACCGACAACTCCTTGTCGCCGTCGAGATCGATCACCTTGTCAGGATAAAGCCGTGCCACTGCGCGCTCGACTGCCTGCAGGGACGGCCATACCGCGGCAACGCTCTGGCCGCTGCCGCGCCGCCCGACGGCGCGCGCGCGGGCGAGATGATGATCGACCTGCCGGCGCATCGTCGTTGCCTCGCGGATCACCGTCGCGTTGAGGTCGGCGCTATTCGCGGTCGCCTCATTCATGATTACCGTGAGCGGGGTTTTGAGCGCATGCGCCAGATTGCCTGCGTGGCGGCGCGCTTCTTCGGCCTGCCGCTCATTGTGGGCGAGCAGGTCATTCAGTTCTTCAACCATGGGCTTGATCTCGCGCGGAAGCCGGGCGTCGACCCGCGCGATCTTGCCCGCCCGCACATCGGCGATCTCGCGCCGGATCTTGCGCAAGGGCCAAAGCCCATAGGTCGCCTGCACCGCGGCCATGGCGAGCAAGCCAAGCCCCAGCAGCATGAAGGACCGCAGCAGCGTCCGGCGCAGGACCGCAATCTGCTGGTTCAGCTCTTCGCGGCTCTGGCCAACCTGAAAGCGCCACAGCCGTTGCGAATGCGGCAGGCGCACATTGCGCTCGTGGATGCGAAGCGAATCGTTCCCAAAGGCATCGCTTTCGTAAATGTGAAGCTCGTCGTCGCCCGGCATGTCGCCGATCGGTAACGCCCTGTCCCAGAGCGAACGCGATCGGAAGGGTTCGACGCCGTTGGCGGAGACCTGCCAATAGAGCCCCGAATAAGGCTCCAGGAAACGTTGGTCACCCAGGGGGCGGCTGAAACGAACCTCACCGTCAGGGCCGATTTCGGCGGACGAGATCATGGCTGTCAGCACATAATCCAGCTGCGCATCGAAATTGCTGACGACCGCGTCCTTCAGCACGCGATCGAGCGCGACGCCGCCACCCACCAACAGCACCATGATCCATAGCGCCGCAGCGAGGATCATGCGCCGCGTGAGCGATCCGGTCGAACGCACGGTCGGGGCAGGCGCGGAAGCGTTCATCCGCTGCCCCGGATCAGGCGGCGGGGTCTTCGAGCGAGTAGCCGAGCCCACGGATGGTGCTGATCACGTCCGCGCCCAGTTTCTTACGGATGCGCGTGACGAACACCTCGATGGTGTTGGAATCGCGATCGAAATCCTGATCGTAGATATGTTCGATCAGCTCGGTGCGGCTGACCACCTTGCCCTTGTGATGGAGCAAATAGGAAAGCAGCTTATATTCCTGGGCCGTAAGCTTGACCGGCTCGCCCGCTTTGGTGACCTTGCCCGATCGGGTATCGAGCCGGATATCGCCGGCGATCAGTTCCGAGGAAGCGTTGCCCGACGCGCGACGGATGAGCGCGCGCAGCCGGGCGATCAGCTCCTCGGTCTGGAAGGGCTTGGCGAGATAATCGTCGGCGCCGGCATCAAGCCCTGCTACCTTGTCCGACCAACTATCGCGCGCGGTCAGCACCAGCACGGGCGTATCGATCTTATCCTTGCGCCAGCGATCGAGCACGGTCAGGCCATCGATCTCCGGCAGGCCGAGATCGAGAATGATCGCGTCATAGCTTTCGGTCGAGCCGAGAAAATGACCATCCTCGCCATCGGTGGCAAGATCTATGGCATAGCCTGCGCCTTCAAGCGTAGCCCTCAACTGGCGGCCCAGATTGGGCTCATCCTCGACAATCAGAACTCGCATATGCTTTCATCCCCATGCAGGACGGGTGAGACAATCCCGAAATGGCCGAAATGGGTGCGCGCGGCAAGCGCCCTGCTATGGCCTAATCCCCCGAGCGGCCGAGGATGGTACCCGTGCGCGCGTCGACATCGACCCAGATGACCGAACCGCCCCGCATCAGCTTGAGCGTATAGACTGCGTCATTTTCATCATAATCGAACCCCATGAGCGAAGCTCCCCCCATCCGCGGCATGACACGATGGCGGATTTCGGGGAAGGGCAGGATGGCGCCCGAGCGTGCCGCCGAATAGGCGGCCTCATGCTCGCTGCGGCGGGGCCCGGCTGAGCTCACCGCAGGGAAACAAATTGCCACGATGAAGGCAAGAAGAACGCCGCTTTTAATAACCATTTCTCGCACGATAGCGTCAGGCCTTTGAATAGGCCATGAACATGTCTCGTCCGCAAGACCTATGACATTCCTGCAACACAGTGCTTGAGCCAGCTGGCGACCGCTTCGATCCGGGCCAGGCGGCGCATGTCGCTATGGGTGACCAGCCAGAAGCTGCGCTCGATGCCGACATCCTTGGGCAGCACTTCGGTCAGGCGTTCGTCGCCAGCGGCCATGAACCGGGGCAGGACGCCGATGCCAGCACTTTCGACGATCAGCCGGTGCTGGACATTGATGCTGGTGCTACGGATCCGCGCCTCGAGACCGAGCGCAACCTCGCTGAGATAGTCCAGCTCCGGGGCGTAGACAAAATCGGGCACATATCCCACCAGCACGTGATCTTGCAGATCGCCCACGGCTTTGGGTACTCCCCGTTGCAGCAGATAGGCCTTTGAAGCGTAGAGCCCGAGGCGGTAGTTCACGAGCCGTTGTGCGAGCAGCTTGCCCGAGCGGGGGCGGGCCAGCATGACCGAAATGTCCGCTTCGCGCTTGGATGGATTGAGCAGTCCGGAACTGGTGACTAGATCTACCTGGAGATTGGGGTGCTCACGTTGAAAGGCAGCCATGCGCGGCGCGAGCACCCAAGTCGCCAAACCCTCGGCGACGCTGAGCCGGACCTGACCAAGAATGCCTTCGGGCTTGCCGTCCACTTCGCCAAAGGCGGACAGGGCTTCGTTTTCCATCGCCTCGGCATGGCCGTAGAGCTGAAGCCCACGTTCCGTGAGTTGCCGGTTGCCGCCGACCGTTTCGAATAAGGCGGAGCCCGCCGAAGCCGTTAGCCGGGCAAGGCGGCGGCTGATGGTGGTGGGGTCTATACAGAGGCTGCGGGCGGCGGTCGCCATGCTTCGTGAACGGGCGAGAGTGAGGAAGATGCGGACGTCGTCCCAATCGAAGGTGCTGCGATTTTGCAGTTCATTCATTCAATTTTACCTGATTGATTGCATTTCCACATTGGCCCATGCTGCCTGAGAGAATCAAGCCATCAGGATTCGAGAGGAACTCTCATGCGTATCGTGGAGCATTTCGTCGCCGGTGCGACGCTGGGCGGCGGCGCTCGCCAGAGCGACGTGTTCGATCCGAATAGCGGGCAGGTTCAGGCCAAGGTCGCGCTTGGTAGCACCGCCGAGCTGCAGAAAGCTGTCGATGCGGCCAAGGCGGCGCAGCCGGGCTGGGCGGCGGTGAACCCGCAGCGCCGCGCGCGCGTGATGTTCCGGTTCAAGGAGCTCGTCGAGGCCAACATGGATTCGCTGGCACATCTGCTGTCATCGGAACATGGCAAGGTCATCGCCGATGCCAAGGGCGACATCCAGCGCGGCCTTGAAGTGATCGAATTCTGCTGCGGCATCCCGCATGTGCTCAAGGGCGAATATACGATCGGCGCCGGGCCCGGGATCGATGTCTATTCGATGCGCCAGCCGCTTGGCATTGGCGCCGGCATTACGCCGTTCAACTTTCCCGGGATGATCCCGATGTGGATGTTCGGGGTGGCGATCGCGGTTGGAAACGCCTTCATCCTGAAACCGTCGGAGCGTGATCCTTCGGTGCCGGTCCGGCTTGCCGAGCTGATGAAGGAAGCGGGCCTGCCGGATGGGGTGCTCAATGTCGTGCAGGGCGATAAGGAGATGGTCGACGCCATCCTCGATCATCCAGACATCGCGGCGGTAAGCTTCGTCGGATCCTCCGATATCGCCCATTATGTCTATCAGCGCGGTGTCGCCGCCGGCAAGCGCGTCCAGGCGATGGGCGGAGCCAAGAACCACGGGGTCGTCATGCCCGACGCCGATCTCGATCAGGTCGTCAACGACCTCGCGGGCGCGGCATTCGGTTCGGCCGGCGAGCGCTGCATGGCGCTGCCGGTGGTGGTGCCAGTCGGCGAGAAGACCGCCGATGCGCTTCGCGAAAAGCTCATTCCGGCAATAGAAGCGCTGCGCGTCGGTGTTTCGACGGATGCCGATGCGCACTACGGCCCGGTCGTGACCGCAGCTCACAAGCAGCGGATCGAAAATTATATCCAGATGGGCGTCGATGAAGGCGCCGAGCTGGTGGTCGATGGCCGTGGCTTCAAGCTGCAAGGGCATGAGGAGGGCTTTTTCGTCGGCCCGACTTTGTTCGATCGGGTCAAGATCGGCATGCGCACCTATCAGGAAGAGATTTTCGGGCCGGTTCTGCAGATCGTGCGTGCAGCCGATTTCGAGGAGGCGGTGGCGCTGCCGTCGCAGCATCAATATGGCAACGGCGTGGCCATCTTCACGCGCAATGGCCATGCAGCGCGCGAATTTGCAGCGCGCGTCAATGTCGGCATGGTCGGCGTCAATGTTCCCATTCCCGTGCCGGTGGCCTATCACACCTTCGGCGGCTGGAAGCGTTCGGCATTCGGGGACACCAACCAGCACGGCATGGAAGGTGTGAAGTTCTGGACCAAAGTCAAAACCGTCACCCAGCGCTGGCCGGACGGTTCGGCAACAGGAGATTCGAGCTTCGTCATTCCGACTATGGGATGATAGGAGCTGGTGGATGTCGCAGTTCGATTTGACCGAAGACCAACGCGCGATCCAGGAAATGGCGCAGCGGTTCACCGCTGACGCCATCACGCCGAATGCGGCCAAATGGGATGAGGACCATCATTTCCCACGTGATGTGGTGAAGGCCGCGGCTGGGCTTGGCTTCGCGGCGATCTACGTGTCCGAAGAATTTGGCGGGATCGGGCTGGGCAGGCTGGAGGCGGCGCTGATCATGGAAGCGATGGCCTATGGCTGCCCCTCGACTTCGGCGTTCATCTCGATCCACAACATGGCCTCCTGGATGATCGATCGTTTCGGCGCGGCCGACGTCAAGGCGAAATATTTGCCGTCGCTCGTTACCTGCGATCGGATCGCGAGCTATTGCCTGACTGAGCCGGGTGCCGGATCGGACGCCGCAAGCCTGAAAACCAGGGCGGTTCGAGATGGGGATCATTATATCGTCAGCGGATCGAAGGCATTTATCTCTGGCGGTGGCGAAAACGATCTCTATGTCACCATGGTCCGCACCGGTGAGGACGGGCCCAAGGGTATCTCCTGTTTCGCGATCGAGAAGGACATGCCCGGCGTCAGCTTTGGCGCGCAGGAGAAAAAGCTTGGCTGGCGTTCGCAGCCGACCGCGCAGGTCAATTTTGACGGCGTACGCGTGCCCGCGGCCAATCGGATTGGTGCTGAAGGAGAGGGCTTTCGCATTGCCATGGCAGGGCTGGACGGCGGCCGGCTCAATATCGGCGCCTGCTCGCTTGGCGGCGCGCAACGCTGTCTTGATGAAGCGCTGCGTTACACCAAGGAACGCAAGCAGTTCGGTCAACCGATCGCGGATTTTCAGGCAACCCAGTTCACGCTGGCCGACATGGAAACCGAACTGCAGGCGGCGCGCACCTTGTTGTACGCAGCTGCGGCGAAAGTCAGCGACAATACGGCCGACAAGACCAAGTTCGCGGCCATGGCCAAAAGACTTGCGACCGACACGGGCATGGCCGTGGTCGATCGCGCGCTTCAACTTCATGGCGGCTACGGCTATCTGCAGGATTATCCGATCGAGCGCTTCTTCCGCGACCTGCGGGTTCACCGGATATTGGAGGGCACCAACGAGATCATGCGCGTGATCATCTCCCGCGAAATGTTGCGCCAATGATTGACGAAGTGCTGATCCTGGTCGAGGGCGGCGTCGGTCGCCTGCGCCTCAACCGGCCGAAAGCGATTCACGCGCTGACGCGGGAAATGTGCGTCGCGATGAGCGATGCGCTGCTTGAATGGCGCGAGGATCCCGCGATTCGGCTCGTCATGATCGATCACGCCGAAGGTCGTGGCTTTTGCGCGGGCGGCGATATCCGGTTGATCGCGGAGAGTGGCGCGAGCGACGGCGTTGCGGCGCGGCGCTTCTTTCATGACGAGTATCGGCTCAACCATCTGCTGTTCACCTATGCCAAGCCGGTGATCGCGTTCATGGACGGCATCACCATGGGCGGCGGCGTCGGCATCTCGCAGCCTGCCAATTACCGGATCGCGACCGAGCGGACGATGTACGCCATGCCGGAGAGTGGCATCGGCTTGTTTCCCGACGTAGGCGGAGGCTGGTATCTCTCGCGCCTGCCCGGCCGCACGGGCGAGTTTCTTGCGCTGACGGGCGCCCGGATCGACGGAGCGGAATGCGTCGCGCTGGGCCTTTCGACGCATTATGTCCCGAGCGAGCGGTTGGACGAGCTCAAGCATGCGTTGATCGCGAACCCTGCCGAAATCGACACTGCCGTCGAGGGCTTTGGCGTTGCCCCGCCCGAGGCTCGGATTGTGGGCAATCGTGAAAAGATCGATCGTCTGTTTGCCGCCGATCGGTATGAGGACGTGCTGGCGGCGCTGAAAGCCGATGGCAGCGAATGGGCGCAGAAGGAGCTAGCTACGCTTGCGACCAAGTCTCCGCAAACCTGCAAGGTATCGCTCCGGCTGTTGGCGCAAGGCCGCGACCATGTCGATTTTGCCGAGGAGATGAAGGTCGAGTATCGCGTGGCGGCGCATATCTGCCAGCGGCACGATTTCATCGAAGGTGTTCGCGCCCTGATCATCGACAAGGACAACAGCCCGAAATGGGATCCGGCAACGGCCGAAGGGGTAACCGATCATCTTCTCGACCAGATCTTCGCTCCGCTACCGGCGGATGAGGAATGGACGCCCTTTCACTGATCAGGAGCATAGCATGGCGACTTACGAGACCATCCTGGTGGAGCAGCGCGACGCCGTCACGCTCATCACGCTCAACCGACCGCAGGCCCTAAACGCGCTCAATTCACAGGTTCTGACGGATCTGATCGCGGCTTTCGCAGCCTATGATGCAGATCCGTCGCAGCACTGCGCGGTTCTCACCGGGAGCGAGAAAGCATTCGCGGCCGGCGCCGACATCAAGGAAATGTCGGAAAAGGCGGCTGCCGATTTCTATCTCGAGGATTTTTTCTCGAACTGGACCTCGCACGTTAGCTCCACCCGTAAGCCGTGGATCGCAGCCGTGGCGGGCTTCGCGCTGGGCGGCGGCTGCGAGCTCGCGATGATGGCGGACTTCATCATCGCCGCCGACACGGCCAAGTTCGGCCAGCCTGAAATCAAGCTCGCTGTCGCCCCCGGCATGGGCGGGTCTCAGCGGCTGACGCGCGCAGTTGGCAAGGCCAAGGCGATGGAAATGTGCCTGACCGGCCGGATGATGGATGCGGCGGAAGCCGAGCGATCGGGCTTGGTGGCGCGGGTCGTGCCTGCCGCCGATCTGGTCGGCGAAGCCTTGAAGACGGCGTCCACGATCGCGTCGATGCCGCCAATGGCTGCGATGATCAACAAGGAGATGGTCAACGCCGCGTTCGAGACCGGGCTCAACCAAGGTCTGCTGACCGAGCGCCGGCTGTTCCAGATTTTGACTGCGACCGAGGACAAGAAGGAAGGCATGGCCGCCTTTGTCGAGAAGCGTCAGGGCGTCTGGAAAGGACGCTGAACCTACACCCCACCGGAGGATCGCCAGATATGGCACGTATCGCGTTTATCGGGCTTGGAAACATGGGCGGCGGCATGGCTGCCAATCTTGCTAAGGGCGGACATGATGTTCGTGCCTTCGATCTCTCGGAGGATGCGCTTCGGCGTGCCGTAGCGAGCGGTTGCAAAGCCGAAGCTTCCGCCGCCGCCGCGGTGGCCGAGGCGGAGTTCGTGATCACGATGCTGCCTGCGGGCAAGCATGTCAAAGGCGTCTATGAGAGCGAGGTTTTCGGCACGGCTCCTGCCTCGGCGCTGCTGATCGATTGCTCGACGATCGACGTGGCAACCGCCAAAGCGGTAGCGGCCACCGCATCGGGCAAGGGCTACAACATGATCGATGCACCCGTGTCGGGCGGCATCGCCGGTGCGGCGGCAGGCACGCTGACGTTCATGGTTGGCGGCTCAGCGGAACATTTCAGCCGCGCGCAGCCGATCCTCGCCTTGATGGGCAAGAATGTCATTCATGCAGGCGCAAGCGGGGCGGGGCAGGCCGCCAAGATCTGCAACAACATGCTGCTCGGCGCGAGCATGATCGCCACCTGCGAAACATTTGCGATGGCGCAGAAATTGGGCCTCGATCTGCAGACATTCTACGATATCGCGTCCACGGCTTCGGGCCAGTCCTGGTCGATGACGACCTATTGTCCCGTGCCCGGCGTGGGACCCAAAACGCCTGCCGACAATGATTATCAAGGCGGGTTCGCGGCTGGCCTGATGCTCAAGGATCTGAAGCTTGCGGTTCAGGCGGCGCAGGATGTCGATGCAGCAGTGCCGATGGGTGCAGCCGCGGAGGCGCTATATCAGGTTTACGCTAACAGCGGCAATGCGGGCCGCGACTTTTCAGGCATTATCCAGATGCTCTCTTGAGAGCAGCCCGCCGCATTTCGCTGCGCTGCGGGAACAAACAGGCATTTCAAGATTTGTCCCGTTTCGGTACGCCCTAAAATTGGCGGAACCAACGGCGCTTTCGCGCTTTGAGCCATCGTTGCGAGTGATCGTAGCGGTGGAGGAGCGTGTGTTGCGAAAATCTGGTTATGCGACAGCAATCTTTGTGATCATAAGCGCGGGATCACCGGCGCTGCCTGCCAAGATCGCAAAGCCCAAGCTTCACCCGCGTCCGGTTAACCGCCCGGCGCCCGCGCTCGCACCAGCTTTGCCGGCCATCGCGCTGATTTCCAGCCTGTTGGTTGCAGGAACGGCGATCCGCCGCAAGGGATTGACGAAAGTCTCTTCTTGAAGCGTGTTCTCCGGTTGAGCCGGGCCTGGGTCAAAGAATTATCTCGGAAATTTTAAGCGGCCGATGATGCTCGGCAAGCTAG
>Ga0207647_10000765_pt1 | contig 25093 bp, 17 predicted proteins | sample KBSCornC2_FD_184295 | JGI IMG/M metagenome (GOLD analysis project Ga0207647, IMG submission 184295) | Corn rhizosphere microbial communities from Kellogg Biological Station, Michigan, USA - C2 (SPAdes) (version 2) | ecosystem: Host-associated > Plants > Roots > Rhizosphere ... | reverse complement strand
ACACGGACAGCCCTGCGCTGCCCGTGCTGGAGCGGCTGCGTGTCGAGTCGGTCGTGACAATCGATGGTGTGGTGAAGGCGCGCGCCGAGGGTACGGCGAACCCGAACCTCGCGACGGGTGAGATCGAGGTCTTTGCCAAGGCGGTCACCGTTCAATCGGAAGCCCAGGAGTTGCCGCTGCCGGTGGCTGGCGAGGCGGACTATCCGGAGGAGATCCGGCTGAAGAACCGCTTTTTGGATCTGCGACGCGAGACGCTGCATGCCAACATCATGCTGCGCAGCCATGTCATCGCCTCGCTCCGTCGCCGCATGATCGATCAGGGCTTCACCGAGTTTCAGACGCCGATCCTGACGGCATCTTCGCCTGAGGGCGCTCGCGATTATCTGGTGCCGAGTCGCGTGCACCCCGGCAAATTCTATGCGCTCCCGCAGGCCCCTCAGATGTTCAAGCAGCTGCTGATGGTCGCGGGTTTCGATCGCTATTTCCAGATCGCACCTTGTTTCCGGGATGAGGATGCTCGCGCCGATCGTTCGCCCGGCGAATTCTACCAGCTCGACTTCGAGATGAGCTACGTCACCCAGGACGACGTGTTCGCCGCGATTGAGCCCGTACTGCACGGTGTGTTCGAGGAATTCGCCAATTGGCAGGGCAAGGGGCGCACTGTTAGCCCGCTGCCGTTCAAACGCATTCCCTATAAGGAATCGATGCTCAAGTACGGCAACGACAAGCCTGACCTACGTAATCCCTTGATCATCTCCGACGTGTCCGAAGCGTTCAAGGGTTCGGGTTTCGGCCGCTTCGCCTCGATCGTGGAGAGCGGGGACGTGGTTCGCGCCATCCCAGCGCCGAACACGGCGGACAAAAGCCGGAAGTTCTTCGACGACATGAATTCGTGGGCGCAGTCCGAAGGCTTCGCCGGATTGGGTTATGCCACCCGCAAGGGCGGCGAATGGGGTGGTCCGATCGCCAAGAATCACGGCGAGGACAAGATGTCCGCGCTCGCCGACCGCCTCGGCCTCGGGCCGGACGATGGCCTCTTCTTCGCCGCCGGCAAGGAAGCCCAGGCGGCAAAGCTTGCTGGCCTCGCGCGCACGCGTATCGCGGAGCAGCTCGACCTGATCGATCAGAAGCGCTTCGAATTCTGCTGGATCGTCGACTTCCCGATGTTCGAATATGATGAAGATGCGAAGAAGGTCGACTTCAGCCACAACCCGTTCTCGATGCCGCAGGGCGAGCTGGAGGCGCTGGAGACGAAGGACCCGCTCGACATTCTCGCTTACCAGTACGACATCGTCTGCAACGGCGTCGAGCTGTCGTCCGGCGCAATCCGGAACCACCGTCCGGACATCATGTATAAAGCGTTCCAGATCGCCGGCTATAGCCAGCAGGACGTCGACACCAATTTCGCAGGCATGATCAACGCCTTCAAATATGGCGCGCCGCCGCACGGCGGCTCGGCACCGGGTGTCGATCGCATCGTCATGCTACTGGCCGACCAGCCGAACATTCGCGAGGTCATCGTCTTCCCGATGACGCAGAAGGCCGAGGACCTGATGATGGGCGCGCCCGCATTCGTCACGCCCAAGCAGCTGCGCGAACTCAACATCCGCGTCATCGACCAGCCCGGCGTAAAGACCACTGAGCCGGTGACCGCGGCGGTCGCGCCCAGCGCAGGCGGCTGACGGCAGGTTGCGGGCCGTCATGCCAGCGAAAGCTGGCATCCGCTCCTGGGGTGGAACCGGCACCAGCTTCCTTAGGGTGGCGATCAACAGTGACGGACGGAAGCTTAGCCAGGCCGCCTGAGCGTCAGCGTCAGCTTGTCGAAATCGATCCGCGCACGGAGCGTTGTCAGCAGCTCCGCACCGATGAGGCCGTCAAATTCCGGCATGCCGTTTTCCTTGCTAAGGGCCTTGAGCTGCGTGAGATCCAGGCAGTCAATCGGCAGCGCAGTGATCGTGAGCGCGCCGAGGCGCAGATCGACGTGCGTGCTGATCCTTTTTCCTGCCAGACCAGTAAGGCCGAACCCTTGCTGGCCAGTATCCACGAGTGGGAGTCGAAGACCGCGCGCCACGCTGATGTCCAGCACGGACGTCGCCCCCGTATCGAGGAACAGGAGCAGGTCACGGCCCATCGCCGATGCCGTCAGATAAAGCTTGCCGTCGACAGCGCGCCGGAGGGGAAGCGTGACTGAACCTGGACCTTCAAAATAGACCGGAGATTGCGCGCGTGCAGCGTTGCAGGTGATCAATCCTACGATCCCGGCCAGGAATTCACGTCGGAACACCAGCGACTTCCCTCGTCAGCCCTTCTTTTGCACACCTTCAACCCGGATCCGCAGCGCCGGCTCCTTAGCCAGCCAGCGTTTTGCTACCTTCCTGACCTGCTCAACTGTGACCTGCTGATATCCCGTGACGCCGGTACGGATCAGCGCGAGGTAACGGGGGTCATCGAGATTACCTTGTAGCATCTGCGCCCAATAATTGTTGAGCTTGCGGCCACGTTCGTTGTTGCTGACCACGGGCGTGATGGTTCGCGCCAGTTCGTCGAGGGTAGGGCCGTCCTTCGCCAGCGCTTGCGCGATCTCGCGCGTCGCCTTCTCGAAGTCGCCCAGCCGTTCGGCACGGATCTGGCTCGCGGCGATCAGCACGCCATAGCGCGGGAAGGTTTCGGATTGAGCGTTGGAGACAGACGGCGTGTAGGTGCCGCCCTCGCTCTCCCGGAACCGATCATAGAGCCGCGTCTGCATGATCTGCGCGGCGACGTTGAGGGCACGCAGCTGCTGAAGGTTCGCCAGCGCGCCCGTCGTCGCCCAAACGCTTGCCGCCAGCATCTGTCCCGGCTCGCCGCGGTGCGTGAAGACCAGCGGTTCTGCGGTGCGCTTTGGCGGTTTCAGGGCCAGGTTCGACGACGGAACTTTGGTCGCCGGCTTCGTGATGGCCGCGCCAAAGGTCTGCCGCGCTGCTTCGATCGCGGCATCAGTGTCGATGTCGCCAAGGATCAGCACCTTGCGCACGCCCCCGGCGAATAGCGGCTGCCAAAAGGCACGATAGCTCTCCAGCGTCATCGCCGCGGCTTGGTCACGCGTCGGGAAGGCGAACCGCCGGTCGCCACTATGGATCGGCAGATTGGCGAAAGCGCCAAACACCGATTGGGGCGATGCGTAGATCGAATCGTAATTCTGAACGAGATTGTCGCGCACCCGTTGCAGGGCGATCGCATCGAAGCGTGGCTCGCGAATAGCGGCATCGAGCAGGCGGAGCTGGTCGACGAGCTGGACCGCAGTGGTCGAACCCACCCAGGCGAAGGCGCGATCTGTTACGTGGAACGACAGGCCGATCCGTTTCCCCGCTGTCGCCCGTTCAAGCGCATTGAAATCCAGCGGGCCGATGCCCCCCTGCACGATCGCCGAGGCGGTCCACAGGGGGGCGGGGGTGTTCGGGTCGAGCGCTGCCAGTCCGTCTCCGACGGTCGCGACGACGATTATGCCGGCTTGCTCATAGCCGTTCGGCCTGAGGTCAAGCTCGACGCCATTATCGAACTTGACGCGGGTGACGCCGAGATCGGCGATGGTCGATCGCGAGACGACCTTGCCCGGCGTTCCCGGCCTGCCGAGATCGTCGAGACTGACATGCTTTTCGACAGAACGTGCCGCTGCCTTGGTCGCCCGCGCCTGCACCAGTGCGGCTGCGAACGCGGCGTCGCCGCCCGCAACGGGCTCGGGGCTCAGGAGCAGTGCCCGGGCGTCGCCCTGAATGAGCGTGCGCATCGACGCCCCTACATTTTCCGGCGTGAGATTCTTGCGCAGCGTCTCGAACAGTTCGAGCATGAATGCCGGCTCGGCCACTACCTGGCCATTGTTGACCGCGTTTACGACGCCGCCAGCGAATACCCCCGACTGCATCGTGGCTGCGCCCGCGGCGCTCGTCTGCAGCGCTGCGCGCGTATTCGCGACAACCTGGTCGATTTCGTCCTGGCTGGGGAGGGTGGCAACCGCATCCGCCAATATTCCGTAGGTTTCGGCCAGCGCCTTGTCCCATTGCCCCTGTTTAGGCGCGATCGCGACCACCGTCGTGTCGGCAATATGGCGCTGCTCGCCATATCCCGCGCCGCCGCCCAGGAATGAGGCACCTTCACGTGCCTTGCGCTGAAGCCGGCGCGACAGGATCTGCACCGCCACACCGCGCGTCAGGTCGGCCGCCTCGGTGGCATAGGTTTCCGGGCGATCGTCATGTTGCGACACCCAATTCAGCGCGAGTTGGTTGGGGGCCTGCGGATCGCTTATCACCGCGCTCGTCATCTTGGGTGTTTGCGGCTTGCCGTAATCGGGCTCGGCAGGGGCAGGGCCACGGCCCATCCAATCACCGAAATTGCGGCGGATCGCCTCCTCCAGCGCAGCCGGATCGGCATCGCCGACAATCACGATCGTGGTGCGTTCGGGTCGGTACCAGCGGTCATAAAAGGCGCGCAGGCGTTCCGCGGTTGCGGCATTCAGCGTCTCGTCCGTCCCCGCGATATCGGCGGTGGCCGCACGCGTGCCCGCCAGTATGATGGAATTCGATATATCCTGGATACGCTTGGCGAGTGGCGTCTGGCGAAGCGAACGTTCGGCGGTCACCACCTTACGTTCGATATCTACCAATTTGGGATCGAAATTGGCGCTCGACACCATTTCCGCCAGCAGGCTCAGCGCCTTGTCGACCGACGCAGTGTCGTTCCTCGGCAGATCAAGTTGATAGAGCGTTTGCGTAAGATTGGTGAACGCATTTGTGTCTGTGCCGAACTGCGCGCCGAGCCTTTGCCACGTGCGGATGCCTTCGCCGTCGGGCACCGTTTTGGTACCCCGGAAGGTCATATGCTCGATGAAATGGGCATAGCCTTTCTCATCATCGCGCTCCATCAGCGCACCCGCATCGATGCGGACGCGGATCGCGAGTGAGCCCGCGGGATATTTGTTCTGCCGCACCACGTAACGCAATCCGTTGGGCAGCACGCCAAAATGCCAGGCTTTGGCGACCGGAAGATCGCTGCCCTCGAACAACCAAGGCGTCGGTGCAGCGGGCTTGGGCGCAGACGAGGCTGCGCTGGGCTTGGCTGCTGGCGTTTCGGCAATCGCGGAGGAGATGCATGCGAGAATGAGAGTGGCGGGCAGAAGGCGCGTGAAGGCTCGCTTCATCAGGATCGTCCCCAGAGTTCACCACTGCTTAGCGGGCGTTTGGACGCTTGGCAGCCCGCTCTTGTGGTCGCTTCGGGATTAATCTTCGCTTTCGGCCTTTGCCGTCAGCATGTTTGGCAGCGGCCGGAAGGCACATCGCAGCCGGTCTTACGCATTTGGATAGCGGATCTCGACCACCTCATAGTCCTTTGGACCGGCCGGCAGATCGACGCGCCTCAGATCGCCCACCGTCGCTCCCCGCAGTGCGCGCGCCAGCGGCGAGCGCCAACTGATCCGCCCCGCGCTGGCATCGGCCTCGTCCTCCCCCACCAGCGTAACCGTGCGTTCGTTATCGTCCTCGTCGGCGACGGTGACGGTCGCGCCGAACCAGGCGCGAGCGCGGTCAGGCTGCTGTGCAGGGTCGACCACTTTCACCGCCTTCATCCGGCGTGACAGATGAGACAGCTCCCGGTCGATCTCCCGGAGCTTCTTCCGGCCGTAAATATAATCGCCATTCTCCGAACGGTCGCCATTGCCCGCTGCCCAGCTGATCGTCTCGACCAGCTTGGGGCGTTCCTGACCGAAGAGCTGTTCGTACCGCTGGCGCAGCGCCGCGAAACCGGCGGGTGTGATCGGCTGCGCGTCGCTCACCCGGCATCCTTCTTGCCGAGATAATAAGACAGCCGATCCTTTTGCGGGGTGCGCGCGCGTTCGGGGTTGAAGAGATCATAGACGACCGCATTCTCGAGCACCTTCTGCACATAGGCGCGCGTTTCCGTGAGCGGGATGGCCTCGATCCAGTCGACCACATCGACTCCTGGTTGGCGCGGATCGCCATTGGCCCGGATGAACTTGTTCACGTTGCCCGGCCCGGCATTGTAGCTCGCCACTGCCAGCACGTAATTGCCCTGATAGTAATTGAGCATGCGATCGAAGAAGCTCGATCCGATCATGACGTTGTAGCCGATATCCTCGGTGAGCCGGTTCGGATCCCAGGGGAGGCCGAGTTTGCCTGCCTGTTCCTTGGCTGTCGCGGGCATGAGCTGCGTCAGGCCGCGCGCGCCGACGGGGCTCATCGCCTCGCGATCAAACTGGCTTTCCTGCCGGGCGATGGCATGGATCATGGTCCAGTGCGTTTCCATCGCAGGCGGGATCGGCACGGTCGGAAATCCGACGCGGATCGGATCGCGCGCGCCCGATTTGCGGGCGTTGCGGGAGACGATCACGCCGAGGTCTGGCCGCTGAATCTCGCGCGCGAGATTCGTTGCGAGCGCGTGATCCACGTCGCTGTCGCAGTCCGCCGCTATCTTGCGGATGAACTGCGTTTGATTGAGCCAATCGCGCTCTTGCCCAAGCAGCCGTGCTGCGCGCACGACTTCGCGATTTTCGAAGGCGGTGCGGACTTCAGGTGCGATCTCGAGCGGGGCAGGATCAGGCGGCACCGCGATGGGACGGCCTAACCGCTCACTCGCCAGCTGCCCGTAAAATTGGTCCACGTTCGCCGCCGCGGCGGTGTAATGGACGGTGGCGCCGGTCGGATCGCCGGCAACCTGCGCCGCACGGCCGGCCCAATATTCACCCTTGGCCTGGCTCCCGGGCGTCTGGGACGCCAGCGCGTAGCGGCGGAACATCGCCTCGGCATCGCGGGGCCGGTTGAGGTGTTTGAGCGCCGCGGTACCCGCGAGCCAGGCGAGACTGGTATAGGGATCACGTTCTTTCAGGTCTCGCGCGCGAACGCCCGTGCCAGTCGCAAAAGCGTGATCGAGATTGGCTGCAATGCCGTAGGCGAGCGACCATTGCTTGTCGTGCGCCGCCGCGCTCGCGAAGGTCAGCAGCGCAGTGAGATAGGCTTGCGGATCGAAGGCGGGGGCGTCGAGCGTCTGCGCTTGGGCAAGATAAGTGCGCGCTTCCAGCTCGCGCGCCGCGTTGCGCAGCCAGAAGGCGCGATCGATGACAAAGCCCGCGTCGTGATCAGCATCCGGCCCGACTGCCGCCGCCTGCGCCGCCGCGTCCGGAGCCTGCGTCTGAAAGGCGAGGCGCGCCGCGTAGATGGGGCGGCGCTGGGCACTGACGAGCGCCAACTGGCGCGTTGCCGAGGCGGTGGCGCGGCCCCACAGCAGCACCTCCATCCGCTGATCCTGCTCGGAGGAGGTGAACTGGCTGCCGAACCGGCTTACGAGTCGGGCCTCATCGTCGGCTGAGAGCGGGGCCATCGTCCATGCAGCGGCGGCTGCGATTCGCGCCTTCTCGGTCTGGCCGAGCGAAGCCAGCGCCTCAGCATAGCGAACGCGGCCAGCTGACGAGAGCGGCGGAAAAGCGTTGAAGAATTGCGCAACCAACGAGGGGTCGGTCTGATCGGGCTGAATCTGGCGCTCCGCAGCACGGCGCAAGGCCGGTTCGCCCGGCCAGCCGGGATGTGCGATCAGAAAACGCGCATAATCTGCGAAGGGTAGCCGGTCGCTCTGGCGCAGACGTTGCCATTGTTCGATCACCGGCCACAGCGGATCGCTCCTGGCGGGTCGCATCGCGGGCGTGCTGCCGCTGCTGCTCCCGTTATCCACGGGGGTGGGAGAGGGTTGGATCGACTGGGTGGTGATCGTGGCGGCTGCCGCTGCGACCGAGATGAGCAGCAAAGCTGCGGGGCCGAACCGGCTGATGCTGGACAGCCGGGGCAGGCCGTCCCTATCAGGCGCGCCACGACGATAACGATTGGACTCCATTGCCTCTATATGGCCCTGGAGCGCCCGAAGGTGAAGGGAAACAGAATGTTCAGCGGGTCGATTCCTGCTCTGGTCACGCCGATCCGTGACGGCGCGATCGACGAAGATGCGTTCCGCGCACTCGTCGATTGGCAGATCGAATCGGGCTCCTCCGCGCTGGTGCCTTGCGGCACGACGGGTGAGAGCGCGACGATGACCATCGAGGAGCATGACCGCGTCGTCCGCATCTGCATCGAGCAAGCTGCAGGCCGTGTGCCTGTCATCGCGGGGTGCGGATCGAATGATACCGCGGTCGCGCTTCACCATATGGAATCGGCCAAGGCGGCGGGCGCCGATGCAGCCCTGCTGGTCCCCCCTTATTATAACCGCCCCAATCAGGAGGGCGTGCTCGCCCATTTCCGAGCGCTGGCGGAGGGCTGTGACCTTCCTATCATGCTCTACAATGTTCCCGCCCGCACCGTGGTCGACATCGCCGTCGAGACGATGGCGGAACTCGCCAAGTTGCCAACCGTGATCGGCGTAAAGGATGCGACCGGCAATGCCGCTCGGGTCTCCGCGCAGCGGCTCGCCTGTGGTGCCGATTTCATCCAGCTCTCGGGCAATGACGACATGGCGCTCGGCTTCATGGCGATGGGGGGCAGGGGCTGTGTCTCGGTCACCGCCAATGTCGCGCCGCGCGAATGTGCCGAATTCCAGACGGCTTGCATCGAGGGGCGCTGGGCAGATGCGCTTGCCTTGCAGGACAAGCTCTATCCCCTCCACGCTGCACTGTTCAGCGATGCCTCGCCCGGCCCTGTCAAATACGCACTCGGCAGAGTTCGCCAGGGCTTCCCGACCGAACTTCGTCTGCCGATGACTCCACCCTCGGCCGCCAGCCGCGCGGCGGTGGATGCGGCGCTGGCGCATGCGGGAATCGCCTGACGCCGATCGCAGGCGTTAACAATGGATTAGGGATATTGGCCTAAGCCATCATAGTCTTTCCAGATCATGTGAGCGTCATGTCCCGCCAAGCGTCCAATCGACCCCGTGCCGACCAGAGCGATGGCCGTCTATCGCGGGGGGCCGGCTGCCGCAAAGCCGGCCTGGGGCCGGTCGGGAGTTCGATGATCGAGCTGATCGGCGTGTCCTTGGTCGCGAAGAGTGGCGCGCTGCAGGCTCAGCCGCAGGCCGCAATCTGGTCCAAGCTTTAAGATCTAGTCCGAGGCCGCACCGCCAAGCGCCTCCAGCCGAAGCGCATCCACATCCAGCACCAGCGCGATCCCGCCCGCGCTGAACGACAGGCCGATCACACTTGGAGTGGTCGAAAGATCATCCTGCAACGGTTTGACCATGATCTGCCGATGGTCGGTAACCTCGCTCACTGCGACACCGTAATTTCCGCCGGCAGACTGCACGACCACCACGATCGGCATGTCGTGCTCGCCCTCTTCCCCGGATTGAGCTAGCGCCGCCGCGAGATCGACTATCGGCAGATAGGCACCCCTAAAACGCATGAGCCGCGATCCACTGCCGATCGACGTGAGCGTGCCGGGCTCAGGGCGGAGGATCTCGATGGCCCGCTCGACCGGTAGCGCACCCAATTGGGTGCCTGCCCGCACGATCAGCGCCTCCAGCATCGACATCGAGCGCGGCAGCTCGATGCGAAGCACAGGGTTATCACCACTGACGAGCGTCACGCGGCCTCGCACGGCTGCAGCTGCATCGTTTAGTCCCGTCGGCACGCGTTCCGCGGCGCTCAGCGCAATGTCCAGCATCAGCTGCCCTTCGGCTTCGTGTGCCGACAGGCCCGCATCCTGTGGCCGCTTGCGGTCCAGCAGGGATGCCAGAAACGGCAACAAAGGCTCAATGACAGCGGGCTCGATCTCGATCTCGGATCCCGGGAAGCGGGAGAGTGCGAGCTGGTCCTGGGTCGGGCGCCGTTGCAGCAGCGTGCCCAAGGGTACGAGCCCCGCCGCCATGGCTTGCTCCTGCAGGTCGCGGAGCAGGGCTTCCATCGCCTTGAGTTCAGCGACCACGTCCCGATCGAGCGACGCAAAGCGGGCCGCCAAAGCGGCGTGCCGTGTCAGAAGCTCCTCAATGTCGCTCATCAGCCGCTCGAACTTGGCGTTTTGCGATGCGGGAGCAGCGGTTGCTGGCGGCTCCGGCATAGCCGTAACAGCTCCGTTTGGAGGTGACGGTGCGTCGATCAGTGCGTCACCACCAAATTCGGCGAGCGCATCCGATAACAAGGTCGACGCTGCATCATCGGGTAGCCTGACTCCGAACCGAAGAAAGAGGCGATCCGCCTCTATGGCATCGATGGAGGGTAGTGGATCGGGAAGGAAGGCGGTGATCTCCGTGCCAGCCGCTCTCAGTCGATGCAGGGCCTCTACCGGCTCGCGGCCATAATCGAGTGCCGCGTCGGTGAAGATCAGAATATGCTTATTGCCCGCGGTCGCTGCGGGCGAACCCTCCTGCCGATCGATCAGCAGGCCTTCGAGGCCCGTGTCGGCAATGGCTGTACGGCAAGCGGGTGAGGGCTGCGCCAGCACGAGACGCCCGCCGCCACGGACCAGAATAGCGCTCACCAACGCGAGCAGCTGCAACCCGGCTAGCCCGATCTCCTCGACGGCAGAGGCATCCACGAACAGATTAGAAGAGTGCGCCGCCGCCTCCTGCAAGCGACGCCCGAACCGCAAAGCTTCCAGCGTGTCGACGCCAGCCGGCAGCCGCAGCTCGTAGACATCCGTGCCGGCCGGCGCGATCGTCAACCAAAACTCCCCTCATCGTTACGCGTCGCCCGCGACAATGAGCGGCGCCAAAGAGCGGCACAAGAGGGTAAAGGTGCTAAGTTTGCAGCGCGGCCGAGCGTATCAGGCAGCCGACTGAGACTTAGCTAGAGATCAGGTCTCCAGCTTGCCGGCGCGCCCGCATCTCCACCTGAACTGGCGGCCCTATTTGGCATTCCCGGTTCGGCCGCAGGGCTGAATGGCCCTGGTCCTGCCGGATTATTCGGGCTATGCGGTAGGGGATCGAGTGTAGCGGTTTTGGTCGGGCATCTGCCGAGGCGAAGCGAGGCTTCGGCCGCAGGCATAGCCTTTCCGAACAGGTAGCCCTGACCCACCGGGCAATCGAGCGCGAGCAGCAGCTCTCGCTGGGCTTTCGTCTCGACCCCTTCAGCTACCACTTCGATATCGAGGGCCTGTGCAAGCCCGATGATCGCGCCGACGATGGCGCGACTTTCGGTATCGATGTGGATGTCGCGCACGAAGGTCTTGTCGATCTTGATTACGCCCACCGGATAATTTTTGAGGTGCGACAGCGAGGCGAAGCCGGTGCCAAAATCGTCCCAAGCGAGTTTGATGCCGAGTGCAGCCAGATCGAACAGAGTTTGCCCCACCTGATCGCTGGCACGGCCAAGTAAGACCTGTTCGGTTATTTCGATCTGGATGCAGGACGTGGGAAGGCGTGCAGCCCGGAGCTTGGCGTAAAGTTGCGACGCAAAATCCGGCCGCCGAAGGTCGGCTGCGGCGACGTTGATGGCGACGTGACCGAACTGAAGTCCCTGCGAGCGCCACGTAAGAACGTCCTGGATTACCAGGTCGATGATCCGCTCGCTCAGTTGCGGCCCGAGCGACGAATCCTCGAGAGCCGCGGCGACCCGTTGCGGGCCATGCGGAGGGCCGCTCGGCGTGCACCAGCGGAGAAGGGCTTCGAAGCCCAGAACGTTGCCGGTGCTCAGATCAACCTGCGGCTGATAAAATGGGCGGATCAGATCCTGGTCCATTGCCCGTTTTGCACCCGAAAGCTGATTGCTTCGGTCGAGCATGCCGGCTTCCATGGTCGGATTGTACAGCCGGAACACACCTCGGCCAGCATTCTTGGCCGCATAGAGCGCCAGGTCGGCGCGCTTCAGGAGCTCTTCCGCTGTATTCTCAACGCCACCGATGCTCGCGCCGATGCTGGCCTGACTCTCGATGGTCGTCGCACCATAGGTGTAAGGGCGCCTCAGAAGTTCGAGCAGCCGCGAGGTGAATGCCTCGATCGCCTCGGGCGTGTCTACGCCATCCAGCAGAAGCGCGAATTCGTCCCCGCCCAGCCTGGCTACCAGATCTTTCGGGCGAACCGTCTCGCTCAACCGTTCCGCGAAGCTACGAAGCAGAGCATCGCCGGCATCGTGGCCGAGCGTATCGTTAGTCAGCTTGAAATTGTCGACGTCCAGCAGAATCAGAGCGAAGCGACCTTTATGCGGTGAATTTTGCGCAATCAGCCCGTCGAGGGTTTTCTGGAACAATGCTCGGTTAGGCAGGCCGGTGAGTGCATCATGGAGTGCCAGATAGGCTGCCTGCGCTTCAGCGGCGGTGAGTTCCCGGCTCGCCCGGCCCAATTTTCGGCCGAGCAGCAGGATGAACAGACTGAGCAACGCGAGCACCGTCATGTTCACCGGAAGGATTTTCCAGAAGACACGCGTGCCGGGAAGCTCGGGGTACCAGACCAAGTAGCCGATTGTGCCTTCGCGTTCCGAGTGGAGCGGAACGGCAGTCTCCGCGGGCGTGTGACGAGACCATCGCGAAAAGCGTGGGTTCGCGATCAGCTGACGGGTGCTGAGGTCCTGCAGGAAATCGCGATCCAAATAGCGGATGCTCAGCAGGACCGGCCATTTACCTCGCGGGACCGCATAGCCTGGCGTCGAGGGCTGAATGAGCATCGCGCTTGCCGCGGCGGGCCTGCCGCCGACGAGCAGCATATGTGAATCGTGCGTCGCGCGGGACGTCGTTCTTACCGTACTATCCGAAGCGAGTGGTCGTCCGGGGCTACGGTCGTGACGGCCCACGGGGCCGCCGTCCCGTCCCCTTACGCTATCGATGAGAGGGCGGAGGTCCGACTCGATCGCGGCAAACCGCGCGAGCGGAGCGGCTCGTCCCCCTACCGCTGCGTAAACAGGGTGATCGCTGCCATCCAAGATGATGTCCTCATCATGGCGATAGATTCGGTGGAGCCAGATTCCGATATTGTCATGGACCCATCTAAGGTCGATTTTGCGGCTGGTCAGCTTCTTGGCCGAGTCGTCCCAGATCGCGACGGTCTCCTGTTCGAGCGCCAACTCGTCGATGCTGAGTTCCATCGCGTGCTGCGCCGAACGCGCTTGCCGTTCGACCGAAACGGCGTCGCTTCCATTAGCAGCGAAATAGAGGCTGATAGCGGTGGCCAGTATGGCCGCGGCGATCATCAGCGCCAAAGTTAGGAGAATCGTACCGGAGAAGGCGCGATTACGATCGCGTCCTTTAGCTCTCCCGATTACCTTATCGCCCCCCATTTTCCGGGTTTATCGTTGGAATTGCTAAAAAAGAGTCACGTTCACGCGACCCGCCGATCGTCACGAATCCCGAAACCCATGTCCTGCTCTAGCAACTCCGCCCGCAATCCCCTAGGTCGCCTTCCGGTATCTGATTCCCATGGCTCGTCCTCGCCCCATCGAATTCGACAAGAAGAAGGTCGTCGCCGAGAACCGGCGCGCGCGTTTCGAATATTTCCTTGAGGAATTTTTCGAAGCGGGAATCGCGCTGACCGGAACTGAGGTAAAATCGCTTCGCTTCGGCGAGGGCTCGATCGCGGAGTCGTACGCGGAGGTGAAGGACGGTCAGGCCTGGCTGATCAACGCTAACATCCCCGAATTCAGCCATGGCAATCGCTTCAATCACGAGCCCAAACGCCCGCGTAAATTGCTGCTGCACGAACGCGAGCTCGAGAAATTGCATGTTGGCGTCAGCCGTGAAGGCATGACGCTCATTCCGATGTCGGTCTATTTCAACAGTCGGGGTCGGGCAAAGGTCGAGCTGGCGCTGGCCAAGGGCAAGAAGCTCCATGACAAGCGTGAAACGACGAAGGAACGCGACTGGAAGCGCGACCAGCAACGCTTGTTACGCGAGCGCGGTTGATCGCAACCGATTTGGACGTTTCCAGACAGAGGTCTTGCACGGCGGGAGTAAGACGCTAACCCACTGCGCATCACGCTGATTTCGCAGGATTGCTCCCCATGAATTCCAAGCCCGTTCTGCTGCTTGCCGGCAGCCTGTTTGCTTTCTCCTCGGTAATCGCCGCCGCGCCCGCTTCTGAAAAGGCTAAGAAGCCGGTCGGCGCCGCGGTGGGGCCGGTAGTCGGCCAGAAGGCCGCGCTGGCAGCCGATAAGCCGCAGATCGGAACGTTCGGTTTCGACGAGAGCGGCATGGACAAGGCGGTCGCTCCGGGGGACGATTTCTACGCCTATGCCAACGGCACCTGGGCCAAAACTACGAAGATCCCCGCCGACCGATCGAATTATGGCGCCTTCTCGGTGCTGGAGGATCTCTCGATCGAGCGTATGCACCATATCCTCGACGATGCGATGAAGGATCCGAATTCAAAGGTTGGCGCGCTCTACGCGAGCTTCATGGATGAAGCCGCAGCTGAAGCGAAAGGCTTCGATCCGATCAAAGGCGATATGGCCTCGATCAAGGCGCTGAGCTCGAAGTCAGATTATGCCCGGGCGCTTGGCCTGTCCTTGCGGAATGGCATATCCGGTCCGATCGCCGCCGGCGTAGGGCTCGACGACAAGGACCCGGATCGGCCGACAATCACGATTGTTCAATCGGGGTTGGGCCTGCCGGATCGCGATTATTACCTGAAGACCGACGCGCCGACCGCCGCCGCGCGTAAGGCCTATGTCGATTATATCGCGCAATTGTTGACGCTGACCGGGGAACCCAATGCCGCGGCCCGCGCGCAAGCCATCATGGATTTCGAGACGAAGCTGGCGCAGGTCCATTGGACGCGCATCGAGAGCCGCGACTCCGACAAGACCTACAATGTCTGGACGCGGGCAGACTTTGAAACGAAAGCGCCGGGCTTCGACTGGACGGCTTATCTGGGCGCGGCCGGCCTCAACAACGACAATCACTATATCGTGTCGCAGCCGAGTGCGATCACGGCATCCGCCAAGATCATCGCCGACGCGCCGATGCCGCTGCTGCGCGATTATCTGCTGGTCCGCACGATCGACAGTGCTGCGCCCTGGTTGTCTCGCAGGTTCGTCGATGCGAATTTCGCCTTCCAGGGCACCACGCTGTCTGGAACGCCTGAGATCCAAGCGCGCTGGAAGCGCGGCGTCGATCTGGTCAAGAATGCGATGGGCGAGGATCTGGGTAAGACCTATGTCGCGAAATATTTCCCGCCCGAAACCAAGGCTGCAGCCGACCTGCTGGTTCGGAATATCATCGCTGCGATGGACCGGCGCCTCCAGACGCTGGCGTGGATGGACCCCAAGACGCGCGAACAGGCGCGGCTGAAGCTCGCCTCCTTCCGTCCCAAGATCGGTTATCCCGATAAGTGGCGCGATTATTCGGGTCTACAGATCGTGCGCGACGATCTCTACGGCAATGTCAAACGCTCGAATGAATTTGATTGGCAATATGGGCTGAACAAGGTCGGCAAGCCGGCCGATCGGGGCGAATGGGGCATGACCCCGATGGAGATCAACGCCTACGCCAATCCGGTGTGGAATGAGATCGTGTTCCCGGCCGCGATCCTGCAGCCGCCCTTCTTCGATCCGCATGCCGATCCTGCGGTGAATTATGGCGGCATCGGCGCGGTAATCGGGCACGAGCTCAGCCACCATTTCGACGATCAGGGGCGTAAATATGACAAAACCGGCCGCCTGGCTGAGTGGTGGACCCAGCAAGATGTCGAGCGCTTCACCGCAATGACGGGCAAGCTGGTGGCGCAATATGACGCTTATGAGCCGCTGCCGGGTGCGCATGTTCAAGGCGCGCTGACCCTGGGCGAAAACATGGCCGATCTCGCCGGCCTGACGGTGGCTTACGACGCCTATCATGCCTCGCTCGGGGGCAAGGCGGCGCCTATCCTTGACGGTTTGACCGGGGATCAGCGCTTCTATCTCGGCTGGGCGCAGGTGTGGCGGCGTAATTATCGCGAGCCAAATCTGCGCCAGCGCCTGTTGGTCGATCCGCATTCGCCCTCCGCCCAGCGCGTCTGGATCGTGCGTAATCTCCAGCCTTGGTACGACGCCTATAAGCCGGCACCCACGGCAAAAATGTACCTTGCGCCGGACCAGCGCGTTCTGGTCTGGTAGGCGTCGATAAGGGGACAGCCGATCGCGACACGGGCTCACATGCTGCCGTTTCTGCCGCCTGCGAAGAGTCGGCATGGGGGGCTCGTGTCGCTCGCGATCCTGCTCGCCGCGGGGGCGACGTTGCTGCTCTTATGGTCGCAGTTGGCACCCGGCAGCTTCCTTGTGGGGCTTTCGGCCCTGCTGCTCGGCGGTGCTATCATAGCTGGCGGCTATCTGCTCCGGGGCCGCACGCAGCAGACGGAAAGTGCGCGCGATTGGACTTTGCTCTTCTCCGCACTTGCAGACGGTGCTGACGCGACGATCATCACCGATCGGGACGGTGATCTGGTCTGCGCGAGCCCCGCTTATTCTGCGCGGTTCGGCGGCCCCGTCCGGCCCAGCCAGCTTCCACTCCGTTCCGCGGATCAGGCACGGCTCGCCGCCGCCGCGCGCGTGGCGATGCGCGACGGCCAGGCCGAGGTCGACGAACTGCAATTCGAGGACGGGGCTGTGCGTGCGCTGCTGCGTCGCGCCGGGCGGCGCGACGATCATCTCGTCTGGCGCTTCCGCCGCGCGGGGCCGCAGAACGAATATGGGCTCGTCCGGGCCTTGCTAGACGGCGTCGGAGGCAAGCGGCTGGGCCAGGCTGGGGTGATGATGGTGTTCGTCGACGCCGACGGAACGATCATCGGCGCGAACGACGTGTTCAATTATCGTGCGCTCGGCGACGTCCACGCGGATCCCGCGGGCAAGGATATGGCAAGCCTGCTGGAGACCGGCGACGACGGCGGGGTACGCCTTGCGCGGGATTCCGATGAGGCCCCCTCGCTAAGGATCGTGCCAGTGGCGCTTGAGGATGATCCGGCGCAGGGGCCGATCGTCTTCTTGATGTTCGACGAGGACCCGGAGGCGATGACCGCGGCGGCGGCGCGCGGTGCGGCGACGGTCCACCTCCACGAATTGCTGGCAATGCTGCCGCTCGGCCTGGCGCTGGTCGAGCGCGATGGCCGCTTCCTGTTCCTGAACGACGCCTTCCGCCGTGCGGCTGGCCTGTCGCCGGACGAGCATGCCGTGTATCCGAGCGACTTGGTGGCAGACGAGGACAAGGGCATCGTCTCCGACGCGGTCCGTCGTTTCGCCGCTGGCCGCGCGCTGCCGGGCGACCTGGCGATCAGGCTGAAGCACCGGCCAGACGAGCCAATCGCGCTGACGATCGCCAATGCCAAGGGGCTCGGCGATGCGGCGGTGCTGCTCAGCCTTAAGGACAATAGCGAGGAATCGAAGCTGAAGCGGCAGGTGGCACAGGCCACCAAGATGCAGGCGGTGGGTCAGCTCGCTGGCGGCGTTGCGCACGATTTCAACAATATCCTCACTGCGATCATTGGCCATTGCGACCTGATGATGATGCGCCACACGCCAGGCGACATCGATTATGACGACATCCAACAGATCAAGCACAACTCGAACCGAGCGGCATCGCTGACGCGGCAATTGCTCGCTTTTTCGCGCCAGCAGACGCTTAGGCCGCAGATCCTGCAGCTGCCTGACATCATCTCCGAAATTTCCAACCTGCTGCGCCGCCTGCTCGGCGAGACGGTCAAGCTGGAGGTCAAGCATGGCCGCAATTTGGGGCTGGTCCGCGCCGACCCCGGCCAGCTTGAGCAGGTAATCGTCAACCTGGTCGTTAATGCGCGCGACGCCATGCCGGAAGGCGGCTTGGTTACGATCGAGACTTTCCGCGTCACGGCCGCCGACGTGCGGCGGATGCGCAGCGAAATCCTGCCGATCGCGGATTATACCGGGCTGCGTGTCTCTGATACGGGCGTCGGCATCCCGCCGGAAAATCTCGCCAAGATCTTCGAGCCCTTTTTCACGACCAAAGAAGTGGGCAAGGGCACCGGTCTCGGCCTTTCCACCGTCTACGGCATCGTCAAGCAGACGGACGGCTTCATTTTCGCCGATTCGGAGGTAGGGAAGGGGACCAGCTTCGTCATCTACCTGCCCGTCCACCATGCTGCGGAGGCTCCCGAGCCCGCACAGCCGGTGCGGGTTGAGCCCGCGGGCGAAACCTGGGGCACGGGGACGATCCTGCTGGTCGAGGATGAAGCGATGGTGCGTGCGGTCGCCGAGCGTGCCCTCACGCGCCAAGGCTATCAGGTACTCACAGCCAACAATGGCGAGGAGGCGCTCGAGCTGCTCGAAGAGGGCGCGGAGATCGATCTGCTCATCTCCGACGTCGTCATGCCGACGATGGACGGGCCGACTTTGGTCCGCGCCGCGCGCGCGAAATATCCGGATCTCAAGATCATCTTCATGTCGGGCTATGCCGAGGAACAGTTGCGCAAATCGATCGATATCGATCGCGTCGCTTTCTTGCCTAAGCCTTTCTCGGTCCAGCAGCTCGGGCAGGCTGCACGTGACGCGCTGCAGCCCGCCGTCTGAGTCCCTATCGCAGCGGACGAATTTTACCTTTTCGCCAGGACGTTACGGCGGTAATGCAGATCATATGACCGCGCCCCTATCTGTCCTCGTGGTCGAGGACGAACCCCTCATCGCCATGATGATAGAGGACTTTATCGATATACTCGGTCATAGCCTGGCCGGCACCTGCGAGAGCGTGGCGGAGGCCTTGGAAAAGGTGGAGGAGGGTGGCTTCGACACCGTGATCCTCGACGTCAATCTGCGCGATGGACCATGCTGGCCGGTAGCGGACGTTCTCAAGGACAAGGGGATTCCTTTCGTGGTAGCGACCGGCGGCCATGTCGAACCGCCGCCGCCCGCGCATGCCGACGCGCACCAGCTCGCCAAGCCCTTTACGCTGGACGGCGTGCAATCCGCGCTGGAGACGGTTTCGGTTTAAGAATCCGTCAGTAAGTTCCACTCTTGTTCTCACGGAACATTCCGTGTACGAAGCTGTCACAAGCGTTGAACAAGTGACGGACTTCCTCTAGCGACAGGGGCTTGGACATGGCGGCTTCTCTGAAGGTAATCGACGGCGATATGGCGAGCACGAGCGAACGGCAAAAGGCGCTTGACGCCGCACTGGCGCAGATCGATCGCGCCTTCGGCAAGGGCTCGGCAATGAAGCTGGGCAGCCGTGAGAAGATCGAGATCGAGTCGATCTCGACCGGCAGCCTCGGGCTCGACATCGCGCTTGGCATTGGCGGCCTGCCGCGCGGGCGCATCGTCGAGATTTACGGGCCGGAAAGCTCGGGCAAGACCACGCTCGCGCTGCATGCCATCGCGGAAGCACAGAAGAATGGCGGCACCGCGGCTTTTGTCGACGCTGAGCACGCGCTCGACCCGGTTTATGCCAAGAAGCTGGGTGTCGATATCGACGAGCTGATCGTGAGCCAGCCCGATACGGGCGAGCAGGCGCTCGAGATCACTGACACGCTGGTGCGTTCGAACGCGATCGACGTTCTGGTGATCGATTCGGTCGCCGCACTGGTTCCGCGGGCTGAAATCGAAGGCGAGATGGGTGACAGCCACGTCGGCCTGCAGGCGCGCCTGATGAGCCAGGCTCTGCGCAAGATTACCGGCTCGATCAGTCGCTCGCGTACGCTCGTCATCTTCATCAACCAGATCCGCATGAAGATCGGTGTGATGTACGGCAATCCGGAGACGACCACCGGCGGCAACGCGCTCAAATTCTATGCTTCGGTTCGACTGGACATCCGTCGCACCGGGCAGATCAAGGACCGTGACGATATCGTGGGCAACACGACCCGCGTGAAGGTAGTGAAGAACAAGGTTGCTCCGCCGTTCAAGCAGGTCGAATTCGACATCATGTATGGAGAGGGTGTCTCCAAGGTCGGCGAGATCCTGGATCTCGGCGTCAAAGCGGGTCTGGTCGAAAAATCGGGCGCCTGGTTCAGCTACGATAGCGTGCGGATCGGCCAAGGTCGCGAGAACGCCAAGACCTATCTTCGCGAGAATCCGGAAGTTTGCACACGGCTCGAAAAGGCGATCCGCGCCAACGTAGCAGAGGTTGCTGAGCAGATGATGACCGGCCCCGACGCGGAGGACGACCTCTAAGACTCAAGAATCCGGAAGCTCCGACTTCTGGCCAAAATTCGAGAGGCGCGAAACCCCCTGGTTTCGCGCCTTTTTCGTCATGCGTGCTCGCAAAATGGAAAGCGTCCCACACATGATGTCGCGTGTGCTTGACACACAGATCAAATCGTGAGACAAGCAACCTTGTCATAGAGACAAGGAAAGTCGTCATGTCGTTTTACGGAATCAATGCTGCAGAGCGGCGCTACAATCGCGGGGCGATACTCGCCTCGGTCGCTTACGCCGTGGCGCTGATCAGCGAGCAATCTGCGCTTCGCTATGGCCATCTCCAGCCCGCCGCCAAATATGCCCTGGCGGTGCTTCCCTCACTCCCCATCATCGCGATCTTCGTGCTTATCGGTCGCTATCTGCTTGAAGAGCAGGACGAATATCTGCGGATGCGCATGATCCGTCAGATCTTGTGGACGACCGGCCTGACGCTGGCGGCCACCACGCTCTGGGGTTTCCTTGAGGATGCTGGGCTGCCCCACCTTCCGATGTTCTACGTCTCGGTCTTTTGGTTCGCCGGTCTCGGTATCTGCGGCTGCTTCATACGGCTGCTCGACCGATGAAAAACCGTCTCAAGGTGCTCCGCGCCGAGCGTGACTGGAGCCAGGCCGACCTAGCTGAGAAACTCGAGGTCTCCCGCCAAAGTGTGAATGCGATCGAGACGGGCAAATATGATCCCTCGCTCCCGCTCGCCTTCCGCATCGCGCGCCTGTTCGACCTTCCGATCGAACAGATCTTCACCGACGATTGAAATCAACCAAGGAACCCCATCATGAAGCTCCGTCTCCCGCTGCGGCTTGCAGCGCTCGCCTGCATGCCTCTGGTTGTTCCCGGCATTTATGGTGCGCTGGCACATGATTTCGCCGCCTTCGCTGCCACACCGACGCCCGTCACCTTCGCCTCCGATCGCATCTCGGTCAGCGTGAAGGGGCAGGGGCCGGACGTGATCCTGATCCCCGGCCTCGCCAGTTCGGCGCATGTGTGGGATGCGACGGTTGCCCACCTGGCGACCACCCACCGCGTCCACGTTGTGCAGGTTGCGGGGTTCGCCGGCGCGCCGGCTGGCGGCAATGCCAGCGGTCCTGTGCTGGAGCCCGTCGTCAGCGCGGTTCACGATTATATCGCGGCCAATCACCTCGAGGGCACGGCGGTAATCGGTCATTCGCTCGGCGGCACGATCGCGATGCGTCTGGCGATCAGCCATCCGGGCGATGCAGGCAAGATCATGATCGTCGATGCGCTGCCATACGTCGGCATGCTGTTCGGCACGCAGCTCACCGTTGCGATGATCCAACCCCAGGCGACGATGATCCGCAATCAGATGGTGAATGGCACTCAGGAGGCCTATGCGGCGGCCGAGCCGGCGCAGATGGCGCCACTGGTCAAGAGCAAGAATGCAGAGGCTGAAGCCGCGCTCGCGGCCGCGGTGGCTTCCGATCACCGTGTCGTCGGCCAGGCGCTCTACGATGACCTACTCACCGATATGCGCCCCGATCTGGCAAAGATCACGGTGCCGGTGAGTGTGCTCTACCCCTGGGATGAAACCGGTCGGGCGCCACAGCAGGTGGTGGACTCGCTCTATACCCAGGCGTTCGCACCGCTGCCGTATGGAAAGGTCGAGCGGGTCGACGGCAGCTATCACTTCATCATGATCGATCAGCCTGCCGTCTTCCTGCAGAAGGTCGACGCCTTCCTCGCGGGCTGATCCCAAAACGCGGAGTGGGCAGGTACCGGCAGCACGGTACCTGCCTTTTCGATCGTCGGCGAATTTTCGTCCGAGGGTACAAACCTTGGAGGGGCTATCGCGTCGCCAGTTGGGCAGGAATGCCAGGCAGCATCGCGCGATCTCCATGCCACAGCGTAAGTGCCTGCCGCCGATCCGCGACAGCCTGCGTCACCTCCCCCAATTTCATTTCTGCCTGGGCCCTGATCGCAAGCGTCACCGGCTCCTTCGGCATGCTCTTCAACGTCGCATCTGCCTCGCGCAAAGCGTCCTTGGGTTTGCCCATTACGAGCAGCGTCGCGGCCACGTCGCGCCTTACGGGATACCAAAAAGCCGGTGGATCGGAGAAGCTGAGGAAAGCCTTGGTTTCCTGCATGTGCGCCGCCGTTCGGAACGCGACCAGCGCCTCGGCGGGTTTGCCCTCAATTAGGGCCGCGCGGCCGATGAGCACATATCGGCCGATCCGCATCATGCGTCCCGCGCCGTCGGACGCGTCTTCGGCCTTTTCCGGTCCGATGCGATCTGGAATTGCCGCGGCTTCCTTCCGAACCAGACCGGCATCGCCCAGGCGGGCGGCCGCCTCACCCCGCGCATAGTGCCAATAGGCCCGCACATAGGGCAGCGTCGGTTCAGGCAGCTTCAGCACCTTTTGCGGATCGGCATAGCGCGCTTCGGCGAAATAGCCCGTGCCGGACACCATTTGCGGGAATACGCCCAGGTTCTTCCGCTTCGTGATAGCGGCGGCGGCAATCAATGGATCGCTCAACGCAAGCGCGCTCTTGGCGTCGCCTGAGATCAGCGCTCCGCCGACGCCATATTGCACATTGTGCGCGTGATAAGGCAGGTCCCAGACGCCGTCGGGCTCGGCCAGACCCAGCCTTTTTGCGTTGGCGCGACCCAGCGCGACCGCCTGGACATTCGCGTCGACGGCATCCTGATAGCGGCCGATATGATACCAGGTGTGCGAGGGCATGTGCACAAGATGGCTCGCCGCAGGAGCGAGCGTCGCCAGCCTGTCGGCATAAGGCTCGGCGCGCGCGGGGTAGCCCGCCACCTCGGTTGCATGGATGTAGAAGTGGATGGCGGGCGTGTAGTCGGGATTGCGTTTCAGCACCGTTTCCAACAGCGCGACCGGCCGCGTCATATCGCCCCGACCTGAGAGAGAGGCGGGGATCATCAACGCATCCGCGGTGATCACCGCGATCTCATCGTCGTTCGGATATTTGACGGCGAGCCTGGCCATGGCGCGCGCGAAAGCCCGGTCGCCGGCGCCGGTGCCGCCGCCATTCTGATAACGAAGCTTGAGCGCAGCGATGAGCTCGCGTTCCCTGGGCGGGGCGTCGGCGGCCAGCATTTCGGCGTGCGCGATCATTGCAGCGAGCTTGGCGACGTCGTCGGCGCCGATCGGGTAATTGATCGTAGGCCCGGCAGCCCAGGCTTCGCCCCACAGGCACATCGCGCATTTCGGATCGAGCTGCCCCGCCTCGTGGAACGCCTGGATTGCGGCTTTGTGCGCGAACGCATGGGCGAGCTGCATGCCATTGTCGAAGAAGGCTTGCGCCCGGGGGTTGGTGGTCCGGATCGGGAATCCCCCGCCACCATATCCCGACAGGATCATGGCGGTCTTGGGAGCCGTCATATCACCGCTGCACATCGGCATCGCGGCATCCAGCGGCGGTGTCGACGTGAGCGTATCAGCCGGTTTGTCCTGCGCAAAAGCGGGGGCCAATCCGAGTGCGGCCGCCACGATCATCCAACGCATATCGAATCCCCTCGACCCCCGACCCAATCTACGCTGCGTCCGAAGGGCTGGCCAGCGCGTGCGGCGACCCGTATCCTCCATATCGATGCGATATGATCCTGCCTGGCGCCCGAGCCGGCGCGCTTTGCTCGGCGCGGCGGCAGTCACGCCGCTCCTGTCTTTTTCATCGGTCGTACGTGCGGCAGAGCCCGACTTGTCCGCGCTGCGGCCGATGACTGGCAATGTCGTGCCCATTAGCCGGGCCGAGCGCGCAGCGCGGGTGGCGCGAGCGCAGGGGCTGATGCGTGCTAACGGAATCGGCGCAGTGCTGATCGAGCCGGGCGCGTCGCTTCGATATTTTACAGGCATTCAATGGCATCGAAGCGAGCGACTGACTGCGGCCGTGCTCCCTGCCGACGGCGAGGCCTGCATCGTCACGCCTTTCTTTGAGGAGCCGTCGGTTCGCGAGACGCTCGACGTGCCTGGCGAAGTACGCGTCTGGCAGGAGGACGAAGATCCACTGCGGTTGATCGCGGGCTTCCTCCAGGATCGAAAGCTCGATGGTCGGCCGGTGGGTATCGAGGAGACGTTGCGCTATTTCGCGGTCGACGGGCTGCAGCGCGCGCTTCCGTCGGTACGGCTTGTCTCGGCCAATCCAGTGGTACGCGGCTGTCGGATGATCAAGACGCCGGCAGAACTCGCACTGATGCAGAAGGCGACCGACATCACCATCGCCGCCTATCGCTGGGTTCATCCACGCGTCGAGAAGGGCATGGCGCGCGACGATATTGCCGCGCTGATGAATGCGGCGACCGCCAAATTGGGTGGCGAGGTCGAGTTCAGCCTGGTCCTGATAGGTGAGGCGTCGGCCTATCCGCACGGATCGAAGATCGTGCACCGGGTCGATGCCGGCCAGATCGTGCTGATGGACTGCGGCTGCAATGTCGAAGGCTACCAGTCCGACGTTTCGCGTTCATTCGTCTTCGGCGCGGCGAGCAAGGAGCAAAGGACGGTCTGGGATCAGGTCCGCCTTGGCCAGCAGACCGCGTTCTACGCGGCGAAGGTCGGCGCGCCCGCGGGCAGTGTCGATGATGCCGTCCGGCGGCTTTATGAAAAGCTCGGCTATGGGCCCGGCTACAAGCTTCCCGGCTTGTCGCACCGCACCGGCCACGGCATCGGGCTTGACGGGCACGAGCCAGTCAATCTTGTCCATGGCGAGGGCACGCGTCTCGCTCCCGGCATGTGTTTCTCGGATGAACCGGGCATCTACATTCCCGGAAAGTTCGGTGTCCGGCTGGAAGATTGCTTCTACATGACGGACGGCGGCCCGCGCTTTTTCAGCGTGCCACCCTTGTCGATCGATCAGCCTGTCTGACGGTTCACCGGCGAAAACCGGGGTCCAGTCCTCCGACTGCTCTGGCCCCGGCTTTCGCCGGGGAACGGATGTGCATCCCCTTTAGCCAGCGCAGCACGCCATTGCTGTCAGCGGCACCCTCTACTAAGTCGCGCGCATGACTTCGACCAACGACATCCGCCGTTCCTTCCTCGATTACTTCGGAGGCGAGGGGCATCGCATCGTGCCGTCGGCGCCGCTGGTGCCGCACAA
>Ga0207647_10000764_pt1 | contig 25126 bp, 25 predicted proteins | sample KBSCornC2_FD_184295 | JGI IMG/M metagenome (GOLD analysis project Ga0207647, IMG submission 184295) | Corn rhizosphere microbial communities from Kellogg Biological Station, Michigan, USA - C2 (SPAdes) (version 2) | ecosystem: Host-associated > Plants > Roots > Rhizosphere ... | reverse complement strand
GGAGGTTTTCATGACCCCTTATCAAAATCCGGTCGGCGGCAATCCGGAAGCCGTTCGCGCCAATCTGCGCGAGAGCGCTCGCCTGCTGAAGGAAGCCGGTTTCGAGGTGCGCGAGCGCAAACTGGTTGATACCTCGGGCAAGCCCGTCACGGTCGAAATTTTAGTGCAAGATCCCTCCGCCGAACGGATTGCACTGTTCTACAAGCCGTCCCTCGAGCGCATCGGCATTACGACATCGATCCGTGTCGTGGATGATGCGCAATACCAGAACCGCCTTCGCAGTTTCGATTTCGACGTGATCATCGACCAATGGGGAGAGTCTCTCTCCCCCGGCAACGAACAGCGCGAATTCTGGGGCTCGCAGGCTGCCGACATTCCGGGCGCGCGAAATACAATCGGCATCAAAAACCCCGCCGTCGATGCCTTGATCGAGAAAGTGATTTTTTCGACCGATCGCGACGATCTGGTGGCCGCAACCCGTGCGCTCGACCGCGTGCTGCTGTGGAATTTCTACGTCGTTCCGCAATTCAGCTACCCCTTCGCGCGCTATGCGCGTTGGGATCGTTTCAGCCATGCTGAACCGCTTCCCAAGTATGGCCGGTCCGGCTTGCCCACCCTTTGGTGGTACGACGCGGATAAGGCCGCCAAGATCGGGAAGCGGTCTTGACGAATGTTCTCACAAAGGCGCGGCTTTCTCGCCGGCAATTGCTTGCAGTCGGCGTCGGCGCGCTCAGTGCCACACGACTGCCGCGCGCGCAAGCCGAGGATTTCGGCGCCCCCGTGCACGGCATGTCGGTTTTCGGCGACCTGAAATATCCGGCCGATTTCCGGCAATTCGATTACGTCAATGTCGACGCGCCGAAAGGCGGCGTGTTTTCGCTGATCCCCTCGGTCAAGGCGTTCAACCAGTCCTATCAGACCTTCAATTCGCTGAATGCCTATATCCTCAGGGGCGAAGGCGCGCAGGGCATGGACATGACCTTCGCCGCCCTGATGATTCGGGCCAACGACGAGCCGGACGCGATGTATGGGCTCGCGGCGAAATCCGTGCAGGTCTCGCCCGACAAGACGATCTACAAATTCTCCATGCGGCCGGAAGCCCGGTTTCACGACGGCTCGAAACTGACCGCGCAGGATGCGGCGTTTTCGCTTTCGACCTTGAAAGCCAAGGGCCATCCGATCATTACCCAGATGATGCGGGATATGGTGAAGGCGGAGGCAACCGATGAGGCGACCCTGGTCGTGACGTTCGCCGAGAAGCGCGCGCGCGACGTGCCGCTCTTCATCGCTGGCCTTCCGATTTTCTCGAAAGCCTATTACGCCACCCGTGCTTTCGATGAATCGACGCTGGATGTCCCGCTTGGCTCGGGCCCCTACAGAGTGGGCCGCCTTGAGGTCAACCGCTTCATCGAGTTCGACCGCCTGAAGGACTGGTGGGGCGCTGAACTGCCGGTTTCTCGCGGCAGCTTCAATTTTGATACTGTGCGCTATGAATTCTACCGGGACCGCGAGGTCGCCTTTCAGGGATTTACCGCTAGGAGTTACCTCTTCCGCGAAGAATTCACCGCGCGGGTATGGGCGACTGCTTACGATTTTCCCGCCGTCAGGGACGGACGCATCAAGCGCGAGATCTTGCCCGACGATACGCCCTCCGGCGCCCAGGGCTGGTTCATCAATACCCGCCGCGACAAATTCAAGGACGCTCGCATCCGCGAAGCCCTGACCTATGCGTTCGATTTCGAATGGACCAACAAGACGATCATGTACGGTGCCTATGCGCGCACGGTCTCGCCGTTCCAGAATTCGGACATGATGGTGAGCGGACCGCCTTCTCCTGAAGAGCTGAAGCTGCTCGAGCCGTTTCGCGGTCAGGTGCCGGCGGAAGTGTTCGGCGCGCCCTTTGTGCCGCCGGTCTCCGATGGATCCGGGCAGGATCGAGCGTTGCTGCGCAAGGCAGGTCAGCTCCTGAACGAGGCCGGCTGCCTGATCAAGGATGGCAAGCGCCTGTTGCCAAATGGGGAGCTGTTCACGATCGAGTTTCTCAATGATGAGAACTCGATCCAGCCGCACCACATGCCCTATATCAAGAATCTCAGTACCCTCGGTATCGAGGCGACCTTCCGTCTGGTCGACCCCGTGCAATATCGCGCCCGGCTCGACGAGTTCGACTTCGATATGACAATCGAACGGTTCAGCATGTCGGCCACTCCCGGCGACAGCATGCGTCCGTTCTTCACCTCGCAAGCCGCCCGCACCAAAGGCTCCCACAATCTGGCCGGGATCGCCGATCCGGTGATCGACGCGTTGGTCGAGAAGATCATAGCCGCTGACAGTCGGGCCGAACTCACTACCGCCTGTCGGGCTTTCGATCGCGTGTTCCGCGCCGGCCGCTACTGGGTGCCCCAATGGTACCGGACCACACATCCGATTGCCTATTGGGATCAGTTTGGCCATCCGCCCAAACCGCCCCGCTACGCGCAAGGCGTCGGCGCGCCAGAAAACTGGTGGACCGATCCGGCCAAGTTCAACCAGGCCGAGCGGGCGAAGTAATGAGCGCCTATATCGCCCGCCGCATTCTGTTGATGATCCCGACCTTGCTCGGAATCCTGTTTGTGTCTTTTGTCGTGGTGCAGTTTGCACCCGGCGGCCCCGTCGAGCGCGTTATCGCGCAGCTCAACGGCGCGGACACCGGTGGCAGTTCGCGAGTCTCCGGGGGATCGGGGACGGATTTCGGGGCGCGGATGCAGCCGGGTGCGGCGGAGACCGCCAATTCCAATTATCGCGGCGCCCAGGGGCTCGATCCCGATTTCATCAAGAGCCTGGAAAAGCAATTCGGGTTCGACAAGCCGGCGCCGGAGCGCTTTGCGCTGATGCTGTGGAATTTCGCCCGGTTCGATTTCGGCAAGAGCTATTTCCGCGATGTCAGCGTGCTGCAGCTCATCAAGGAGAAGCTGCCAGTCTCGATGTCGCTCGGCATCTGGATGACGCTACTCACCTATCTGATCTCCATTCCGCTTGGCATCCGCAAGGCAGTGAAGGACGGCACGAGGTTCGACACCTGGACGTCGGCCGCGATCATTGTCGGTTTTGCCATTCCCGGATTTCTGTTCGCCATCCTTCTGATCATCCTGTTTGCCGGCGGCTCGTTTTTTAACATCTTCCCCTTGCGCGGCCTGACCTCCGACGGCTGGTCGCAATTTCCCTGGTACTGGAAAATCATCGATTATTTCTGGCACTTGGCGCTGCCCTTGGTGTCGATGGCGCTCGGCGCGTTCGCGACCATGACGCTTCTGACCAAGAATTCGTTTCTTGACGAAATCCGCAAGCAATATGTGATGACGGCGCGCGCCAAGGGCTGCAGCGAGCGGCAGGTGCTCTATAATCACATCTTCCGCAACGCCATGCTGATCGTGATCGCCGGCTTTCCAGGCGCCTTCATCCGTGCGTTCTTTTCGGGATCGCTTCTGATCGAGACCATCTTCTCGCTGGATGGGCTCGGGCTACTCGGCTTCGAGAGCGTGCTGAATCGCGATTATCCCGTGGTCTTCGGAACCTTGTTCATCTTTTCCCTGCTCGGCCTCGTGGTGAACCTGATCTCGGACCTCGCTTATATGTGGATCGATCCCCGGATCGATTTCGAGACGCGGGAGGTCTGATGACCATCATCGCGCCCCCTCCGATTGAAACCACGATGCCCAGTCCGCTCGGCGAAATCCCGCCGCCGCGCGGCCGGTTTTCGCTGTCGCCGCTGAACCGGCGCCGCTGGCAGAATTTCAAGGCCAATCGTCGCGGCTTCTGGTCGTTCTGGATATTTCTTGTCCTGTTCGGAATGTCGCTGTTCGCTGAATTGATTGCGAACGACCGGCCGTTCCTGATCAAATATGACGGTCATCTGTATTGGCCGGCTTTTGTCAGCTACCCCGAGACCGCCTTCGGCGGCGATTTCGAAACCGCCGCGGATTACCGCGATCCCTATTTGCAGAAACTGATCGCCGACAAGGGCGGTTCGATCTTCTGGCCGCCGATCCGCTATTCCTACGGCACCCACAATCTCGATCTGCCGACACCGGCGCCTTCCAAGCCGACCTGGCTGCTGACCGAAAAGGAATGTCAGGATGTGGTGCAGCGGAAAGGACTGAAGAGCTGCCGCGATCTTGAATATAACTGGCTCGGCACCGACGATCAGGGCCGCGACGTGGTCGCGCGGCTGATCTATGGTTTCCGGCTCTCGGTGTTGTTCGGGTTGATCCTGACCTTTTTCTCCTCCATCATTGGCGTTGCCGCGGGCGGGGTGCAGGGTTATTTCGGCGGATGGATCGATCTCGGTTTCCAGCGCTTCATTGAAATCTGGAATTCGATCCCCGAACTCTATCTGCTGCTGATCATTTCGGCCGTGCTGCCGCCCGGCTTCTTCATCCTGCTTGGAATTCTCCTGCTGTTTTCGTGGGTCTCCTTGGTCGGCCTGGTTCGGGCCGAATTCCTGCGCGGCCGCAATTTTGAATACATTCAGGCAGCGCGCGCACTCGGCGTTTCCAATGCGGTCATCATGTTCCGGCACCTGTTGCCGAATGCGATGGTGGCGACCATGACGTTCCTGCCATTCATCGTCTCATCGTCGGTCATGACGTTGACGGCGCTCGACTTCCTCGGCTTTGGCCTGCCGCCCGGCTCGCCCTCGCTCGGCGAACTGCTATCCCAGGCCAAGGCCAATGTGCAGGCGCCGTGGCTCGGGCTGACCGGATTTTTCTCGGTCGCGATCATGCTCTCGCTCCTGATCTTCATTGGCGAGGCGGTGCGCGATGCCTACGACCCCCGCAAGACGTTTCGCTAGGTTCAAGCGCATGGATGCCGTCAACCAGCCGCTGCTCGATGTCCAGGCGCTTTCGGTGGCCTTCCACCAACCGAGCGGTACCACCACGGCCGTGGATCAGGTGTCGTTTTCGATCGGCCGCGGCGAATGCCTGGCGCTGGTGGGCGAATCCGGTTCGGGAAAGTCGGTCAGCGCGCTCTCGATCCTGAAGCTGTTGCCTTATCCGACCGCCTCGCATCCAACCGGAAGCATCCGCTTCAATGGCAGGGAACTGCTTTCCTTGCCCGAACACGAGATGCGCGGTCTGCGTGGCAATGATATCTCGATCATCTTTCAGGAGCCGATGACTTCGCTCAATCCGTTGCATACGATTGAGTCGCAGATCGTCGAGACCATCCAGCTGCATCGGGGCGTAAGTGGCGCCAAGGCCCGCGCGCGGGCACTGGATCTGTTGACCCAGGTCGGCATCCCCGATCCGGAAACCAGGCTCTCGAGCTATCCCCATCAGATGTCGGGAGGACAGCGCCAGCGAGTAATGATTGCGATGGCGCTCGCCAACGAGCCTGACCTATTGATCGCCGACGAGCCGACCACCGCGCTTGATGTCACGGTGCAGGCGCAAATCCTGGCTCTGCTCTCAGAAATCCGAAGCCGGCTTGGCATGAGCCTGTTATTCATCACCCACGACCTCGGCATCGTGCGCCGCATTGCCGACAGGGTCTGTGTGATGAATGGCGGCAAGATCATCGAGCAGGGTCCGGTCGAACGGGTATTCACCGCGCCCGAGCATCCTTATACCCGCGCCTTGCTGGCTGCCGAGCCACGGCCGGATCCGGCACCACCGCAGCCGACCGCGCCGGTCGTGATGTCGACGGACGACCTCAAGGTCTGGTTTCCGATCAAGCGAGGCCTGTTTCGATCAACCGTCGGTCATATCAAGGCGGTCGATGGTGTCAGCGTGTCGATCCGCAAGGGTGAAACGCTGGGCGTGGTCGGCGAGTCCGGCTCCGGCAAGACCACCCTCGGCCTGGCCCTGCTCCGCTTGATCTCTTCGAACGGACCCATCGTCTTCATGGGGCGCGATATCCAGGCGCTGCGGTTCAAGGCGATGCGGCCGTTCCGTCGCGACATGCAGATCGTCTTTCAGGATCCCTTCGGGGCGCTCAGCCCGCGAATGTCGGTTGGCGATATCGTCGCCGAGGGCCTGAGCGTGCATCAGCCAAAGCTTGGAGAGGGGGAGCGCGAGGTTCGCGTGATCAAGGCGCTGCGCGATGTCGGACTTGATCCGGCAACTCGGTTTCGCTATCCGCACGAATTTTCCGGCGGCCAGCGACAGCGCATCAGCATCGCTCGCGCGGTCGTTCTGGAGCCGAGTTTCATCGTGCTGGATGAGCCGACCAGCGCGCTCGACATGCTATTCCAGGCGCAGATGGTCGATCTGTTGCGGGAATTGCAGCGCAAGCACGATCTGACTTACCTCTTCATCTCGCATGATTTGCGCGTCGTCTCGTCGCTTGCGAGCCACCTCATCGTGATGCGCCAGGGCAAGGTGGTGGAGGAAGGGGCGGCCTCGGAATTGTTCAAGCGCCCGAAGAGCGATTATACCCGCGCGCTGTTTGCCGCCGCCTTCCGCCTGGAAACCGACCCCGAGGTTACGCCAGGCGCTTGATGGCGGCGATCGCGCTGCCCGATGCCTTGATGCGGGCGATCGCTTCCTGCGTATCCTCGATCACGGTCGCCATATGGTGGGCATTGGCATGAAGGATGGTCGCCGCATCGCGCGCGATCGCCACGTGCCCCCGCCAAAAAAGCAGGTCGCCGCGTTGCAGTCTTGCGCTCTCAGCCGCGCTCAAAGCGCGGCCAAGTCCCTGCTGCTGCAGGTCGCTGTCGCGCGGGCAGCCGATGCCGCTTGAGCTTAGGGCGACCTGGACCAGCCCCGAGCAGTCGATGCCGAGGCTGCTCTTGCCGCCCCAGAGATAGGGCGTGCCCACAAAACGTTCGGCCACGGCGACGAAATCATCCTCCCGCCAGTCGAAAGGATGCAGATGTCGTGCCGGGAGATACCAGCCCTCCTGCGTGAGAGCGAAAACATCTTGGTGGCCGGTCACGGTGACGGTCGATCCCAGCACCAGGGATTCGATCGGTGGCAATTTGATCGAAGGACCGGGGAAGGCCAACGTCCGCAGAGCGGTGATCTTGTGAGTCGGCCTGGCTCTGGGCTTGGCCAGTGCGCGATCCGCCAGCCAGCCGACATAGCCGTCGCTCACCAACTGGCCCCAGGCCCATCCTTCATCATTGCGCTCGTAGATCGTGATCCGCTCGCCCCTGAGGGCCTGAGTCAATTGTTCGGCCTCAGCGGAAGGTTGGCTGCGCAGCGGCGCCACGGGTTCGGTGATCTCGAATTCCTCGCCCTCCACGAAACGGGCGGCGCTCACCTTGCCTTCGAGGTATTTGGCGGCAAGATCGGGCCGGGCGGGAGTCAGGCGCGGATCATCCATAACGTTGGCTCAACAGCCTGTAGATCGCACGCGCCGCCTGGCATTCGCCGCCTTCCGGGCGGCCGGGTTTGGCCGAGGGCGTCCAGCCAAAGATATCGACATGGAGCCAGCTTTTGGCGTGTTCGACGAAACGCTGCAGGAACAGCGCGCAAATGATCGAGCCGGCGAAGGTCCCTGAAGGCGCGTTGGTGATGTCAGCGGTTTTGGAATCGAGCCAGCTGTCATAAGCCGGCCACAGCGGCATCCGCCACAATGGATCGTTTTCGGTGCTGGCCGCGCGCGCGAGCTCAAGCGCCAGCGTTTCATCCTGGGTATAGAAGGGCGGCAGATCGGGACCGAGCGCCACGCGTGCTGCGCCCGTCAGGGTGCCGAGGTCGATCAGAAGGTCCGGCTTGTCCTCGTCGGCCAAGGCGAGCGCGTCGGCGAGAATGAGCCGGCCCTCTGCATCAGTATTACCGATCTCAACCGAAAGCCCCTTGCGCGTGGAGAAGATGTCGAGCGGGCGGAAGGCATTGCCGGCCACCGCATTTTCGACCGCCGGGATCAGGACGCGCAGCCGGACTTTCAGCTTGGCCTGCATCACCAGGGCAGCCAGCGCCAGCACATTGGCCGCGCCACCCATGTCCTTCTTCATGATCAGCATGCCGGTGGAGGGCTTGAGGTCGAGTCCGCCGGTATCGAAACAGACGCCCTTGCCGACCAGCGTGACCTTGGGATGACGGGTATCACCCCAGGTCAAATCGATCAGGCGCGGCGCGCGGGTTGAAGCCATGCCCACCGCGTGGATCAGCGGAAGATTTTCCCGCTTGAGATCATCGCCGATGATGCAGCGGAAAGCCGCGCCATAGCGTGCGGCTAATTGTTCGGATGCAGCCGCCAAATCTTCCGGCCCCATATCGTTGGCCGGTGTGTTGATGAGGTCGCGCGCCAGACAAGCGGCTTCGGCGATCCTGCTGATCTCATCGGTATCGATGCCTGCCGGGGGAACCAGCCGGATATCCGGCGTCTCTGCCTCGCGGTAACGTCGAAAACGATATCTGCCGAGCGCGAAAGCCAGCGTAGCCAGCCGCAGCTCGTGCGGTGCGTTGGCGAAGCGATAGTGTCCCGGCGGCAGCAAGCCGGGCAGCGCGCCAGGCCGGAACGGGTCGAGGGATCGGCTGCCGGCTTCCTCCAAGCCAAAGATCACGCCCGCAAGCTGGCCGTTGGCTGCGGGCAAGGTCAGGCACGCGCCCGGCTTTGCCGTAAATCCATTGGCTTTGGCAAATTGCCTTGCTTCTCCGGATAGCGAAGCCGCGACGGCATCCCAGCTCGACTTGCTGGCGAAATAGATCGGAATGGCGTGATCGGCGGGTTCAAAAAGGGCAGGCATGTTGTTCTCGATCGGCTGGAGCACGGGGCGCAGGGATTCGCCATTTCCCAGTTAACCAGACGTTAGGGTTAACAGTCTATTGCTGGCCAATCCGGCTCCGACGGCCGCCTGCGATTTCTGAGTTAGGTGCCATGCGTCAGTCAATCCACCCCCTCCGGCTTGTGGCCTCCGCCGCTCTCGCGGCGATGCTTGGCACGGCGCTCGGCGGATGTTCAACGATTTCGGACATCACCGGTTCGGTTCGCGCCGAGGCGGCGCCGACCCCGAGCGATCCGAGGCAAGCGGTCGAGGTCTATGGAGAGCGCTACCGCGCCAATCCCAAAGATGTGGATGCTGCGATCGCCTATGGCCAGGCATTGCGGACGACAGGGCAGCGTTCCCAGGCGGTTGCCGTGCTCGAACAAGCCAATATCGCCCATCCCGGCAACAAACCGCTGCTCGCGGCCTATGGCCGCGCGCTTGCCGACAATGGCAGCTTCCAGATGGCCTTTGATGTCTTGAGCCGGGCGCATTCGCCCGACAACCCGGATTGGCGAATCCTCTCGGTGCAGGGAACGGCGCTGGACCAGCTCGGGCGGCACGACGAGGCCAGGCGCTATTATGAGAGCGCCCTCAAGATTTCGCCCGAGGAACCTTCGGTCCTGTCCAATCTGGGCCTCTCCTATGTGCTCTCAAAAAACCTCCCGAACGCCGAGCAGGTGCTGCGCCGCGCCTACGCCAACAGCCGGGCCGATACGCGGGTTCGGCAAAACCTGGCGCTCGTGGTCGGTCTGCAGGGCCGCTTCGCCGAGGCGGAAACGATCGTCAAGGCTGATCTGCCGGCGGACGAAGCGGCGGCCAATGTGGCCTATCTGAAGCAGATGCTTAGCAAGGATGCCGGCAAAGCTGGCCGATCCATCCCGGTGGCCTCGCTCGACCGCGGCGACTAGAGCCGTTCTCATCTGACTGAATCAGGACCGAGGCTTCAGGCCATCGTGTTGACGCGGTTTGTTCGCGCGAGCCAGTATCTGGCCTGGGCTTACGGCCCCTAGCCGCAATCGTCTCATTGCATCGCGGCGACCTTAATCCCGGTGGGCCCAAGAATGACCACGAACAGAACCGGCAGAAAGAACAGGATCATCGGCACGGTAAGCTTGGGCGGCAGCGCGGCCGCCTTTTTCTCGGCTTCATTCATGCGCTGGTCGCGATTTTCCTGCGCCATCACCCGCAGGCTCTGGCCAAGCGGTGTCCCGTAGCGTTCCGACTGCTGCAAGGCGAGGCAAACGGATTTGACGCCCTCAAGACCGGTGCGGATGGCGAGATTCTCATAGGCGACCTTGCGGTCCTGCAGATAGGAGAGCTCGGCCGTGGTGAGGGTGAACTCCTCCGATAAGGGAACCGATTGGGTGACGATCTCGAGGCTGACCTTGCGGAAAGCGGTTTCAATCGACATGCCGGATTCCACGCAGATCAACAGCAGATCAAGCGCGTCCGGAAAAGCCCGCCGAATTGAGAGCTGGCGCTTGCTGATCGCGTTCTTCAGGAACAGCATCGGGGCCTGCAGGCCGAGATAGGCTGCGGCGATGCAGATGCCGACCTTGATCGTGGCCGACTGCTGCATGTGCGAGATCAGAAACACATAGAGGGCAGCGGCCAGGAAGAAGACGATGGGCGTCACCATGCGAAAGAACAGGAAGGTGATGTAGGGGGCCTGCCCGCGATAGCCAGCCATCACCAACTTGCCCCGTGCGGCTTCCTGGGCCAGCCATTTGCCAAGGTTGAAATCCTCGACCACCCGCGAGACAAGCTGTTTCGGTGTCTGGCGAAGACTGACCTTTTCGCTCTTGGACAGCCGTTCGCGTTCGCGCTGGCGGATCCGCTCGCGTTCGCTCGCGACCGCCTTCATGCGTTTAGCTAAACTTTCTCCCGCGAAAAACGGTATCACCAGGGTATAGGCGGTCATGCTGGTCGCGATCGCGGCGAGCAGCATGGTCATGAACTTGACGTCATGAATCTTAGCGACCAGAAAATCAATCATGCGGCACCATCAGAAGTCGAAATTGATCATCTTCTTCATCACCAAGATGCCCATCGACATCCAGATGGCACAACCGACCAGCATCAATTGTCCGGTCGGGTGGGTCCAGAGTAGCGAGATGTAGTCGGGCGTCGTCAGATAGACCAGCAGCATGACAATCGGCGGCAAGGCGCCGATGATTGCGGCGGAAGCTTTGGCTTCCATCGACATGGCCTGAATTTTTTCCGCCATCTTCTTGCGGTCGCGCAACACCTTGGAAAGATTGCCGAGCGCTTCAGACAGGTTGCCGCCCGATTTCTGCTGGATCGCCACCACGATTCCAAAAAAATTGGCTTCGGGAACCGGCATCCGTTCGTACATGCGCGCGCAGGCCTCGCCGAGCGGCATTCCGATCGCCTGCGTCTCGATAATGGCCATGAATTCGCTGCGCAGGGGCTCTGACGCGTCGGCCGCCACGACCTTGATCGAATCGAACAGTGGAAGACCGGCCTTGATGCCGCGGACGATGACGTCGACAGCGTCAGGCAGCGCCCGCAGGAACATCTTCTCACGTCGTTTTTTCAAAAAGCCAAGCGCCCAGCGGGGCAGTCCAAAGCCGCCGGCAAACGCCATTCCCAGCGCGCCCAATAATCCTCCGCCAATCACAAGGGCGACGCCGAAGAACAGCACGCCAACGACTGCGGAAACGATCATGAATTTCCGCGGCTCCCAGTCGAGCCCGGCCTGGGTCAGGCGGGTGCTGAGGTTGACCTTTTTCGCTTTCTGGCGCGCCTCGATTTCGCGAAGCGATGATTCGACCTGTTCGCGTCGGGAACGTTGGCTCTTCTCGGCGCGGCGCGTGGCGGGCTCCGATTTGGCGATGGAGGCGCGACGGCTTTCGGCTTGCCTCTCGCCTGAGAGGATCGGATAGAGCACCACCCAGGCGACCCCGCCGATAGCGGTTGCCGCGAGAAAGCCGAAAGATAAGATCTGGATGTTCATGGCGCGGCCTCAGACATCGACGGAAGCCTCCGCGGCATCGAGCGCCGCTGCCAGCCGGTTCTCTTCATTGTAATAGCGGGCGCGTTCCCAGAATCGCGGTCGTCCGATGCCGGTCGAATGGTGCCGGCCGAGAATCTTGCCGTTGGCGTCCTCACCCAGGATGTCATAGAGGAAGATGTCCTGGGTGATGATGGTCTCGCCTTCCATTCCCATCACTTCGGTGATGTGGGTGATGCGGCGGGAGCCGTCGCGCAGCCGAGCCGCCTGGACGATAATGTCGATTGACGCGCACATCATTTCGCGAATGGTGCGCGAGGGAAGCGCAAAGCCGCCCATCGTGATCATGGATTCGCAGCGCGACAGCGCTTCGCGGGGGTTGTTGGCGTGCAGCGTGCCCATCGAGCCGTCGTGGCCGGTATTCATCGCCTGCAGCAGGTCGAATGCTTCGGGACCGCGGACTTCGCCGACGATGATGCGCTCGGGACGCATACGCAGGCAGTTGCGGACCAGTTCACGCATGGTGACCTGACCCTCGCCCTCGATATTCGGTGGGCGGGTTTCGAGCCTCACCACATGCGGCTGCTGCAGCTGAAGCTCGGCGGCGTCTTCGCAGGTGATGATGCGCTCGTCATTTTCGATGAACTGGGTGAGGCAGTTCAGTAGCGTGGTCTTGCCCGAGCCGGTGCCGCCCGAAATCAGTACATTGGCGCGGCAACGTCCGATGATCTGCAAGATCGTTGCGCCTTCCGGACTGATCGCGCCGAATTTGACCAGCTGGTCCAGCGTCAGCTTGTCCTTCTTGAATTTCCGGATGGTCAGAGCGGGGCCATCGATGGCCAGAGGCGGAACGATGGCATTGACGCGCGAGCCATCGGCCAGACGGGCGTCGCAGATCGGAGAGGATTCGTCGACGCGGCGGCCGACCTGGCTGACGATGCGCTGGCAGATGTTCAGAAGCTGCTGGTTGTCGCGAAACCGAATCCCGGTGCGCTGGATACGCCCCGCGACTTCAATGAACACGGTTCCCGCGCCATTGACCATGATGTCGGCGATGTCGTCGCGGGCCAGCAGGGGTTCGAGCGGCCCATATCCGAGCACATCGTTGCAGATATCGTCGAGCAGTTCTTCCTGCTCGGCAATCGACATCACGATGTTCTTGATGGCGATGATTTCGTTGACGATGTCGCGGATTTCCTCGCGCGCCGACTCGCCATCGAGCTTGGCAAGTTGCGCCAGGTCGATCGCTTCGATCAGCGCGCCGAAGATCGTGGCCTTGACTTCGTAATAGCTGTCCGACCGCTTCGCCTCGGCGACGGGCGCTACGGGCGGCGCTGGTTTAACGGGTGCAAGCGGCGGCGCGGCCACCGCTTGCGGCACGGTCTCACGTGCGGCCGCAACCGGCTCCGGGGCCGCCGGCTTGGCCGGTCGGGTCTCGTTGTCTGCTCCGCTACGCTTACCAAACACGACGGCGCTCCAAGCGGTGGCTTACTTTGACCGCAGCTTCTTAATCAGGGGGGACAGCATCGATGCCCGTGGCTTCTTGGTCTCGCCTCGGCCGGTCAGCCGCTGAGCGATCTGCAAGAACATTTCCGTGGTCCGATGATTGGCGGCGATTTCAGCGATCATTTGGCCGTTGTTGGCGGCCGAACCGAACATTTGCGGATCAAACGGAATGGCGGCTATCGGCTGACTCTCGATCGCCTTGGCGAATTCACCGGTCTTGATTTCCGGGCGCTTGGGTACACCGATCTGGTTGAGGCAATAAAGCGGCACGCGGTCATTGGGCCGCGAGGCCTTCAGCAGGTCATAGATGTTCTTGGTGTTGCGCAGGTTGGCAAGATCGGGTGCCGCGACAATGAGGATGTCATCCGCATTGATCAGGGCCCGTTTGGTCCATGCGGACCATTGATGAGGGACGTCCAGCACGATGCAGGGCATGGTGGTGCGCAGCGTGTCGAAAATGGCGTCAAATGCCTCCTCACCGAAGTCATAGACTTTTTCCAGCGTGGCCGGCGCAGCCAGCAGGCTGAGATGATCGGTGCATTTGGATAACAGCCGGTCGAGAAACGCGCTATCCACGCGATCGGGTGAAAACACGGCATCGGCAATCCCCTGGGGCGGATCCTGATTATAGTCGAGGCCAGCGGTTCCGAAGGCGAGATCGAGGTCGGCAACGACCGAATCCAGCGCAAGGTCACGGGCAATCGCCCAGGCCACGTTGTGGGCGATCGTGGAGGCGCCGACGCCACCCTTGGCACCGACCACCGCAATGATCCGGCCGATGGCTTTGTCTTCGGGCGTAGAGAACAGGCCGCAGATCGATCGTACGACATCGATCGCGCTGACGGGGGCGAGAACATAATCGCTGACGCCGCGTCGAACCAACTCTCGGTACAGGGTCACGTCGTTCACGCGGCCGATCACAACCACCCGGGTTCCGGCATCACAAACCGCCGCTAACTGATCGAGGCCGCTGAGAATGTCGCCACGACCTTCGGTCTCCAGGATAATCACGTTCGGCGTCGGTGCGGTCGCATAGGCCTGAATCGCCGCGGCCACGCCACCCATCTGGATCTTCAGATGGGCCTTGCCCAGGCGCCGGTCCTCGCCGGCCGATTGCACGGCGGTCGCCGTTTCGACGGTCTCGCAAAACGCCTGCACGGAAACCCGCGGAGCCGGCGCGATATGATCGTCTGTAGCGAGAGCGCCCGCCTCAGGCTTTTGTTCGGAAGATTGCCGCGCGTGACCGATCATTTGCCTACATCACTCAGTTTGGCTTTGTCAGATTCCGGGTAGGTCGTCGCCGTGGTCGAGCCCGCGCGATATTTCTCGAAGGCCTTCGAACGTCGTGGCGTATAGGGAGGCGTTTCCGGTCTTGGCTGAACGAGGTCGGAGGGATTGTCGACCATCGCCGCGAGGTTTCGCTGCGAGGCGCAACCGAAATTGTAGTACGGCTTGTTCTCGTAATAGCCCTTGTTGTGGATCGATGGGCCGAGATCGTCCGGCCAGACCCCGCAGGGCCCGACGGTGGCCGAAATTCTTGAATAAGTGAGCCTGATCGTGGCCAGTTGCCGCGGGTCCTGCGGGTGATAGCGGCGCACGACGAAGCCGCGCGGCGGGATGCCAGCCGCGCGGAGCAGCGCCTGCACCCCACGCATGGTTTCGGCGGCAGGACGTGCGTTCGGCGTATCCACGGGAAGATCGGCGTTGATCACGCCGGTGCCCTCGTGCAACCAGGTCTGCGCCAGGTTCATGACGTCAGCGCGCTGCGAGGCGGACAAGCCGCCCCTGGCGTGGCCGACGAAGATCACCAGGGACTGGTTGCCTTCTTCTATCGCAATAGGGTGCCGAAGGCGGTAATCGTCCGGTATGCTCGCGGTGACTTCAGGGTCGGTGTGCATGCAGGCCCCAAGCGCTACTGAGAGACCGACAAGCGCTCCAGCCAGGCGGATGCGATGGGCGGGTATTCTGGTTGTCATTGTGTTTCCCTCATCCCGCCTTAGTCCGTGATGAAACCATAGGTGCCACGATAATTCCGTGCCGGTTCCACGCGGCCGGGGACGCCGTATATCCGGTTGATGCTGCCCAACAGATCGGCCTGTGGATCGGAAACACTGGCAAATCCGTCGTCCGGGCGTGACAGTTCCTTTTGCGCCACGGCGCGCACCACAAAAGGTGACACCAGCACCATCAGTTCCGTCTGGTTGTTGACGAAGTCCCGGCTTCGGAAGAGCGCGCCGAGCACCGGCAATTGCGCCAGTCCGGGCATTCCATTGATGGCCTGCTTGGTCTGTTCCTGGATCAGGCCGGCCATCGCCATGGCGCCGCCGGAGGGAATTTCCAGCGTCGTCTCGGCGCGTCGAACCTTGATCGAGGGAACGGTGACGGCGTTGACGCTGTCATTGCTTACCGATTGCGATACCGTGATGGCATTCTCGTTCGACAGTTCCGAGACTTCCGTCATCACGCGCAGGCTGATCCGGCCTTCGGTCATCACCACCGGCGTGAAGTTCAGGGAGATACCGAACTTCTTGAAGCTGATCTGCGTGGTACAGACGTGAGTGGTCGGGTCGCACGCATAGCCGGCCGGGACCGGGAATTCGCCGCCGGCAATGAAGGTTGCGGATTCGCCGGAAATCGCGGTCAGATTTGGCTCAGCCAGTGTTCGCACCACGCCAGCGCTTTCCATTGCGCGCAAGGTGGCCTGGACCGACGGCGTCGCCCCAAAGGCGACCGAGGCACTGTTCTGGGTAAGCGCCCGTCCGTAGGCGGTAAAGGGGTTGGCGTTGTTGAATTTCACCACTGAGGTGCCGTAATTGAGGCTCGCATTGAGATCGATGCCCAACTGCTTGATGATCGAGCGCTGTACCTCGGCCACCGTGACCTTCAGCATTACCTGGTCGCGTCCGCGCACACTGATCGAATTGACGACCTTTTCAGCGCCTCCGGCCAGCCGGGCCGCGATTTCGCCGGCCTGTTGGGCTTCGATGGCGGTCGAGGCGGTGCCCGACAGCACGACGCCATCGCCAAGCCCCTCGATCTGAAGATCGGCATTGGGCAGCGCCTGTTTCAGCGCGGCGCGCACACCATTGAGGTCGCGTGTGACCGCGATATCGTAGGCGGCGATCTGCTGGCCTGCAGCATCGAAGAACACGATGTTGGTCTGCCCGACCGCGGCACCGATGATGTAGGCGCGCTGGGTGGAGCGGACTATGGCGTTCGCGATCTTGGGATCGCCAACCAGCACATCCTTGATGTCCCGGGGCAGATCGATCACGACCGATTTCCCGATTCCGAGCGTCATCGGCCGGGCGTTCATCTGTCCGTCGCCGGCTATGGGCGATCGCACCCGGTAATCGCTGGCGACAACCGGCGTCAGCACGGGGTTGAGCGTCAGCGCCGCCACGGCGGTAAACGACAGGGCACGGACCAGCCAATCCCGCATCGCCCGTTGATCCACCCTGAATGTCATGTCCGGCGTCCCTTAAGTTCGATTCGTACCGTGGGCCGGCGCGCGGTGTGGCCGACGCGGTCCTTCCCTTGGGTCTGCGGGCGGTGATTGAGGCGGATGACGGACTCACGGGTCGGCCACTGGACAACCGGTATGTCGTTAACGCGCCCATGGCAGGCGTCAGCCGCGCAGTCGGCCCTACCGCCGGTGCCGGCGGCCCTGTTCAGAATGACAGTGCCTGCGGTGTTCATACGCGTCACTTCCCACACTACGCTGCGACGCTTCCGTCGCCGTGACGGGGAGTTGACCAGTTATTCGTCAAAGCATGGTTAATGAGGCGTATCTAAATCGCCTTAACGGCGAGTTTACCGGCGGGCCCTCAGTAGAGCGGCAGATGCCCCGGAGATATGGCCTTGATCCAGTCGGTCTGGGGGTAGATCAGCAATGCACCGGTGGCCAAGGCGATCCCATAGGGGATGCCGGTGTTCTTGTCGTGCAGCCTGAGCAGCCACGCCTGGCGGCTCAGGGCACCGGGAAGCGGCCATTGGCGGAACTGGAGCAGCAGCAACGTGAGTACTCCGCCAAACAACGAGGCGTAGGTCAGGTAATCCAGTAAATGGGCGAAGCCGAACCAGAGCGCCACGCTGGCGGCAACCTTGGCATCACCGCCGCCCATCCAGCCCATCGCAAAACAGGCAAAGGTTACGGCCAGGACGACCAGACCGGCACCCACATGGGATGTCATGGTCGCGAGATCCATGCCTCCGAGAAAGCCGAGCACAAAGAAGCCGGCCACGAGCAGGACCGAGACGCGATTGGAAATCGTCATGGTGAAAAGATCGCTCGACGCCGCAAAAGCCATTAAGGCAGGAAACAGCAACAGGCGTGCGAGGTCGAGAATCATGGTCGGCATGCCGTCTTTGCGAAGCGGGTTCGATCAGCGGAGAGGGTAGTCGGCAGAAATGAACAATCGGGAAACGGACCAGCTTACCAGAGGGTGGCAATCCGCAGCGACAGAACGACGAGCGCAAGCCCGAGGCCGGCGCAAACGATGAGGGTCGGCTCCCTGGCGGAAAGAAGGGACACGGATCGGCCGAGCGGGATGTCGCGAGAGGCAACTCTCTTCATGCTGGCGCTGGCCGATATTCCGGAAATCTGCGGTGATGTTTAGAAACAGCAAAGGGCTTCGGTTGCCCGAAGCCCTTTGCCAAGTACGTTCGATCGCTTACTTCAGCGAAGTATTGATCGACGTGAACTTGGTGCTCAGGGTACCGCCCAGGGTGTTGACCGCGGCAATGATCGCCAGCGAAATGCCGGCGGCGATCAGACCGTATTCGATCGCGGTGGCGCCCGATTCATCCTTCACAAAACGCGCAATCAGATTCTTCATAAGTGGCTCCATGTACACGTGGCTGTCGAACTAACAGGTCAGGCCGGCGTTCTCAGCACCGTGACCATGCACTGCAACTTAGGAGAGGAGAATTGCAACGCAGTTAATTCGATCGCGTAAACGCTACTTAAGTCCCTCGCTTCGGCGGCAGAGTAAATTTCGCATTAATGCTATTGCGGCAATTTGAAAGACCTGAAAGCGACTCTCGGCAGGGCGCCTCGGATCGTTTGAATACCGCATAGACAAAGATGGTTCGGTAATCCGCCGCTCCCGGCGGGGCGGCGTAGCCACCCCGCTGCTATGGCGGCTTTCGTGATATCCGATCGCTTACTTCAGCGAAGTATTGATCGACGTGAAGTTGGTGCTCAAAGTACCGCCAAGCGTGTTGACAGCCGCAATAATCGCCAGCGAAATGCCCGCAGCGATCAGGCCGTATTCGATTGCGGTGGCGCCCGATACGTCCTTTGCAAAACGTGTAAGCAAATCTCTCATAATGGCTCCAAGGTTGATGAGGCTGCTGAACTGAAGCAGTGATGCCGGCGTTCTCAGCACCGTGACCACTCGCCACAACTTTTAGATGCGGGAAGTTTACGGGCTAGTAAATTCCATCGTGGAAAGCCCGGGTAAAGCCGCCACCTGTGAGCGGGGTAAATCTCGCATTAAGGCCAATGCTGCAGTTTGAAAGACCAGCGATATAGGCGGCAGCTTTCATTGGTTTTTAAAGTTGCTCGGCTATTTGTCCCGGTAGAGACAAGCTGGGTGCGTCCATGTCGACATTGCCGATGGAAATCCTTGACATGTTTGGCCAGACCATCCTGAAGGTCGTGCCGATCACCCTCGCGCTTGCACTGGTGTTTTCCGTTCTGACGCATTTTTGGGCCTGCAATGCCGCTGTTCCCTGGTGGCACAAGCGGGGTCTGCTGACCGACGTCTGCTATTGGTTTTTTGTACCGCTGATCTGTCGCGTCGTGCGGATCAACCTGATGGTGCTGGGGGCGGCGGTGGTTTTCAACATCCATACCGCCGACGACCTGATCGCCTTCTATGATGACGGCCACGGACCGCTTTCGCAGCTGCCACTATGGACGCAGGCGATCCTGTTCCTGGTGGCCTCGGATTTCATGCTGTACTGGCTGCACCGGATGTATCATGGCGGCGCCTTCTGGAAATATCACGCCGTCCATCATTCGTCCGAAGATCTCGACTGGATTTCGGCGGCCCGCTTTCACCCGGTGAACCTGTTTCTCGGAAGCGTCGCGGTCGACGTCATCCTGCTGATGGCGGGGATTTCCCCCAATATCATGCTCTGGGTCGGTCCCTTCACCACGTTCCATTCGGCCTTCGTGCATGCCAACCTGAACTGGACGTTGGGGCCGTTCAGATATGTGCTGGCAACGCCAGTGTTCCACCGTTGGCATCACACCGCGCTGGAGCAGGGCGGCAATACCAACTTCGCCGGCACTTTTCCGATCTGGGACGTCTTGTTCGGTACCTTTCGGATGCCGACGGGTGAGCTTCCGTCGGGGTATGGCATCGATGATCACGGCTTCCCGGCCGAAATCGCCGGCCAGCTGGCCTATCCGTTCCGGCAGTAACGCCCGACAGATAGGGGCGTTACGGCAGACTTTTCGCGGCGATTTGCAGTTCCTTCACCTATTGAGGTCAGATTATCCATTGAAAACGTCCTGCCACAGTCGCGGCGGATCGTTGCGTAAGTGTGGCGTCAGAGAGTACCGCGTATGAAGACCGCCCGCCTTGTTGTTTTGGCTATCGCGCTCGCCGCCGGCGGCGTTGCCGCGTATCTCGCCAGTGGCTCTGAACAAAAAACAGTTGTCACCGAGGCGCCGCCCCAGTTGCAGACCGTCGATGTGCTGGTAGCCAAGTCCGACATCGGGCTCGGCCAATCGGTGGGTCCGGATAATCTTCAATGGCAGACATGGCCGGCGGCGACGGCAAGCAATAATTTCATCCGCCGCAGCGAGCGGCCGGAAGCCACCACCCAGATTGCCGGATGGATCGCGCGCTCCCCCTTCATTGCGGGTGAGCCCATTCGCGAGCCCAAGCTCGTAAAGGCGGAAGGATCCGGCTTCATGGCAGCGGTTCTTCCGGCGGGCATGCGCGCCGTTTCCACCGAAATCTCGCCGGAAACCGGCGCGGGCGGGTTCATCCTGCCCAATGATCGTGTCGACGTGCTGTTGACGAAGCGCGAGAAGATTGCCAACCGCGCTGGCGAAACGATCTCCTCCGAAATCATCTTGAACAATATTCGGGTGCTGGCGATCGATCAGGCGCCTCGGGAAAAAGAGGGCCAGAACAGCGTGGTGGGAAAGACGGCGACGCTGGAGTTGCTGCCTGCGCAGGCCGAAATTCTGGTGCGGTCGCGACAATCCGGAACGATCTCGCTGGCGCTGCGCAGCCTGGTCGACGCACGAGGGTCTGATGCGCCGCGCAAGGAAGCATCGAGCGCAGGGAAGATCACGGTCTATCGCGGGGAAGACAGTGAGGTCTATTCGTGCACGCCGCTTTGCAAGAAGGACGGCTCCTGATCAGCCTCCCGAGAGGTTAATGAGGTGTAAACGCGCATTGCGGGTTTCGGCGGACCGTCCAAACGATTTCACCAAAAATTTGACCTAAATTTTTGCGGCGGCCCTGAGGGGTCGCCCTGTCCGCCATCGTGGGATGCTCGATGCCCTCGTCCGCCGTTTCGAGAGTTTCCGTGCTCAAGCTGCTGCGCCGCTTTCGCCGCAGCGGAGATGCGTCTGCCGCCATCGAATTCGCGTTGCTCGCGCCGATGTTCTTTGCCTTGTTGTTTGCAATCATCGAGACGGCACTGGTCTTCTTCGCCGGGCAGCTCCTCGAGACCGGCGTTCAGGACACCGGACGCCAGATCTTCACGCACCAATTGCAGGATACGCCCAACCTGAGCACGGCCCAGCAGCTTGCTCTCTTCAAGCAAACCCTGTGCAATCGCGTGTCGGCGCTGTTGACCTGCCCGATCGATGTGGATGTCAGATATTATCAGCCCGGGACCACGATCACCATCAGTGATCCGATCGATGCCAGTGGCAATTACGATAACAGTGGGCTCGTCTTTCAGTTGCCGCCGAGCGGAAGTACCGCGACCGTCGTGGTTCGCGCCTTCTACCGGTGGCCGCTTCTCATCACTGGCTTTGGCTACAACATTGCCAATATCGGCCGCGGCACCACCAACAAGCGCCTGCTCGCGGCTACCATCGCCTTTCATGTCGAGCCCTAAAGCGATGATGGCTTTTCGCAAATCACCACGCTGGCTGCGCATGGGGCGAGAACTGCTGCGGGATTGCAGGGGGATCGCGGCCACCGAGTTCGCCGTCATCGTTCCATTGATGCTACTGATGTTTTTCGGAACGATCGAATTTTCATCGGGTATCGCGGTGTCCCGCAAGTTGACGCTGGTGGCACGGACATTGTCCGACCTGACCTCGCAGGCCACTTCCGTCAGCAACACCGATCTGTCGAATTTCACAGCGACCGGAAAGGCGATCCTTACGCCTTACGGATCGGTGCCGCTGAAGTCGACCATCACCGAACTCTATGTCGATCCCAGCACGCTTGCCGCGCGCGTTCAATGGAGCCAGGGCTCCTCCCCGCGAGGAGTCGGAACGACCGTAACCATTCCAAGCGCCTTGCAGGTCGGTGGCACCTATCTGATCTTTAGCGAAGTCAGCTATCTCTATATGCCGACGATCGGCTACGTGATGGCGAAAACCGGAGTCAATCTGACCGACTTCGCCTATACCCGCCCGCGCCAAGCGCTATGCGTCATCTATCCGACGCCATCGGGTGCCATGCCGAGTTGCCCGACATCATAGCGGCTTGCCCAAGGTGAGCGGGCAATCAGGTCGCGAAAACGATTACAATGAAACAAAAAAAGGCCGCGCGATGGGCGCGGCCTTTCTTATTCCTGGGTCAGTCAAAGTTTCGGGGCGCGCGCAGCGGCCCTTCAACTCTTAGCCGGCGGCGCGAAGATTATCGGCCGAAGACTTGCCAGAGCGGCGATCAGCAACGATTTCGTAGCTGATCTTCTGGCCTTCGCGCAGTGTGCCAAGGCCGGCACGTTCCACGGCGCTGATGTGCACGAACACGTCGTTGCCGCCATCATCGGGTTGAATGAAGCCGTAGCCCTTGGTCGCGTTAAACCACTTCACGGTTCCCATGCTCACGAGGTAGTCCCTTCTCAAGATATTAAGTGTCGCAGCCCACTCGCGCGGGCGGGTTAGATCGAATTTTTGGAAGGGTCGTCAGCGTCTAAACCGGCTGTACCGGTGGATAGCTAATGTCGTCCGGCCGAAAATCGATAGACCCCAGCATAAGTGAAATCGGGGTTCAAAACAATCCTGAGCCCACGATTTTTTGATTTGGAAGGATCTTCGCGCTTGCGAGCAAGCCACGCAGCAACACACTCCAATGCTTGGCACCTTCGCCGGAACGCGCCTTATCTTCGCCGGAACTGGCCGCGCGGCGGAGCACCACGGGGAGCACCTCCCGCGGGGCGTTCATCCTTATGGCGGAAGATCAGCCGGCCCTTTTCCAGGTCGTAAGGCGACATTTCGATGGTCACCCGATCTCCGGCCAACGTTTTGATGCGATTCTTTTTCATCTTGCCGGCGGTATAAGCGACGATCTCGTGTCCGGCATCCAACTGAACGCGATAGCGGGCATCGGGAAGGATTTCGGTCACCAGTCCTTCGAACTGGATCAGCTCTTCTTTGGCCATGGTTGTCTCTCGATCGAAGATCAGCTTTGTGTTCGGTTCGGGTTGGCTTGTGGCCGGGGGCGGCTTTCGCGGTGCAAAAACGCAACTCCCTGCATGCCCTCGGCCTTACCGCCAGCCGGCGCCGGATGATCCGGTCGACCGCGCTGCGGACCATGATGCGTCGCGTGCCCATTATTAGCACCATGGCGGCGGCGTCGGCGAGGGCCTTTTGAGCTTGCAACCGCTTCGTTGTTTCGCGGCTGACCGTGACCATGCCCGCGCGGCGCCGGCCGGGACGGTCGAGACTTTCCGGCGACGGGAGCGGCGGCTTCCCGTTGGCCGGGCGTGCGAAGGTCTTCTCTGGGCAAGGCAATGCGGATCAGTTTTTCGATGTCACGCACATACGCGATCTCTTCTCCGGCGCAAAGCGATATCGCCACGCCCTCGGCACCGGCCCGAGCGGTGCGGCCGATACGGTGGACATAAGTTTCGGGAACGTTGGGGACATCGAAATTCACCACATGGCTGATGCCATCGACGTCAATGCCGCGCGCAGCGATGTCGGTTGCCACCAGCGTACGGATTTGCCCTGAACGGAACGCCGAAAGCACCCGCTCGCGATGGTTCTGCGACTTGTTGCCATGAATGGCTTCGGCGTCAATCCCGCTCTTGGCGAGCCCCTTCACGACCTTGTCCGCGCCATGCTTGGTGCGTGTGAAAACCAGGGCGCGGTTGACCGGTTCCTGCTTCAACAATTGCGCCAGCATCGCTGGTTTGGCAGTGTGATCGAGCTGGATAAGGCGCTGGACGATCCGCTCGACGGTGGAAGCTACCGGCGTGACCGCCACGCGCGCGGGATCGCGCAGCATCGCTTCGGCGAGCTCGGCAATATCCTTCGGCATCGTCGCAGAGAAGAACAGCGTCTGCCGCCGGACCGGAAGCTTGGCGACAATTTTCTTGATGTCATTGATGAAGCCCATGTCGAGCATGCGGTCCGCTTCATCGAGCACCAGAAATTCGACTTGCCCGAGCTTCAGGGCATTGCCTTGAACGAGGTCGAGCAGGCGGCCGGGGGTTGCCACCATGATCTCCACGCCCTGCATGATCGATCGAACCTGACGGCCCATAGGCACGCCGCCGATTGCGAGCGCTGATGAAAGTCGAATGTGACGTCCATAGGTGTTGAAGCTGTCCAGGATCTGGCTTGAAAGCTCGCGGGTCGGGCTGAGGACCAGCACCCGGCAGTTCTTGGGCTGTGGCTTCACCCGGTTTTGCAAAATCCGGTGCAGGATCGGAAGAGCAAAGGAAGCCGTCTTGCCGGTGCCTGTCTGTGCGATGCCGACGACATCGCGGCCGGCGAGCGCCAGCGGAATGGTTTGGGCCTGGATGGGAGTGGGCGTGAGATAGTTCTCTTCTCGAAGGGCGCGCGAGATCGGTTCGGCGAGGCCGAAGTCCTGAAAGGAGGTCAAACGAGGGATCTTTCCATTAGAAAAAAGCCCGCACCCCGATGTTTCCGGGGCGCGCGGCATGTGCAGGACAACCCGCGTGTTTGGGGCGTCATTTGAAAGGCTGAGAAGGCAAGCCAGAAACCCGCCAAACGGGCTTAGAACACGCAGCCTGCATGGACCCGAAAAGTCGATTCAAGTCGATTCGACGAGGTCACGCGAGGGATATGGCGCAGAAAGGCGGCGGTTTCAAGGTCGATCCGATCTCCTCAGGAATAGATGTCCGTATGTGCTTAAGAAAATACAGCCTCTTAGGTAGGCACACGAGGTTAACGTCCAAATATTAGGCAAAACGCTCTCGGATTATACAAATTTCTTGCTCACGAATTAGGCGATCTCGCCGCCACGAGGCTGCATTTTTCAAATTCCGTTTTTAGAATCAGTATCTTAGGTGGGTAGCCGGGGTGGCATGGTTCTTGCGATTCCGTTAACGCAGGCGGCCGTGGGGCCGTTTCGCAAGCGTTTACGCCTGCGTCCAGGGAGATGACATTTCATGCTTACTCAATTCACTCACGAGAGAGCGTCGCTGAGCCGCCGTCGCTGGCTGGCGGCCACGGCCGGCCTGATTATGGGCCTGGCGACGTTTTCCACCGCCAAGGCGGCCGACGATACGATCAAGGTCGGCGTGCTTCACTCGCTGTCCGGGACCATGGCCATCAGCGAAACCACGCTGAAGGACACTGTCCTGTTCATGATCGATGAGCAAAACAAGAAAGGTGGGATCCTCGGCAAGAAGCTCGAGGCCGTCGTCGTCGATCCGGCCTCCAACTGGCCGCTCTTTGCCGAAAAGGCTCGCGAGCTGATCACCAAGAACAAGGTCTCGGTCGTATTCGGCTGCTGGACCTCGGTTTCGCGCAAATCGGTGATGCC
>Ga0207647_10000763_pt1 | contig 25154 bp, 22 predicted proteins | sample KBSCornC2_FD_184295 | JGI IMG/M metagenome (GOLD analysis project Ga0207647, IMG submission 184295) | Corn rhizosphere microbial communities from Kellogg Biological Station, Michigan, USA - C2 (SPAdes) (version 2) | ecosystem: Host-associated > Plants > Roots > Rhizosphere ... | reverse complement strand
AGACAAAACGATGAGCGGGAGGTACGGACATGTCGCAACAGTCTAGCTGGCCCAACCGGTTGTCTGCATGTGCGAATGTTCGACGCGTCTTTCGGCCTAGACGTTGTGCATCAGAACTTTGCGGTCGCCGCTTGATCTACTGGTGGGGAGTCCTCTTCGAAGAAGCCTGTGGGCAATCCGTCGAGGCTGCAGGCGTTCTTGAGGCGGCGATACTCCTCAAGTCCGGCATCGCCCTTCTGCTCCGCCCAGCGGCGCAACGTCTCGCGCTCGCCAACGTATTGAAATAACGGCACGCCATAGCCACACGAGGTTTGGACCAGATCGATGTCGATGTAGATAATCTGCCGTGCGCCAAGAGGCTCCTCGTTCTCGAAGGCGGATGCTAAAAGTCTGCTGTAACCGCTGCTGTTGCGGGGAAGACTGACACCCCGGCCATACAGCCGCAGGATCGATGGCGGTTCGTCCAGGGCGCAGAACATCAGGGTGATACGGCCGTCGACGCGCAGGTGAGCAGCCGTCTCACTGCCGCTGCCGGTGAGATCCAGATAAGCAACTGCGCGTTCATTGAGAACACGTAGGGCAGCGGTAGGGCGTGGCGACACGTTTACCCTGCTGCTCGCTGTTGCCGAGGCCGTGAAGAAGATCCGCTGCCGCGCAATGAAGTCGCAATGTGCCGGTGTCATGCTGGCGAATTGCTTAGCCATACGGCCAGCTTACGCGAGTAGAGTCGCTATTCGGGCGGTGGCGATGCGCTCCCCGCAAGGTCACAAGCACGCCACAGATACCAACTCGCGACCGACCGCCAGGGCTGCCAATTCCGCGCTCGCCGAAGCATCACATCCGCTTTCGGTAGCACCGCCGGCGTGATGGGCTTGGATTTGGGCGGACGACCGTAGGTCAAAAGAAAACCCTTGCGAACGCCGTAGTCGCTTACGGGAAATACATCCGGGCGCCCCAGACGGAAGATCAGCAGCATCTCCACCGTCCATTGCCCCACACCGCGCACCTGAGTCAGACGCTCCACGATCTCTGCGTCCGGCATACGTCGTATGCGTGACAGTGTCGGAACTGTGCCATCCAGCGTCTTCGCGGCGAGATCGCGCAGCGCCTTCATCTTGTTCGCGGATAGACCGCAGGCGCGCAGCATCTCCTCCGGCGCAGCGAGGATGTGGTCCGGCTGCGGGTGAATATCGCCGAATGCATGCAGCAGGCGACTCAGGATCGCAAATGCAGCTTTGCCGTGAATCTGCTGATAGATGATCGACTCCACCAGGGCCTCGAATGGTGAATGCTGGCTTTTGAGCCGCATGGTGAAAGGACCCGCTCGACGAATCAGTTCACCGAGCTTTGGATCTGCCTCCGTCAGTGCAGCAATTGCCTCTTCAGGATCGTAGCGGACCGTTCGGCGACCATCGTTCATAACGGATTTGAGTGTATCGGAGCGATAACGCGGAGCCGGGAACGGACGGCCGCAAAGTGGCCACCCTACGCGATGCACGAGGTGGAATCACAAGAGACAATCCCGAAGTCTGATAGGGGAAATTGCGCCATTCACAGGCGCAGAAAGCGCCTCGAAGTTCGTAACACCGCGACGAGTAGCGGGACCCATTAGTGTCGAGACAAGAAATGCTGTTATAGTCCTGCTTTGCCCCCTCATTGGTCTTTGAGATATACGACTAGAGCGGTCGCAAATGGTTGATTGCAGTGACCTCTAAACTCCTTTCTTTGACGTAAGGGAAGCAGGAACGGATCGATGCCGCAGATTTTTGACCGCAGCTCAAATGCGCTTGCGCGTATGAGCCTGATCCTGACGGGACTGATTGTGATTGCGTTAGGAGTAACGCTGGACCAGTTGCAGCGCTCCCCATGGGTAACCCGGCAGGGACAGCGTGCGGATCAACCAGTACCTTTCAGTCACAAGCACCACGTGCAGGGTCTGGGCATTCAATGCCAGTACTGTCATACCGGCGTGGAACGCTCGAGCTATGCAGGTATTCCTCCCACCAAGACCTGCATGAACTGTCATGCGCAGATCTGGACCAATGCACAGTTGCTTGAGCCCGTGCGGCAGAGCTGGGCGACGGGGGAATCGATCCGCTGGATCCGGGTCCATGATCTGCCGGATTACGTGTACTTCAACCACTCCATTCACGTGAACAAGGGCATCGGCTGTTCGTCCTGTCACGGCCGGGTCGACCTGATGCCCATCATGTATCAGGAAAACTCACTGCAAATGGAATGGTGCCTGAACTGCCACCGCAATCCGGCAAAAAACCTGCGGCCGGCCGGCGAAGTCTACAACATGGCGTGGACAGGGCCTTCCAGGGCGAAACCGGTCTGGTGCGGAACCAACGGCGATAAGACCGGAACCCCGACAGCGCAGACCGTGAGTTGCACCACGGTCAATCCGGAACAGGTTGGGGCCCGTACTGCTTCGCTCGACATGCTGCCGCCGACGGACCAACCGGAGACCCACATGCTGGATGTGGCAGTGCATCCGAATGGTGCCGCGGGACCCACCGGCGCGGACAACGTGAGCTACACGAAGTTCACCGATCAGCAGGCGCTGGGACTTTTTCTGCTGAAGCAATACCACATCCGCGATCCGCATGAGTTGAGTTCGTGCGAGACCTGCCACCGCTAAAGCGATGAGCTGTTGGCGGACATGACGAGGGCAACTGAAAGCAAAGCCGAAACAATGGACACACAGGACGGAATGGTGGCGAAGGACGCAGGACTGACAGTGCTGGAGACGCTCCAGTCAGGGGCAGGATCCGATTCAGGGCGGCGCATGACGCTGGAAGCTGCACGCGCTGAGCTCGATGGAACTGCAGGCTGGCAGGGGTTCGATCACGCGGCAGCGCGTCCGGGTTTTGACCGCCGCATGGAGCAGGAGTTTCCCGCGCACGCCGGCGAATGGGTCGATCCGGTCTCGCGCCGCGGCTTCATGAAGCTGATGGGCGCCTCGCTAGCCATGGCCGGTCTCGCTGGCTGCACCAAGCAGCCCGATGAGCCGATCTACCCCTACATCAAGGCGCCGGAGGACCTCATCCTCGGCAAGCCAAACTACTTTGCAACGGCCTTCCCGTTTGCTACCGGCGCTCTTCCTTTGCTGATCAAGAGCGATGCGTACCGGCCGATCAAGGTAGATGGTAATCCTGAGCATCCGATGAGCATGGGCGGTTCGGACCCCCTGAGCCAGGGATCGCTGCTCGGCCTCTACGACCCGGACCGTTCGCAACATGTCCTCTATCACCTGGAGACGAGCTCCTTCGGAAACTTTCAGGCAGCGCTTGTGCACGATCTGGCGAACATGCCGAACGGCCAGGGTCTCTACATTCTGAGCGCAACTGTTACCTCGCCGACACTCGCTGCGCAGTGGAAAGACGCGCTAAAGCGGCTGCCGCAGGCGAAGTTGGTGCAGTACGACCCGGTCAATCGCGACTCTGCGCGGCGCGCCTCGAAGGCTGCCTTTGGCGACTTCTACGACACGCAGTACATGTTGGACAAAGCGGATGTCATCCTGTCGCTCGACGCGGATTTTCTATCCGGCATAACGCATCCCGGATTCATCAAGCTCTCCCGGGACTATGCAAATCGCCGCAAGCTGATGGATGCATCCATCGAGATGAACCGGCTTTATGCGGTCGAGAGCATGCCGACCACAACCGGTTTCAAGGCCGACCATCGGCTGAAGCTGAAGGCGAGTCGGGTGGCCGCTTGCGGCCAGGCCATCGCTGCCGCCGTTGGTGCGGGTTCCCCGAACAGCTCTGGCAACTGGACCGGTGAGCAGCAGGCATTCATCGCGGCCCTCGCTGCTGATCTCAAGGCAAATGCCGGCAAGTGCGTCGTTATCCCGGGGGAACAGCAGTCGCCTGATGTCCACCTGGCCGCAATCGCCATTAACCAGGCGCTGGGCAACGTCGGCAAAACGGTGGTTTACACGGAAACGGTGCAGCCGCTGCCTTCGATCCAGCTCGATGATTTGAAGTCGCTGGTGGCTGACATGAATGCCGGCAAGGTCAAATGGCTATTGATCCTAGATGCCAACCCGGTGTACACGGCGCCTGCCGACCTGAACTTTGCTGACGCGCTCGGCAAGGTGCCGACGAGCGCACACCTGGGCAGTCATGTGGACGAGACAGCGCAGATCGCCACCTGGCACATCAACAGCGCGCATTACCTCGAATCCTGGTCGGACGCACGTGCTTATGACGGCACGCTCTCCGTGATCCAGCCACTGATCGATCCGCTCTATGGCGGCAAGTCAGCGCACGATGTGATGCAGACGCTGCTCGATAATCCAGCCCGTTCCGCCTATGACGTGGTGCAGGACAATTGGCGGCAGCAGCTGGCCGGCAAGGGTGATTTCGAATCCGCATGGCGAAAGGTGCTGCACGACGGCTACCTTGCGGGTACTGCGTTCCCGGCGAAATCGCTCTCGGCTAGCTCTTCAGTAGGTACCGGAGGCTCAGCCCCGTTGGCCCCCGATAACACGATCGAGGTCGTATTCCGGGCCGATCCGTCGATCTATGACGGCCGCTTCTCGAACAACGGCTGGCTGCAGGAGCTTCCCAAGCCGATCGTGAACAATTGCTGGGACAACGCCGTGATGATGAGCGGTCCCACCAAGGTGAAGCTGGGTCTAGAAGAGAACGACGCAATTGAGGTCACGCTGAACGGCCGCAAGGTCCTTGCGCCGGTGCTCTCGGTTCCGGGTCATCCCGACAATGCTTTCACGGTCCACCTGGGCTATGGCCGCCAGCACGCCGGGCGCGTTGGTTCCGGAATGGGCTTCAACGCCTATGCCCTCCGCACCTCGGATGCTCCGCTCTTCGCGCAGGGGGTGACTGTCAAAAAGACGGGCGACGTCTGGGGCATTGCAGTGACGAAGAGCCACTACAGCGATGACCGCGGCGCGAGCGCGCTGGCGGGGTCCGCACAAAGCGGCGACATGCGCTCGCACTCTCTTGAGGGCGACGAGGCCATCACGCGCGGCATCGTACGGTCCGCCACGCTCGAGGAGTTCCGCAGCGAGCCGGACTTCGCGCACGAGAAGGGCGTCTTCCCGGAGGATCCGTCCCGGGATACCAGCCTTTTCCCGAACTTTCCCTACACCAAGAACGCCTGGGGGCTTGCTGTCGATCAAAACTCATGCGTGGGCTGTAATGCCTGCGTCATCAGTTGCTATGCGGAAAACAACATCCCCGTTGTTGGCAAGCACCAGGTGAAAACTGGCCGCGACATGCAGTGGCTTCGTATCGACACCTACTTCGAAGGCGACCTGCAGTCGCCGCGGGCACACTTCCAGCCGATGATGTGCCAGCACTGCGAGAACGCACCATGCGAGCAGGTATGTCCGGTTGCGGCGACCGTGCACACGCCGGAGGGCCTGAATATGATGGTCTACAACCGCTGTGTGGGCACCCGTTATTGTTCGAACAACTGCCCCTACAAAGTGCGGCGCTTCAACTTCCTGCTCTTCTCCGACTACGAAACGGAGAGCTTGAAGCTAATGCGCAATCCTGACGTCACCGTTCGCAGCCGCGGCGTCATGGAGAAGTGCACCTACTGTGTGCAGCGCATCGCAGCCGCTAAAATTGAAGCCGATAAGGAGAACCGCGAGATCCGCGACGGCGAGATCGTCACTGCCTGTCAGCAGGCGTGTCCGACGAACGCAATCACCTTCGGCAATATCAACGACAAGAACAGCCGCGTTTCGAAGATCAAGGCTCAGTCAAGAAACTACGGCGTGATTGCCGATCTGAATACGCGTCCGCGAACCACCTACATCGCAGAAGTGACCAACCCGAACCAGGCATTGGCTGGCGCGCCGGTGGAACACGCGCCCGAGCACAGCTAACGAGACAGAAGACATGGCGACCAGAGATCTATCGACAAACGACCCGATGCTAGATCCGATCACCGGTGAGGTGGTGGTCATTGCACCCGGTCACTCCTTTAAATCGGTCACGGAGAAGATTTCCCGGATCGTCCTCACCGCGCACACGCCGGTCGGCTGGTTCTTCGGTTTTCTGGTGGCTGGCGGCGTAGTCATGCTCCTGCTGACCTGCCTCACCTGGCTCTTCCTGAAGGGCGTCGGCATATGGGGTCTGGACATACCGGTCGGCTGGGGCTTTGCCATCGTCAACTTTGTGTGGTGGATCGGTATCGGTCACGCTGGAACGCTGATCTCCGCCATTCTGCTCCTGTTCAAGCAGACCTGGCGCAACTCGATCAACCGCTTTGCCGAGGCCATGACGATCTTTGCCGTGGTCTGCGCGGGCATGTTCCCTCTAATTCACGTCGGCCGCCCCTGGTTGGGATACTGGCTCTTCCCCTATCCCAACTCCATGAGCGTGTGGCCGCAGTTCCGGTCGCCTCTGCTATGGGACGTTTTCGCGGTCTCGACATACGCCACCATCTCGGTAGTCTTCTGGTACATCGGCATGATCCCCGATCTCGGGACCCTGCGCGATCGCGCGAAGACCCCCGTGGGGCAGTACTTTTTCGGGCTGCTGGCACTCGGCTGGCGCGGTTCTGTGCGGCACTGGATGCGCTATGAGACGGCTTCGCTGCTGCTCGCCGGTCTGGCGACACCTCTGGTGCTCTCCGTACACACGGTCATCAGCTTCGATTTCGCCGTGGCCATCATTCCGGGTTGGCATACTACGATCTTCCCGCCCTACTTTGTCGCCGGCGCGGTCTACTCCGGCTTCGCCATGGTCATCACTCTGGCGATTCCGATCCGCAAGTTCTACCATCTGGAAGATCTGATCACGATCCGGCACCTCGACAACATGGGCAAGGTGATGCTCACGACAGGCCTGATCGTGGCATACGGTTACGGGATGGAGCTCTTCATGAGCTGGTACTCGGCCAGCCACTGGGAGTACTTCGCATTCTGGAATCGCCTCTTCGGTCCCATGGGCTGGAGCTACTGGGTGCTGATCACCTGCAATATCGCCCTGCCGCAGTTTCTCTGGTCGCGCTACGTCCGCACCCACGTCGGGCTCATGTTCATCATGTCCATCATCGTGAACACGGGCATGTGGTTTGAGCGCTTCGTAATCGTTGTGACCAGCCTCTACCGTGATTTCCTGCCATCCTCCTGGGGCACCTACAGAGCCACCCGCTGGGATTACGGAACCTTCATCGGTACGCTGGGACTCTTCACTTTCCTATTCTTCCTGTTTATTCGCTTCCTGCCCATGATTCCCATGTCTGAGCTGCGTATCCTGCTGCCTCAGGCCAAGGTGAAACATCTGCCGGAAGCCGCGCATGAGGCTGGTGACTGATGCCATTTCCCGAGGGTGTCTACGGCCTGCTGGCCGAATTTGATTCCGTCACGTCGCTGACCGCAGCCGCGGCGTCCGCTTACAAGGACGGCTGGCGTCGCCTGGACTGCTACACGCCGTATCCGTGCGAAGAGGCAGCCGAGGCGATTGGCTTCCACCGCAACTATGTGCCGCTGGTCACTCTGGTCGGTGGATTGATGGGCTGCTGCGCGATGTTTCTGATGGAGACCTGGATCAACATCTGGGCCTATCCACTCAACATCGGCGGCCGTCCGTACTACTCCTGGCCGGCATTCGTCGTTCCCGCTTACGAGTGGACCATCCTCTTCGCCGGTCTGACGGCGGCCTTCGGCATGCTGGCGATGAACGGTTTGCCGGCTCCCTACCATCCGCTCTTCAATGCGCCCAACTTCCGGACCGGCGCAACGTCGGACAAGCTCTTCCTGTGCCTCGAGGCACGCGATCCGAAGTTCTCTTTAACGGAGTCGCGGGCATACCTCGAGGCTATGCATCCGGTTTCGATCGTGGAGGTGGAGTATTAGCCCGAGCAATCCATATCGCCTCGGCATATCGCGCACGCGCATGCGGCAGAGCCTTGGGTTGTGCGCGGCCGCCGCCCTTGTGCTGATTGCCGGCTGCCGCCAGGACATGCAGGATGAGCCGAAGTTTGTGCCCCAGCGCGGTACAACCTTCTTTTCCGATAACCGCTCGGCTCGCCCACAGGTGATGCACACGGTCGCGCGTGGGCAGGCCAAAGTAGGCGACTTCTTCCACACCGGCCTCCAGGATGGAAAGGAAGTAGATGCGCTGCCTTTTCCGGTGACATTGGCGGTGCTCGAGCGCGGCCAGGAGCAGTTCAATACCTACTGCACGCCCTGTCACTCTCGCGTGGGCAACGGCGCCGGCATGATTGTCGAGCGTGGCTACAAGCCTGCCGGTAACTTCCACGATGCCAAGCGGCTGGCTCAGCCTTTGAGCCACTACTTCTACGTCATCTCGAACGGCTATGGCGCCATGCCTGATTACGCCGCGCAGGTTCCGACTGCAGATCGCTGGGCCATCGCGGCATATATTCGCGCGCTCCAGTTGAGCCAGAATGCGAAGCAGAGTGATGTGCCTGCCGGCATCGGAATACAGCAGTTGAGCGAAGTCGCAGAGCAGCAGGGACTGCCCGCCAGCTTCGCACAGCCATGGCGCATGCCCGGAACAGCAGTCTACGCCACGCCGCCTGGGCCCGGAACACCTGCAATGGCGCCGGCCGAAAACATTACCACACCTGATGCCAGCCGACATCCGCAATACGAGCTGGAGAACGGAGACAGCCCGAACGCCCCAACTGCGCCAGCGACGACGCCGGCAAAGACGGGCGGGCGTACCGCGGCGCCTGTGGGTACCGGAGGTGCCAAGTGAGGGCTAATCGCATGAGGATAGAGATACGGTGACGAACGCACACGGACATGCAACACGAGCCCTGACCGGTGATCCGGCCGCGTCTCTTGGCCTCATGGCTGGATGGCGTCGTCGCGCTCTCACTTTTGGGGCTGTCTTCACCATCCTGGCCATCGTGTTGGTAGTGTTGGCTGAAGTGATGGAGCACGACAAGTTTCTCCATCTGCTCACCTCCTGGCTGATGGGCGCCATGCTTTGCTGGGGCTTTTCGCTCGGCGGTCTTGCGTTGCTGATGGTGCAGTATTGCTCCGGCGGCAAATGGGGGCTGCTCATCCGCCGCCCGCTCGAGGCCATGAGCCGCACCCTATGGGTCTCGGCCCTCATGTTGCTGCCCATCCTGATCTTCATGAAGAAGATTTATCTCTGGGCCCGTTACAGCAATCCCACAGATGTCGCGCAGGCGCTCGAAAGGGGCCTCATCGACAAAGCCCAGGCCCACGCACTCAACTGGAAGCACCCCATGCTCAGCCCTGCAAGCGTCTGGGTGCAGATCGTGATCTGCTTCGTCATCTGGTTCGGGTACATGTTCTTGATGAACCGCTGGTCGCTCCAGCGCGATGCTGATCCCCAGCCCAATGTGCCCTTCTGGCAAAAGCGCTTTGAGAACATCAGCGGCTTTGGCATCGTCGTCTACTCGCTTACCCTCACGGCACTGGTGATTGATCTCGTGATGTCCACCAACATCACGTGGTTCTCCACCATGTACGGTCTCGCCTACTTGGTTGCGCAGGGTTACGCAGTGCTGGCTCTCTCGGTCATCACCGTCGTGAGCCTGTCGAAGGCCGAGCCAATGAAGACCATTCTGCGTACGACTGAACAGCACGATCTTGGGAAGCTGATGTTCGCGTTCGTCATGCTGAACATCTATTTGAACTTTTCCCAATTCCTGATTATCTGGTCGGGCAACTCGCCGGAAGAGATCTCCTGGTACCTTGACCGCATCCGTGGCCACTGGGGCGTGATTTTCACCTTTGACTTCATCTTCCACTGGCTCATCCCGTTCTCTCTGCTGCTTTCGCGCGATATCAAGCGCAACAAGCGCCGCATCGTGATGGTAGGCATGTGGATGGTCTTTGCGCGCTGCTGGGATATGTTCCTCCTCATCGAGCCGAACTTCTCGCCGCGCAATCTGCACTTCTCTGTCGGTATTCTGGAATACATAGCGGTGCCCGGAGCCATGATCTCCTTCTGGGTGGTCGCTTACATCAGTCAACTCGGCAAGCGCCCCTTAGTGCAGACAAACGATCCGCATCTGGCGGAAATTCTGGAGGCTGAACATGCACACGCCTGACACTCCGGAACGCGATCCGCAGAAACAGCACGGCCTCTCGTCGACCGGCTACGGCGTACCGACGTCCGGCTACGAAACCTCGGACGTAAAGGTGGGGGGTATCGCCGTTTTCCTGGTTTCGCTGTTCGTATTCCTGATCATCTTCTTTGTCTTTTGCTTCGGCATGGGCAAGGTGATCAACAACGCGCTCGTAAAGCACGACGGCCCAGCGAACAAGTGGAACAACTTCGAATATTCGCCCGAGGGAAAAGGCAAGAATCTCGAATCAAATGCAGTACTGGAGCAGCAGCAACTTCGCGCCATGACGGCCCGTTTCCCAACGCCGCAGCTTCAAATGGATGATGGCGATCAGGATGTCGTGAATCTGCACGATCGCGAAGATCTTCTGCTGGACCACTACACCTGGGTGAACCAACAGCAGGGTGTGGTGCGCATTCCGATCGGCGAAGCGATGCAGATCATCGCGCAGCGCGGACTTCCTGTTGCGTCGGGTGGTCCTGCCGAGCCGCGGATGACTGCAGACATCGAACCGCAGGTCACCGCGCCGCTGACCAATGGTTTTGCCCGTACCGGATACGAGCAGCAGCTGGAAGTGGAGCAGTCACGACAGCTACAGGAGCAACGCAAGGAAACAAAGCCCGGTGAACAGGCGCGGTTGACGCCAGTGCACCCATAAAACAGAGAACGAGCGAGCATGACCAAGCAGGCACCACTTCCCACTTACGAGACAACGCCCCGGACTTCCATCCGGTCGTGGCGTACACTCGCGGCCGGAATCCTGCTACTCTCGGGTGTCATTGCTGCTCATGCACAGGTTGCGCCCAACGGCCAGAAGCAGATGGGCGAACCAGCCGATGACAAGCTGCCCACCGTTTTGCATGGCGTCACCATCGCCCAACACCTGAACCAGCAACTGCCGCTCGGTTCGACCTTCGTGGATGAAACCGGCAAGACTGTAAAGCTGGGGCAATACTTCGATGGCAAGCACCCCGTCCTGCTGGCACTTGTCTATTACAAATGCCCAATTCTGTGTTCGGAGGAGCTGAAGGGTCTCACGGGCGCGCTCGAGATGGTGAGCTATCGACCGGGCAAGGACTTCCAGATCGTCGCGATCTCGATCGATCCAACCGAAACTCCGGCGATTGCCGCGTCGAAGAAGCGCGAGTACGTCACCTACTACGGCCACCCCGATAGCGCTTCAGGCTGGCATTTCCTTACCGGCCAGCAAGCGGCGATTGATGCGATGGCGAAAGCCACTGGATTCGGCTACGTCCCCATGCCGGGACCGGATGGCAAGAAGGATCAGTTCGCCCATGCCAGCGCGATTCAGATCGTGACGCCGGAGGGCAGGATCGCGCAATACTATCTGGGCGTCGAGTACTCGCCTCAGGATCTGAGGTTGGGGCTTATCGAAGCGTCTAACCACAAGATCGGTACGCCGGTGGATACGATTCTCACCTACTGCTACCGGTACGATCCGACGCTCAACCGGCACAGCCTGCTCATTGCCCGGATCGTGCAGGCAGGCTGTCTACTCACAGTTTTGATTTTGGGAAGTTACATGCTGGTCATGTTCCGCCGTGATGTCAGAAGCACCCGAGCAATCGGAAACCAACAACACTCAGCGAAGGCGTAAAGTGCGGAGCGCAGTAAGGCACAGCACGTTCAGGAAAAAGGAACGCAGGTAAAGGGAACGATGCATTTTTTCAGTCCAGTCCTTTGGCAATTCTTGGTCAAGTGGCTCACCGAATTCGCGCTATTTCCGCCGCAAGCTTCGGCGATTGCGCCCTACATGGACGCCTTTTACTTCTTCCTGCTGCTCATCTCTCTTGTGGGTCTGGTGCTGGTAGGGCTCATGGTGGGCACTTTCTCCATCATGTTCCGTAAGGAGAAAAACCCGCAGGCCACCCACATCGAAGGCTCTACGCTGCTTGAGGCCACATGGACCATCATTCCTCTGGCGCTGTTCATGGTCTGCTTCGTTTGGGGCGCGCTCCTTTACTTCCGCATCTATAACCCGCCTACCAACGCGATGAACATCTACATCGTTGGCAAGCAATGGATGTGGAAGGCCGAACACCCCGGCGGTCAGCATGAGATCAATGCGCTGCACATCCCCGTGGGTCGCAACGTGCAATTGACCATGATCTCGCAGGATGTCTTTCACAGCTTCTCGATTCCGGCGTTCCGCGTGAAGCGCGAGGTCATTCCTGGCCGCTACTCGACAGTGTGGTTCCGGGCAACGCAACCCGGCACATATCATCTCTTTTGTACCCAATACTGCGGCACGCTGCATTCATCGATGATCGGAGACATCGTCGCCATGTCGCCGGATGATTACGAGAAATGGACCGCCGGATCGACCAGCGGTCAGTCTCTGGCCCAGAATGGGGAACGGCTGTACGCGAGCCTTGGTTGCAACTCCTGCCACAGCGGCACCGCCGGAGCGCGGGGTCCTAATCTGGCGGGTATTTACCGCAGCAAGGTGACATTAGAAGGCGGCCGAACAGTGACGGCTGACGATGAGTTCCTGCGAGGCAGTATCCTGAATCCGACCACACATGCGATGGCGGGCTATGCACCTATCATGCCCACCTATCAGGGGCAGGTCAGCGAAGAGGGCCTGATTGCTCTCGTCGAGTACATCAAGGGCCTGAATAACAACGATCGCATTCACCAGACACTGAACGATTCGAACTTCTCGCCAAGCCAGGCTGGTGCCACTGGCGCGGCGCCGAATTACCGTTCGCGGCAGCTTACCGGGGCAGATCAGATGCCCGATGCGAAACCGGACACGTCGTCTTCGAAGGGGATGGGGCCTTCGCCACAATGAGTACAATCGTCCGTCTTCCCAACCAACAGGATGCAACGTTGCCCAAGCGCAGCTATCTGAACAGTGAGTATGGCCTGAAGAGCTGGCTGCTCACCGGGGACCACAAGCGGATCGCGATCCTCTATCTGATCTCGATCACTTTCTTCTTCTTCCTCGGGGGCGCCTTCGCGGGCCTCATCCGGCTAGAGCTGCTGACGCCGATGCCGGACCTCGTTTCGTCCGACACTTACAACAAGCTGTTCAGCGCGCACGGCATCATCATGGTCTTCCTGTTCCTGGTGCCCTCCGTGCCGGCCACCGTCGGGAACTTCGTTCTGCCCATCATGGTGGGCGCCCGCGACCTTGCCTTCCCCAAGGTGAACCTGTTGAGCTGGTATCTGTACATGGTGGCCGGCATTGTCATCCTGTCGTCACTGATTCTCGGCGGCGTCGACACCGGCTGGACCTTCACCACCCCGCTGAGCACGCATTACCTGAATACCCACGTCATCACCGCAGCGATGGGTGTCTTTATTGCAGGTTTCAGCTCCATCTTTACCGGGCTGAATTTCATTGTGACTACGCACCGCATGCGCGCCCCGGGGATGACCTGGTTCCGGCTTCCGCTCTTTGTCTGGTCGCACTATGCTGCTTCCATTCTCATGGTTCTCGGAACTCCAGTCCTGGCCATCACACTGGTGCTCGTCGCGCTTGAGCGCGCCTTTGGCATTGGTGTCTTCGATCCGACCAAGGGCGGCGACCCGCTTCTCTTCCAACATCTCTTCTGGTTCTACTCACATCCTGCCGTCTACATCATGATTCTTCCCGGCATGGGCGTGATCTCCGAGGTCATCAGCACCTTTTCGCGTAAACGCGTCTTCGGTTACACCGCAGTCGCGTTCTCATCCGTTGCGATCGCCGTCTTTGGCTTCTTCGTCTGGGCCCACCACATGTTCATCATGGGCGTCTCGAATTATTCGGCATTGGTCTTTTCGCTGCTCACGATGCTGGTAGCCGTGCCCTCCGCGATCAAGATCTTTAACTGGGCCGCAACCCTCTACAAGGGATCCATCACCTTTGAGACCCCAATGCTCTATGCCTTTGGGTTCATGGGCCTTTTTACGATCGGCGGGCTGACCGGCGTCTTCCTCGGATCACTCGGGATGGACATCCACCTTACCGAGACCTACTTCATCGTGGCCCACTTCCACTTCGTCATGGTGGGCGGCATGCTGATGGCTTACCTTGCCGGCGTGCACTTCTGGTGGCCCAAGATGACTGGCCGCATGTATCCGGAGGGGCTCTCCAAGCTGGCCGCCGTCACCACCTTTATCGGCTTTATCCTTACGTTCTTTCCGCAGTTCGTTCTAGGCTATCTGGGCATGCCGCGCCGGTATCATGCGTATCCGCCGGAGTTCCAGGTGCTCAACGTGCTCTCGACCGCGGGCGCAACCGTGCTGGGCATCGGATATCTTCTGCCGATGATTTACATGACCTGGTCGCTGAAGTATGGCGCGATTGCGGGCTCCAATCCCTGGCAGGCTACTGGCCTTGAGTGGCAGATTCAGTCGCCCCCGCCAACCGAGAACTTCATTGAGACCCCCATCGTGGACTATGAAGCCTACGACTATGACTGGCTGGCGAATAAGACACCACACGAGGTAACGACCGTTGGATAGCCAAACTGTTGCAGTCCGACAGCAAGCAGAGGTCGCGCACCACGAAGGCGCGCATCCGTACTATTTGCGCCACCACTTCGAAACGGTGGAACAGCAGAAGGAGGCAGTCTCCTTCGGCATGTGGCTCTTCCTGCTGACAGAGATCATGTTCTTCGGCGGCCTTTTCATGGCCTATCTGCTGTACCGCAACTGGTATTACGACGCCTTTGTATCGGCGTCGAACACGCTGGGCATTGGTCTGGGCACAACGAACACGGCTGTCCTGATCGTCTCGAGCTTCACGATGGCCATGGGCGTCTACTGCGCGGAGATGCGCAACAAACGCGGGCTTCTGCTCTCGCTCAGCGCCACCATTCTGCTGGGACTTGTCTTCCTCGGCATCAAGACCATCGAATACCACGACAAGTACACGGAACACCACATCCCAGGTGCCAGCTTTTCGATCGAGGATTTCGTGCACCCACAGGACAAGCGCGACGTAGCGCTGGCTCCTGATGTCGCGCAGCACGCGCAGATATTCTTCTTCCTCTACTTCGCCATGACTGGTATGCACGCGCTCCACATGGTAATCGGTATCTCAATCCTGTTTGCCCTGCTCTATCGCGCGTCAAAGGGCGCCTATACCAGCGGACACACATCCACCATCGATAACTTTGGCTTGTACTGGCACTTTGTCGATATTGTGTGGATCTTCCTGTTCCCGTTGCTTTACCTGATCAGCCGCCACCCGCTGCACTAGCTTGTCATCCGTCTGAGGAGAAAGATTGTGTCGCACCCTACACTCGAAGACGCACACGCTGAACCACACATCGTCGGCCCCAAAGTTTATGGGTTGATCCTGCTGGCTCTCCTGTGTCTCACCGCACTGACAACGGGCATCGCCTTCGTAAATCTCGGCGTCTTTAGTCCCATTGTCGCGATCGCTATCGCCGTCATCAAAATGACGCTGGTAATTCTCTTCTTCATGCACGTGAAGTACAGCTCACGCCTGGTGATGTTGACCGTGGCTGCCGGCTTTTTCACCTTCCTCGTGCTTATTACTATGACTTTGAGCGACTACATCAGCCGGGCATGGGGACTCTGGTAGGCGCCGGCTTCAGAAATTTCACTTATACGGGCGGCCCTCGGGCCGCCCGTTCTGCCGCATCTCTCCGCGTCGCATCCTATGACCGATGACAGATACCTCCGACAATGTGAGCAGTCTGCCTGAGTCGCTGCGCGAGCTGACAGATACTCCGCGCGTATTCGTCCGGCGAAGCGGGATTCCCGCACCAGACGCTAAATGCGTCGTCTACTGGATGCAACGGGCCGAGCGGGGTGTCGACAACCCGGCGCTGGATTGCGCGATCGAAGTGGCGAACGAATTGGGGTTGCCGGTGGTGGCGTTTTTCTCGGCCATCTCCAACTTTCCGCGCGCCAACCTGCGCCATTACGCTTTCCTGAACCAAGGGCTGCATGATGCGGAGAAGGATATGGCGGAGCGCGGCGTGCCGCTCATCGTCCGGCGACCGCCCGAGAACAAGCTGGAGCAGTTCCTGCAGGATGTCGGGGCAGCCATAGTCATCGGTGACGAGAACCCGCTGCGCGAGCCGGAGCGTTGGCGCAGAGTGCTGGCGGGGCGGCTGAAGATCCCGTTCTGGACGGTGGATGCGGATGTTGTTGTGCCGTCGCGTCTATTCATCAAAGGGTTCTATGCGCAGCACCTCTTCCGGCGGCAACTCGATCCGCTGCTTCCAGAATATCTGGTCGAGTCAAAGGTGCCAAAGCTAGAGAAGCGGTGGCTACATACCAGGATTGCGCGGTGGGTGCTCGACGACGATATAACCAAAGGTTGGCGGCACTTCGATCGAAGCGTGAAGCCAGTGGATACGTTCCGTGGAGGCGCACATGCGGCGCAGAAGCGGTTGCGGTACTTCGTCGAGCACCAGCTTGCCGGCTACGAGGCAGCTCGGCGCAAGCCAGAGATCAACGGGACGAGCCAACTCTCGCCCTATCTGCACTTCGGGCATATCAGCCCGATCCGCATCGCGCTAGAGGCAAAGCGCGCGATGGACGCGGGGAAGGCGCCGAAGGCAGCGTATGACGCGTACGTCAACGAGCTGATCGGCTGGCGCGAGCTGGCGGTGAATTTTGTCACTTACTCGCGTGCGACATATGACTCGATCGAGTGCGCGGAGCCTTGGGCGGAGAAAACGCTGCGCGACCATCTGCGCGACCGCCGCGAGTACGAATATACATACGAGCAGCTTGAGCACGGCCAGACGCATGATGAGCTTTGGAACTCAGCTCAGTCACAAATGGTGCGCTACGGATGGATGCACAACATTCTGCGAATGTACTGGGGAAAGAAAATTCTGGAGTGGTCGCCGAACCCGGCCCGGGCCTTTGAGTGGGCGGTGCTGCTGAACGACGGGTACGAGCTGGATGGGCGCGACCCGAACTCGTATGCAGGGATCGCGTGGGCGGTTGCGGGCAAGTTCGACCGGCCGTGGTTTGAGCGCGAGATCTTCGGCACGGTCCGGTACATGTCCGGCACTTCGACGGGGAAGAAGTTCGATTCGCGGCTCTATATGGCGCTGGTTGCTAACCCGGAAATGGCGATCGAGGAGTTGTTCGCGGAGGCGACGCGTGTGACGTAACGTAAACAGCGAATTGATCTGGCAAGTTTTGCAGTGGAGGCGTAAACGTTCACAACTGAAATGGGGATACTTGGAGCTGGATTTCGCCTGCTTGTTGGCGCTTCATAGGCAAGAAAGGTTACGGGTTGGATGTCTCGAAGAAATTTATCACGGCCGCATCCTCCCAGGAAGGAGAGTTCGACACATCAATTGGATCATGACTGCCTGGAGGATATTTAACCGTAAGGGTCTGGCGTATATCGCAGGTCTGAGCGAATATCACTTCACAAGGACAGATGCGGCTTTGCGCGATTGATTCTTGTTGGGATGGGTACCTGCGGCCGGAGTCGTCTGCCATAGAGATAGCCGGTGTGGTTGGATTTCAACACCCGAGCCATTTCGCGAAAGTGTGTAAGGCCAGGGAAGAATCGGTCGCCGCCGAATGGCAACGAAATCGCTAACGAACATGTGAGAATGTAACAGTTGCTCGCTCACCGCGCGCGGCGCAAATCCTTTGCCAGCAGTCGGTGAAACAGATGCTCCCCGCCTTCGCGCCGCGCCGAAAGCCGCCCTGCGCCATACGCCCGCGAGCGTAACCCCCTCTGCACGCTCTCGCAAATGTCCACATCCTCGTCCTGGATTCGATCGCTCACAGCGACGCTCTCCGAATTCGCTGTCCGCGCGTCATCGCTCACATCCCTAAAGAAAAAATCAAACTGTACCAGGCAGCGGTCCGTCGCCAGCGGCAGCACAAGGTTCGTGTCCATCACGCCCTCGTAAATGTTGATCATGAAGTTAGGATAGAGCCAATAATAGTATGCTCGGTCGCCGGTGCGCGTCGCAGCAAACGATTCATGTTCTGCCGAGCTCACCATTGGGCTCGATTGCAGGGAATAGTGCTCGCTGTTTTCAATCGTGTACTCCTTGTAGTCGAGCACACTGTTGAGACCTTTGTGCAGATGGGGCACGTGGTAGCCACCGTCGAGATAGTTGTCCACGTAGACCTTCCAGTTGCATGCCAGTGAGTATGTCTTGCGCGCGAAAAAATGAAGATCGCCCAGCCTGAGAGTCGCGACGCGCGCAGGCAGGTCGCCGAGAAAAGTCATGAGCGTCGCCGCTCCGGGGTCGAGAGTGACAAAGATGAATTGGTCCCAGGTCTCCAGGCGCACAGGCACAAGTCCATTCGTCCCGCGATCGAAGTTGCACACGCCCACAAATTCCGGTGCGCCTTTCAACGACCCATCGAGCCCGTACGTCCAACCGTGATACGGGCAGCGCAGGTGTTGTACGGTTCCGCACGGCACATTGGCCACAGCAGCCGCGTGATGGCGGCAGACATTGAAGAACGCGCGCAATTTGCCATCCGATCCGCGCACCACGACGAGCGGCTCGCCGGCGATTTCAACTGTAAAAAACTGGCCTTCCGCCGCGACCTGATCGATCCGACCCACTGCGATCCAGTTTGCACCGAAGACCTCTTCGCGCTCCGCCTGCTCGATGCGCCGATCCACATACCACGCGGCAGGAATCGTATACGCCTCTTCAAGAGGAGCTGCGGCGTTATACAAGTCCAGTAGCTCCGCCAGAGATTGACTCATGCGTAGGTCCTTTCAGCCAAACGGAAAAGCGGCGACCTCCCTCTTCATCGAAGGGCGAGATACGGTTGCTGCGCGCGGCGGCTTGAACGATAGATTGCAACGCCGGCGGTCAGCAGCACAAGCGTCATGATCACAACTTTGAAAAGGGTCAGGCCGGGATGCGAGTCGTCCTCCGCAGGAAAGAGCGATAGAACGATGGTGCAAGCGGTGGATAGAAGCCCGGTGCACGCTAGTGCAATAATGGTGCGCTTGCCGCCCGGCAGACGGAACGACGCAGGCGGCAGCGGTTGCGACTGCATGCGGACCGCGGACGCAAACAAAAACAGATAAGGAATGAAGTAGGTGATCACCGCCATCGCCACCAGCATGTCGTAAGCGCCTCTGACGCTCGCGCCTGCCTGGCCGAGCAAGCCGAATAGAATTCCCGCAGCGCGATACGAGATGAGGGCCACATACGGCGTGCTGAAGCGCGGATGAACACGGCCGAACGCGGCCGGCAGGTAACGGTGTACTCCGGCGACGAAGGGCAGCCGCGCAGTCGCCGAAAGATACGCGCTGGCCGCGCCAATGTTGCTGATGGCGACAAGTACGGCAATGGGAGCAACCATTGCCGGCAGGCCTATGTGTCGTGCAAGCAGGTCGATGGCCGTCATAAAGCCACTTAGTCCGTTGATGCTTTCGGCAGGCAGCGCGACAAGCAGCGAAAGTGTTCCCGCGATATACCCCACCGCAAGAATGAATCCGGCGACAAAAAGCGATCGGGGAATCACTCGTCGCGGCTCGCGAATCTCTTCGCCCATGAACGACGCAGACTCACATCCGCCGAAGGCAAAGAAAATAGTCGAGAGGAAAATAAGATTCTTCATGCCCGGCCTTGGCATCATCGCACTCAAAGTGAAATGCGTTGCGGAGCCGAAGCGCAAAGACGAAATGATTCCGAGGGCGACGAGAATGAGAGCGGGAATCAGGGTTCCGATGGCTCCCACATTGTTGAGCCACTTGCCCGTGTTCAGACCCACCACGTTCAACAGCGTGATCAGTGCGAGCATCCCCACGCTAAAAACCAGGAAGTAGAGTGGGGAGTCGGCCAGCCTTGGCATCGGCCCTCCGAGATAGAGAAGGCTGCTCGCCGCAAAAAACAAAATTGCAGGGAAATAAGGCAGGTTGCTCATCCAGTAAGTCCACGCAGACATGAACGCGGGAAAAGGCCCGAATGCCTCAAGTGTCCAGATGTACAAGCCGCCCTCCGCCGGGTAGCGCGACGAGAGGTCGAGCACGCAGACCGCCAGAGGCAGAAAGAAGCCACACAGAGCCGTTAGCCAGACAACGATGGCTGAAGGGCCGGTCGCAGCGGCAGTAGCAATCCAGCGAAGGCTGAGTCCCGAAACGACGTAAAACAGGATGAGGTCACGGAAGCCGAGAGCACGCTTGAGTTTTGCCTTTGCCAACAGGGGACCTCACTCGAGAGAATCGCAAACCGCGGGCAATTTTGATTCCGCTCGATTATGCCGCTATGGATATTGGGGCAGTTAGTTGAATATCGCGCAGTTGTTTGATTTCCAGCAAAAAGTTGGACAATCAGCCGTTTAAGAGCGGTTATCAACCTAATTCCGCCCCGAAACGAAACGGACAATGTGGCGAAGCGTGCAACATTATTGTGTCGGCAGGCCTGACGCCCAGCTTGCGAAAATCGTTTGCCAGATCTTCTATTGAGTACATGGAAGACGAGTACATGGATTTGGACTCAATCCGGAAGTGGCTTTGGCTTTGCGCCCTTGATGAGAAGCCACAACATGAACACCACTTCGACAAGCTGAAGCGGACTGATCCATCGCGACACGACCTCCTCATATCTTGGCAGCGTCAACGACGTAAAGCTGTTGGCAAGGTAGGCGAAACAACCAATCATCAACAGAACGCCCAAGATGCGGGGAATAAACCCTGAACTGTACACGAGCCACCCGAGCGGAAACAGCCAAAGCCCCCAAAAGATTCCAGCGACGTCGAATCCGCCGCCACGCAGATGGAGAAAGAACGTTGCCAAAGCATCGCGCTGAGGCTTGTCAAACGGGGAGAGGAAGTCGCTTCCGCGCACCAGAGTAAGTGCGGCGATGCTGTTTACTTCATTCAGAAATGCGATAGGGATTGCGACCAGGATCAGGGTCAGCATGGACAAGGCATGCCGCGGGTTGACCCCCTTGAGTAGATCGTAGAGAGCCAGAGCCACAAAGATAAACAGGACTTGGCCGACGAGATCGGCCGCGACACCGGAACGAAAAAGGGTCTCGTGGGCCGCGATGTTGTTAGCAGTTGCTGTTGCATTGCCGTCCACGATCAGCTTGCCCGGAACATAGAGGAGACCGAAGAAGCCCGGAACAGAGGCGATTACGTACAGCAACCCTGCGAGTCTGCCTGGATTCCTGATGAAACTCATACGTCCTTCCTGACGAGTCCAAGCCGGGATACGAGGGCGATTATTGAAGGTTAACCACGGAGGAAAGGCGACTGGATAAACGGCTTCAACCTAACGCTTGGCGCTGACGTTGGCAAGAACCAATTGGACTCTCCTGAATTCGCCATTGGTCATCTTCCGTCTTCATCGCAACGAACGCAGCGCAGCAGCTTGCCCAGGTGGGTCCGGCGTCCTGCATCAGTAGCGACCCAGGGCCGAAGTTCCCATGGCGGACGATGCCGGACGTGCTGGCCATGCCCGCAGGCGAGCTCGGCGACCCAGTCGCCATGCTCGTCCTGGTGATATCCGACGATCGGTTGCTCGGTCATCTCTGCCGGCAATCATAGTCAATTGCAGCGGGCTATATCTTGCGGCGAGTTTTCCGGCAGGCTTCAATGTCCAGGGTCGCGCACGTCGAAGTGCCACCTTGTTGCGGGGATCATCAGACCGAAGAGAAACAGCGAAGCGGCGAGAACGCCTGCGCCGCCCTTCACGACATCCCGGCCAGATAGAAGAGTCAGCAGGTCGCCGAGACCGTTTATGCCAAAGAGAATGACGGCCGCCCACCAGGCCCATCGCTTCCGTTGCAGCAATCCGAGTGTGGTGGCGGCGCAAAACAGACCGAGAGCCAGAAGTAGCGCACCTACGAGCTCCCCCCAAGGGGCAAAGGCAACATATGCGGGCCGATTCAGTTCCCAGATCCTGCTGAGGACGGGATTGGGAAATAGCAGGGAGATCCCTGTCAAACAAAACATGGTAGTGGCGAAGAAGAGGGCAACTGCGACGGCGAGAAGAGCGGGGGGCGTCTTCTGCATGATTTCGCGAGCGGCCATGGCGTGCAGCGACAGCTTAGCAGCAGGCGCAAGTGCGACCGCGCCATGCCGAACGTCCTTCGCTGACGAGGATCGGCACGGCGAGGAGCGCTGCCGCGGAATCGATCCAGGCGACGTGAAAGGCCGCATTGACGGCGAGGCCGACGAGCGTGATGAAGGCGAGATAGGCGCAGGTTGCGGACTGCACCGCATCGGCCGCGAGGGCGACATGGTTTGTGCGCCGGGCTTCGCGGCGTTTCAGGTATGCAAGAACCGGCATCGCAACCAGAGCTGCGACGGTGATGGCCATTCCGATGAGGCTGACCTCGGGCTTTACACGCAGCACCAGCGCAGCGACAGCTGTGGTAGCAACCACCAGCGCGAGCAGGAAGAGGAGCCCGCCGGCGATGCGGCCTGCGCGCCGCTCCGCGATCCCGATGCCGGGGATGCACTGCGCCAGCACCAGCGATGCCGAGAGCAACTCAACCAGACTGTCTGAGCCGAAGGCAAGGAGCGCTGCGCTGCGCGCCACGTTTGCCGCGTAGAGTGAGACGCCGCATTCGACTAGCATCCACGCTAGCGTTACCAGTTGCAGCCACAACACGGTTCGCGATCGCCGCGGAGGAACGCTCGATTCCGGCTGCACTGCGCCAAGCTGAACCAACTCCGCCATATTCCCGATGATAGATGTTCCGTAAGCGTCAATGACAGAAGGCAGAAGACAGGGAAATGCTCTCCATTTGGCGCGATTGAGCTTTGCCAATCCCCGCAAATACACTATGAGTATGCATGTTCACGGAGCGCAGAGCCCTCGCACGCAACGCATCCTGCGCCTCTCGCTGGCGGCCACGCTTTTGTACGTGCTGGTCACTTTTGTTGCCGGGGTGCGCGCGCACTCACTGGCGCTGATCTCGGAGGCTGGCCATAACGTATCCGACGCATTGGCGCTGCTTCTCTCGTTCGTGGCGGTGTATTTCCAGGGACGTCCAGCGTCCGATGCCAAGACATTCGGATACCAGCGCGCCGGCGTACTGGCGGCATTCCTCAATGCGTTGACGCTGATCGTCATCGCGGTCGGCATCGGGATCGAAGCCCTGCATCGCCTTAGCAGCCCGGTAACGGTGCAACCGCGGCTGATGATGATTGTCGCCGCAGCCGGTGTGGTGATGAATGGTGTCATAGCCGCATTTCTCTTCAGCGGCAGCCGCGACGTGAATATCCGCTCGACATTCATTCATATGCTCGGCGATACGCTGTCGACGGCGGCGGTTATCGTCGGCGGCGTTGCGATCCTGTTTACACACCACAACTGGATCGATCCCGTGCTGTCGCTGCTGATCGCTGCACTGATTCTGTGGAGTTCGATTTCCATCGTGCGCGAGACGCTGAACATCCTGCTTGAGGGCACGCCGCGCGGGCTCTCGGTACCGGAGATCCGCAACTCGCTTGCCGAGATTAACGGTGTGCTCGATGTGCACGATCTGCACGTGTGGAGCCTGGGCTCGCAGACGCGCGCGCTGGCGACGCATGTCACGATTGACGATATTCCTCCTTCGGAGAGCAACCGTATTCTGGGCGATATTCGCGAGCATCTGCTGAGCCGCTACGGCATTTACCACACCACGGTGCAGTTCGAGCACGCTGCGTGCGGCGAGGTGCATGGGTGTGTAGAGGTGGTGGAAGCGGCGCACGACCACAGGCATGCGGGAGATCAGCACTAAACTCTTTCGTGGCGTGTCGCTACAATCGCTCCATGCCCGAACCTACACCCGACGTTCTTACACGCGCGAAGCAGATCCGCCTGCTCCTTATGGACATCGATGGCACGCTCTCCGCGGGTGTGTGCCTGATTTCGCTGCCCAATGATGGTGGCATTGCCGAGATGAAGGTCTTCGATCCGCAGGATGGTCTCGCGCTGAAGCTGGCGCACACAATGGGGATCCGCACTGGCTTTATCACTGGGCGCAAATCGCCCGCGGTGGCGCAACGCGCACGGGAGTGCGACGTCGATTACCTCTATCTGGGACAGGCGAAGAAAAGCGAGGCATACGAAGAGTGCCTACAGAAGGCCGGCGTCACGGACGAAGAGACTGCGTATCTGGGCGATGATCTGCCTGATATGCCACTTAGCCGCCGTGCGGGATTGGCGATTGCGGTTGCGAATGCTGCGCCGGAGTTGAAGGCCATCAGCCACTACATTACCGATCGAAGCGGCGGAGCAGGCGCGGCACGCGAGGTGGTCGAGCTGATCCTGAAGGCGCAGGGGCGCTGGGAGACCGCGATCCCGCTGGCGCTTGCTTAAGGGGTCTTCGCAACGTCAGGCAGGGAGTTGCGGCGTGGCGGCGATGAGTGCCCGCGTGTACTGTTCGCGCGGGGCGTGGCAGAGCGCCTCTGCTTCACCTTCTTCAACGACACGGCCGCGCTGCATGACGACGATGCGGTCTGCTAGATAGCGGACCAGTGGCATGGAATGGGTGATGAACAGGTAGGCCATGCCGTGCTCGCGCTGCAGCGTGCGCAGCAGGTTCACGATCTGCGCGCCGACGCTGACATCGAGGGCCGATACTGGCTCGTCCAGCACGAGCAGTTCTGGGCGAAGGGCGAGCGCACGCGCGATGTTGATGCGCTGCCGCTGTCCGCCGGAGAATTCATGCGGATACCGCGGCAGGGCGGAGGCATCCAGACCGACGCTCTTCAGCAGCTCGGCGACACGCTCGCGTTGCGCCTTGCGCCCGCGCGGCAGGTGGGCCTCGCTCCCCGCCAGAGCGGAGTGGATGCGGAATGGTTCAGTGAGGATCTGCTCCACGCGCATGCGGGGGTTGAGTGCCGCGTACGGATCCTGAAAGACCGGCTGCATGCGGCGGCGGATCCAGCGCAGACGGGCGCCGCGCGCCTTGGCGACGACCGCTCCATCGAAGCGCACCTCACCGCTGGCCGCACGCACCACGCCCAGACGGCTCATCAAATCGGTCAGGCTTTGTATCGCCATGGTAGCCTGCTCCGCGCCCTGGTAGTCCGAGTACTGTCCGCTCAGTCCCTGCTCGAGAAGGCCGTCGAGCATCGCACGCAGATCGTCCGCCGTGAATTGCCGGTGAGCGACGACACGCGCGAGCACTTGGTCGCATTCCTCAGCCATGGCCCGCGC
>Ga0207647_10000762_pt1 | contig 25198 bp, 17 predicted proteins | sample KBSCornC2_FD_184295 | JGI IMG/M metagenome (GOLD analysis project Ga0207647, IMG submission 184295) | Corn rhizosphere microbial communities from Kellogg Biological Station, Michigan, USA - C2 (SPAdes) (version 2) | ecosystem: Host-associated > Plants > Roots > Rhizosphere ... | reverse complement strand
CAGCAGACTCATCAAGGATCCGCTGGCTCCAGCGACGCTTTCCACGCGGCCTTTGTATTTCTTCCCGTAGGCATCAACAGAAATCGTCACCGGCTGTCCAACTCTCATCTCGCGCAACTGGTTCTCTTTGAAGTTGGCCGTGACCCAAATGTCGTCCAGGTTAATGATTTTCATCAACTCCTGACCCGGAGCAACATTCTGTCCGACTTCGACAGTGCGATTACTGACAATCCCGCTGACCGGCGCTACGATCTTGGTGTACTGCAAGTTAAGTTGTGCCTGATCTAGCTCAGCCTTTTTCTGGTCGGCCTGTGCCTGTGCGGATTGCGCCTTCGAGCGCGTGACGGCCAATTGCTGCGGAGCCGTATTCGCCGAGCGCAGATTGGCTTGCGCCTGATTCAGTTTTGTCCTGGACTGCACCACTCCTTGTTCAGCCTGCGCGACTTGAGCTTTCTGTGCAGCGACGACAGAATCGCTGGCTTTGGCTGCCGCTATGGCTTGGTCGTATTGCTGTTGAGAAATTTCCTGCTTGTCTACCAACTGCTTGTACCGTCCGAGATCGTTCTGAGCTTTTACGTTGTTGGCTTCGGTTTCCGCCAGCAAGGCCTGGGCAGCTTCCATCTGTCTTTGCGCCATGGCAACTCCGGCGATCGCGTTCTGCACGTCTCCTTGGGCGTCGATCACCTGACTGGAAGTTCCCACCGACGTGATTGGAACATTCACCTGCGCCGCCTGCGCCTGTGCGGTGGCATCGCTGTAGGCCGCCTGTGCCCGCTCTAACGCAACCTGGTAATCCGATGGATCGATCTCCAGCAGCGGAGTTCCTGCTTGCACATATTGATTGTCCTGCACCAAAATCTTGGTCACGTGCCCCGACACGCGCGCGCTCACAGAGTTCAGGTGCCCGTCGATCTGTGCGTCGTCGGTTCCTTCGTAACTGGTGAAATGCCGCCAGAGAAAAAATCCCACCAGCGCCAACACGATCAGCCCGGCAATGACCGCGATGCGAAAGCGCGGATCGCGCGAGCGTGTCTTCCACCGCAAGTCCTGATCAGAGGCGGGCAGCGGCGCATGTTCCTGAGTTTTTGGCTTGTCTCGAACTGTGGTGTCGGTCGACGTGTCCATGTTAGTGACTCTGTAAGTACTGTCTTACCCCTTCTTCGGCAAATCCCACGGCACGAGCCAGCTCAACTTTTGCTAGATTGTGGGCATACAGACTGGAAATGTAACTTTCATTTGCGGCGGCCAATGCTTCCTGGGCTTCGACGACTTCCAGATTATCTGTCACACCGGCGGTGAAACGATCGCGTGCTTGGGTCATGGTCTGGTCCGCCAAGTCAACGGAACTGCGGGCTACCTCCACCTGCTCGGCGGCAGCATTTAGATCGAGCAGCGCGGTTCGCACTTCGTATTCAATCTGAGCGTGAAGATTGTCCAATTGCTGTTGGCTTTGCCGTAGTTGCGCTTCATATTGCAGGGCATCGGCACGTGCTTTTCCACCTGCAAAAATAGGAATATGTATGCCGCCGGTCACCGCGAACGTGCCATGAGACTGGCCTGGCGTAATTCCAATGTCTCCGTAATTGGCCGATAAGAAGGCGCTGGGTAAATGTTCCGCAGTAGCCGATTTGCGCAAAAGTTCGGCGGCACGCACTTGTTGGGCTGCGGCAAGATAATCAGCGCGAGTCAGGTATGCACGTTGCAGACTTGTATCTAGATCCCATGCGGTTAAAGGCTCATATGGAGCCTTATCGCTCAATGTGATTTGCTGTCCCACCGGCAATCCAATGGCACGGATCAGTGTCAGTTTTTGCTTGGCAAAATTGTTGCGAGCAACGATCGCTTGCTGTTGACGTGATTGCAACTCGACTCGAGCGCGCAGGCTGTCGATTGCCGGGCTTACGCCCGCTTTGAGTTGGTCGGAAGCCTTGTCATATAGAACCTGCCCGGTTCGAACTTGGGCTTCGGCAGTTTCCACACGTGCGGCGCTGGCTAAGGCTAAGAGATACGCATTTCCTACGGCCAGTACGACTAAATCCCGCGCGTCTTTGTAGTTGTACTTTGCGACTTCTTCGTTCGCTTTGGCCGCGCGCAAGCGTTGCAAATCGCTGAAATCAAAAATGGTCTGTTTCAGATACACCCGGGCGTCGAAGAAACCGTAGGGACCGATGATCGTGGGGAATCCAGGAAACCGCAGCCCACGTGCCACCAGATTGTCCTGCACTACGTTTTCGGTGACTTCCGCGCTCAGATTCGGTAGGAGTTCGCTTAGTTCCTTCCACTTTTGCCCTCGCGCCGCCAGCGTATTGTCAGACTGCAAAAGCAATCCGAGGTTGTTTTTCAGCCCAAGATCAATGGCGTCTTTAAAAGTCAGAGGTAGAGCTTCGGGACTAGCTTTCCCTTGCGGCACGCTGCCATTCAATGACCCTTGATTGGAAAATGAGCTGCCGAGCATTCCCTGCGGTTGAGTTGCCGACGGGGCGTTCGGATACTGCGGCCCCTGGCTTTGTGCCGTCAACGAGCAACAGAAAAGCAAAGATAAGCCGACAATGCCGCCGACCTTGCTGGCCCAACTCCGATCTGGCTGCCTACTCCCTATCTGTCGCTCTTTCATATTCTTACGCTGACAATATAAGATTCCCGCGGAGCTAGTTCAGGTGCAAACCTTTACATTTGGGTTGTATCAGGCAAAATGGTACTGGCTCGGAAGTCATACAAACATCAATCGATGCAATAAACAGAATTGATTGGACGCCAGACCAACCCGGTCCTAGATTCCTTAAGATGCCGCAAAGCCGTACCAGAACGCGCGCCGGTCTGCGGCGCATGATGGGCATGCCTGATACCGTTGGATTGCTGAGACCTCCGCTGCGTAATTATGAGTTCGACGGTGCGTACGACGAGATGTTTCAGGCCCCCGGCGAACCTCGCGAGCATTATAAGAATCTTTTCCAAACCTTGTTGGATTTACCAGCCGAGGAGTTGCATAAGACGCAGCAGGCTGCGGATTTATCTTTCCTTCATCAGGGGATTACTTTCACGGTTTACGGGAATGATGAAGGGACGGAGCGAGTCTTTCCCAACGACCTTCTGCCGCGGATTATCCCCGGGGATGAGTGGCGGAAGATTGAGCGTGGGCTGACGCAGCGGATCACGGCGCTCAATCTTTTTCTCGAAGATATCTACCACCAGGGGAGGATTCTGGCGGAGAAAGTCATTCCCCGCGAACTGGTTTATAGCTGCAAGTACTTCCGTCGGGAGATGCGCGGGATTAACGTTCCTCGCGGCACCTATGTAAGCATTTGTGGATCTGATTTGGTCCGTACGCCCAACGGCGACTTTGCTGTGCTGGAAGACAACTTGCGCGTGCCCAGCGGTGTTTCCTACATGCTGGCTAACCGCAAAGTCCTCAAGCGAGTTTTCCCGACGATGTTCCGTGATTACGGCGTTTGGCCGATCGATCACTACACCCAGGCGCTGCACGCGACCCTGTGCACCTTGGCGCCGATGAACTGGTCGGGCAGGAACCAACCCACTGTCGTACTGCTTACGCCAGGAGTTTTTAACTCCGCATATTTTGAACATACCTATCTGGCACAACAGATGGGAATCGAACTGGTCGAAGGGCGCGATCTCCTGGTCCACGACAACGTGGTATACATGCGGACCACCGCCGGGCTGCGCCGCGTAGACGTGATTTACCGTCGTGTCGACGACGATTTTCTCGATCCTCTCATATTCCGCCGCGATTCAAATTTGGGTGTTCCGGGACTGTTCAACGCCTATCGCGCCGGCAACGTGACCTTGGCTAACGCCATCGGGACCGGAGTTGCCGACGATAAGGCCATGTACGCCTACGTTCCAGCCATCATCCGTTATTACCTAGGCGAAGACGCAATCATTTCCAATGTCCCGACATATCTTTTGACCGACGACTCACAACGCAAATACGTTCTCGAACATCTGCATGAATTGGTCGTGAAAGCGGTAGGGGAGTCCGGCGGCTACGGCATGCTGATTGGCCCGCACAGCACCGCAGCCGAGCGATCAGACTTTGCTGAGCGCATCACAGCCGAACCGCGCAACTACATCGCGCAGCCAACCCTAAGCTTGTCCCGCGCCCCTTGCTTCCTCGATGGCGAGGTGCAGGCGCGGCACGTCGATCTTCGTCCCTATATTCTTTACGGTGAAAACGTCACCCTGGTGCCCGGAGGCCTCACGCGTGTCGCGCTGCGCCGCGGCTCTCTGGTGGTGAACTCGTCCCAGGGCGGAGGCAGCAAGGATACCTGGGTTCTGCGCGCATGAGGATGAGGGATACCACCATGCTCTCCAGAGTCGCCGACAGTCTTTACTGGATGAGCCGCTACTTAGAGCGGGCTGAGCATACTGCGCGTCTGATTGACGTGGATGTGCAGCTGCGTCTCGATCAGTCGCCAGACGCCGCTGCCGTGCGATGGTCGCGTTTGCTCGAGGCGTTGCAAATTCCGGTGCCTCCGATGGGATCGGAGTACACGCATCCCATCACCCATACTTTGACATTCGATCGGGCGAATCCATCGTCCATTGTTTCCTGTATCTCTACCGCACGCGAGAATTTGCGTCATGTGCGCGAGCAATGCAGCTCAGAGATGTGGGAACAGTTGAACCGGCTGTATCTGCAAATGCGCAGTACAGGACAAGAAGAAGCATGGCTGCTGCAGTCGCACGAGTTCTATCGTTCGGTACAAGATGGTGCGAGTCTTTTTCACGGGATCACCGACTCCACCATGACCCATAGCGAAGGCTGGCATTATATTCAGCTGGGGCGATACGTGGAACGTACCGACATCCTGGCTGGCTTAATCGGAAGCCATTTCCGTCGTCTGCCAGCCGCTGTCGATCAACCCGTCGAGAACGAAGAGTACTTGGAGTGGATTGGGCTACTGAAATCCTGCACGGCATTTCTTCCGTACTGCAAAACCTACACTGCGGAACTGCGTCCGCTGCGCGTGGCAGAGTTTCTACTGCTCAATCCGGAGTTCCCACACTCCGTTCGCTTTTCAGTAGACATGGTTCACGTCGCATTGCGTGCTCTGAGTGAATTTACCGAACGCAAAGCAGAACAACCGTTGCGACTCGCAGGCCGCTTGCGGGCAACTCTGAGCTTCAGTCAGATCGACGAGATTTTAGTCAGCGGCGCGGCAGATTACTTGGATAATATTCGCTCGCAGTGCGCACAAATACATTCCGCCATACACCAGGTTTATTTCGATTACCTGGTAGATACGGCCATGGTTTCCTGATGATCTACTCTGTCCGCCACGTCACTATTTTTGGTTACGAGCCTGCGGTGCGCGAAAGCGTCATGGAAGTGCGCATGCAGCCGCGCAGCGAAGGCCAGCAGCGCTGTCTCAACTTTCAGCTGACTGTAAGCCCGACAACCAGCGTCATGAGTTACCGCGATTTCATGGGCAATACGGTCCATCACTTCGATATCGCCGGCAGCCATACACAGGTCAAACTCACGGCGCAGGGAGTGGTGGAGGTGGAATCGCCCGAGCCACCGGATGCGGTCGCTGCCGGAAGCTGGGAAGAACTGGATGCCCTGACCGCCCTGGAAGACCATTGGGAGATGATGTTGCCTAGTCAATTCACCGCGCCGACCGATGAGTTGCAAAAGCTGGCCGCCGAGATCGGCTGTGAACGGCGCGGCCACCTCTTCGAATTTCTGACAGAGCTTAATCAATCCATGTTTCAAAAATTCGCCTATGTTCCCAAAAGTACCAAGGTGGACTCTCCCATTGACGAAGCTCTGACCAACCGCCAGGGTGTCTGCCAGGATTTCGCGCACATCATGATTGCTTTACTACGCGGGTTAAGAGTGCCGGCGCGCTATGTGAGCGGATATCTTTTCCACGAACCCAAAAGCAAAGACCGTTCTTCCGATGGCGCCTCCCATGCGTGGGTCGAAGTGCTGGTGCCGAAACTCGGCTGGATTGCCTTTGATCCAACCAACGACTTGATCGCCGACGACCGCCACATACGAGTTGCTCTTGGCCGCGACTACGCCGACGTTCCTCCCACCCGTGGTGTATACAAGGGCGAAGCTACCAGTGAACTGAGCGTGTCGGTAACGGTGAGCCCGTCGAATCGGCCGCTTCCCGAAGAACTCATGCCAAGTGTCGTCCTCCAGCCGCGAATTGTTCCTCCCAGGAACAACGTACGGGTCGATCAGGGACGGCAACAGCAACAGCAGCAGCAGCAATAACGCACCTAGCGTTTCGCAATCTCCACCCGCCGGTTCGCGCGCGGCGATTCGATTCTCGCCGTCAACGATTTACGCGAGAAATCACACCGAATTCGGCTCACATGGATTCCTTCATCGCCTTATTTTTGTGGCATTGCTCGATTGGAGGGAATGTAATGTCTCTTGGGGCTAGCACTAAAGGTTATTGCGCATGGCATTGAACAATAAAACAATGTTATTTAGCCCGAAATGGACCTGGCATGCATCGTATATGCGGACGATCAAGATCAATGAAATTCACAGCTCGCTCCGGCATTTCCCTTAGTGGATTTCTGGTATTGGCAATGGCCTTGGCCTCCTGCGGAGGCGGAAGCAGTTCAGGCCCCACCTCGCCCACGCCAGCCGTGCCCACTGTCTCCTCGTTTCTGCCCGCGAGTGGACCTGTCGGAACCAGTGTCGTGGTCACAGGCACGAACCTGAACGGTGCATCGGCAGTTTCTTTCAATGGAACGACCGCGACCTTCACGGCAAATAGCGCTACCCAGATTACGGCGACAGTTCCTACCGGCGCGACAACAGGGAAAATTGCGGTAACCACTTCAGTAGGAAACGCCACTTCAACGTCGAACTTCACCGTGACAGCGACAGTTTCTTCCCCAACGATTACCAATTTCGCACCGTCCAGTGGGCCGGCTGGAACGGCAGTCACGATTACTGGAACAAATCTTGACGGTGCCAGCGCAGTAAAGCTCAATGGGACCACAGCCGCTTATACCGTGAACAGCGCCACGCAGATCACAGCGACCGTTCCCCAAGGTTCAACCACTGGAAAATTTACCGTCACTACCCCGGGGGGGACTGCGACTGCCGCAACCGACTTTACCGTAACAGTCCCAGCGCCGACCATTTCTGGGTTCAATCCAACCAGCGGCCCCGTAGGGACCCCTGTTGTCATAACCGGCACAAATCTGAGTGCTGCTTCTGTTTTAACTTTTAATGGAGTAACCGCAACAATCACGACGGACACTGCTACTCAAATTACAGCCAATGTTCCTGCGGGCGCGACCACTGGAAAACTATCGGTGACAACGCTAGGTGGAAGCGCAACCTCCGCCAATAACTTCACGGTGAATTCGGCGTCTTCAACATTGGATCTGGTGATAGATGGGCTCTACCTAACCCAAGCCACGCAGGACTACCCCAATCCCAGCGTTCCGTTGGTCAAGGACCGCAGTGGCTGGGTGCGTGTATTTGTGAGAGCAAACACTGCCAATACCGCTACGCCACAGGTGAAAGTGCAATTCACTCCGACCAATACTCTGACCATCAGTGCCCCCAGTAACTCAGTTCCTACCAGTATTGATCCTAATACCGACGCTTCCTGGGATGCGCCAGTTCCATCCGCATGGATTCAGCCAGGAGTACAAGTTACAGCCACGGTTGATCCATCGAACCTGATTGCTGAAGCGGACAAGACCAATAATCAGTTTTCAACAGACTTGGATGTGCGCACACTGCCGCAATACAAGGTCACGTTACTTCCTGTACACACCAAGGATGGGCGAACCGGCGTTGTTGAAAGCGGCAGCTTCACGCGTAATAGTTGGGTGGATTTCGCCAAGCGACTGCATCCAGTACCGGATTCGATTGACGTGACTGTAGGGAGCACTCTGAATTCCAGTGCTACGGGAAACCCAACACTCACGAGCAACGGACACAATTGGGACGTGGTGCTCAATGATATCAACGCTAAGCGCACGGCGGATGGAGCATCGGCCAGCGGCCGTTATTACTTCGGAGTAGTGAAAGTAAACTACACCAGCGGAGTTGCTGGCCTGGGCTTTGTGGGACGCCCCGCTGCGGCCATGGGCTGGGACTACACCAGCAACGCTGCTCAAGTGTTTGCCCACGAAGAAGGACACAATTTTGGACGCTTGCATGCTCCATGCGGTAACGTCAGCAATCCTGATACGAACTATCCGTACCCAGGTGGCGAGATTGGCGTTCCCGGATGGGATGCATTCGCCTCCGGCCCAAGCTTAAAGGACGAAACTGCCTTTACAGACATCATGGGCTACTGCGCCGACCAGTGGATCAGCGATTACGGCTACACGTCCGAACTGAATTTCCGTACCAATGGAGGCTTCGACGTGGCCACAGCCGACGTCGCCAATGACAGCAATCCGAAAGATGGACTGCTGATATGGGGGCGCATCGTAAATGGAAATGTAATTTTGGAACCCGCCTTCAAACTACGCGCTACAGGGATCGCGCCAGAGCCAGGACCCTATGTCTGGCAGGCGAAAGATGCTGTGGGCCAAGTGTTGATGACCATGCCGTTCGACGCGGCCGAAGTTGCGGATATGCCCGACACCTCTTTGCGGCTGTTCTCGTTCGTGGTGCCGATGTCGACTGACACGATGAACAAGATTGCCAGCGTGAATCTCTCGAAAGATGGACGGGAGTTGGTACGCACGACTGCAGATGCTGCGGTTGCTCCTATGCTGGCCGCGCGTGCCGTGGTAAAGCCACAGTTCCTGCCGAATAAGAAAATGCAATTTTCCTGGGATGCAACTCAGTCTCCGATGGTGATGCTGCGTGATGCAAAGACAGGGGAAGTGCGCGGATTCCTCCGGGGCGGCAATGCAGATATTGAGGATGTTCCGGATGATCTGGAAGTGCAGTTCTCGGATGGCATTCACAGCAGCGCCGTCGAGTATCAGCGGCCGATCCAATAACTCAACTTGTCATTCCGACGATTGTGTCCGCAGAAAGCAGATTTCTCCCCGTCGCTACGTTCCTTGTCGGAATGACAAATGTTTGTGCCTGAGTCCGAACTTTCTCCCTGCTGCCGGGGAGACAGCAGGGAGTCGGAGTTGGACGGGTTGGTCTAGGTCCCGCCCGAGCTACTCAGTTTGAATACGCACCCGCCTGCAGAAAAGTTCACACGCCTGCTTTTATTTAGACCTTTTCGTTCTGCAAAAAGATAGCAATTGTTATGTCAATCACTTCTAAAAGCCAAAGTGCTAACCGGACATTCTGCATGGCGTCTAACGGCTCATTGAGTTTCGGGCTTCGATCTAAGTAATTCTCGGGAGAACCTGCGGTGAAAAGAAACATATTGCTTCTATCGTGTGTGGTGTTGTTTTCGGTAGCTTCTACGATGGCGCAGTCCGCCCTGCTCGACATTCCCCGCGACAGCCAGCACGCCACCGTATTGCAGAAGGTTGGTATCACCGACATCAAGGTGAACTATCACCGTCCACTGGTAAAAGGCCGTCAAATCTGGGGAAAGGTTGTTCCGTACGATGCGGTTTGGAGAGCAGGGGCCAATGAGAACACAACCATTTCTTTCTCCGATCCGGTGAACGTCGAAGGCAAGCCGCTCGAGGCAGGCACCTATGGCCTGCATATGATTCCGGGGCAAAGCGACTGGATCGTTATCTTCTCTAAAAATTCGACTTCGTGGGGAGCATTCACCTACAAGCAAGATGAAGATGCCCTGCGCGTGACGGTGAAACCGCAGCCTGCCGAATTTCACGAAGCCCTTGCGTATGACTTCGACGATGTGAAAGATGACTCAGCTGTATTGACCCTGCGCTGGGAAAAGCTCGCCGTGCCCGTGAAGATTGGCGTCAACACTAAGGAACTTGTCCAAGCCAACTTGCACAAACAACTGCGCGGATTCGCCCAGTACACATGGGATGGGTGGGATGATGCCGCAAATTATTTGCTCGCGAACAAGCTGAACATGGACGACGCGTTGACCTATTGTGATCGCTCCATTCAGGTGGAAGAACGTTTCGACAATCTCTACACCAAATCCAAGGTGCTGACCGCGATCGGCCGCAAGGATGAGGCGGACAAGACTCTGACTGCAGCCTTGGCTAAGGCGAATGCGCTTCAGATGCACTCCTACGCGCGCCAATTGCAGATCGATGGGCAGAACGAGAAAGCATTTGCGATTTACCGCGAAAATGCCAAGAAGAATCCGGATGCCTGGATTGTTCACATGGGCTTGGGTCGTATGTATTCCGCTCAAGGGGACTATGCGAATGCAGCCAAGGAAATGCGGGTTGCGCTGACGGGAGCCCCTGAGCCGAACAAGGCATTCTTGCAAAATTTCGTGAAGCGCCTGGATGCCAAGGACGATATCAATAAATAAATTTTGTCAGTCCGACAAGGAGCGAAAGCAACGAGGAGGAATCTGCTACTTGCTGCCAGCGTTTGTGAATGCAGTCGGCAAAAGCGAATTCCTCGCTGGTACTACGTGCCTCGTCGCAATGACAAATTTAAGACTTTATTTCTTATCAGGATATTGGTAGACGCCTTTGCCCACTTTTCTTCCCAGACGTCCTGCTCGCACATACTCAACCAGCAACGGCGCGGGTTTGTATTTCTCGCCCAAGGTACGGTGCAAGTAATCGAGAATATGCAAGCGAGTATCGAGGCCAACCAAATCCACAAGCTCAAATGGTCCCATGGGATGGTTCAATCCCAGCTTTAGCGCTTTATCGATGTCTTCGGCGGAAGCGATACCTTCACCCAACATATAGAACGCTTCATTGCCGATCATGGCGTTGATACGGCTGGTGATGAATCCTGGGGATTCTTTGATCACAACGATTTCTTTGCCCATGCGCTTTCCGACAGCGACGGCAACAGCAATGGTTACATCGTCGGTCTGCGACGCGCGCACGATTTCAATCAACCTCATTTTGTGGACTGGATTGAAAAAGTGCATGCCTACACATTTAGTGGCGCGATAGGTGACGCCAGCAATCTCGGTGATGCTGAGCGACGAAGTGTTCGAAGCCAGAATAGTTCCAGGACGGCAAACTTTGTCGAGCAGGGTGAAAATCTCGATCTTTGATTCCAACTCTTCCGGGACCGCCTCGATCACCAAATCAGCTTCGCGAGCGGCGTCCTCGACTGATCCGGCGTATTCAAGCCGTCCCACAGCAGCTTGAGCGTCAGTGGAAGAGACTTTTCCGAGCTCAACTGCTTTGTCGAGATTGTTGCGAATCTCCGATTCGGCCCGCCGCAAGGCATTAGGCAGGAGATCTTCGAGGATGGTGCGGTATCCACCCAGGGCGGCCACATGGGCGATGCCTCGGCCCATGGTTCCGGCGCCGATGACCGCAATGGTCTTGATTTCGGCCACTACTACTTTTTGTCCAATTGGGTAAGTACGTCGTTCAGGTTGGCGCCGGCGTTGCGGAGGACCTCGGAAAGACGCTTGCGCTCCTCAGGTTCAAGGGTAGGAACAAAGGCGCTAATACGGCGCAAGGTGGTGGTGATGTCCTCGACGTAGTTCATCAAACGAATCAGTTCTCCAGTTGTGGCCATGCACGCTCCTGCGCCCGAGGTGATTGAGGGCGAAACTCCATTTTCAATCGGGAAGGGAATTTAGTAAAGGGAGGGTGCGACCTACGACAGCTTTTCTCCGCAAACTCAGCATTTTTCTCTGCGATCTCAGCGTTTTAAGATTCTTATTTGGGATGGGGTGTAAAAGGCAAAACCTAAAACGAGAGATCACAGAGAGGTCGCAGAGACTATGCGCCAGCAGAAAGTTTGTGGTGACCCTTTGCTTGTGCCAACCCATACTGCCGGATTTTGTACAGCAGCGCTTTGTAACTAATCTTCAGCAACGCAGCCGCCTGCTTCCGGTTCCAGTTGGTTTCATCGAGAGCTTTACGAATCGCTTCCGCCTCAGCTTCATCTTTGGCGCTGCGGCCGAGTGATTTGAGTCCGCCAGTTACCTCCGATCCATGTTGTTGCGCTGCAGGGTCGAACTGGGCACCGCTGCCATCGCTCTTCGGATGAAGTTCGCTGATGGCCAGGCTCTCGTCTCCCAACACCAGATACCGCTTCACGAAGTTGTTCAGCTCACGGATGTTGCCAGGCCAGGAGTAGTTCTGGCATGCCTGCAGCAAAGTGGGAGACAACGGCAACGGGGGACGAGCATACTGCTCCGCCATGTGCGTCATGAAGTGCTTCAGCAGAATCGGAACCTCTTCCTTGCGTTCGCGCAGCGGTGGAACGGTGATCGTGAACGCATTCAGGCGGTAGTAGAGGTCTTCGCGCAGACGCTTGGTAGCGAGAGCTTCGGGAATGTTGATGTTCGTCGCTGCCAGGATGCGGACATCGACCTTAATCACCGAACGGCTGCCCAAACGCGAGAACTGCTGGTCCTGTAAAACATGCAGCAACTTGGCTTGCAGTTGCGCCGGCATTTCGCCGATTTCGTCCAGTAGGATCGTGCCCTTGTTGCAAAGTTCGAACTTTCCGGGCTTGGCGTGGTTGGCGCCAGTGAATGCACCGGCCTCATAGCCAAACAATTCGCTTTCCAGTAAGTCAGCGGGAACTGCCGCGCAATTTACCTTGAGAAACGTGCGGTGGGCGCGTGGGGACAGCTTATGGATGAGCCGCGAAATCACTTCTTTCCCCGTGCCGCTCTCGCCCAACATCAGTACCGGAATGTCTACGTTGGCAACCAATGCTACTTGCGAACGGATCTTTCGCATTGCCGGACTGGCGGCGACGAAAAAGTTTTCGTCCGAGAGCTCTTCCACTTCGCCAGGATAGTTCTGCTGGTTCTTGCCTAAACACGTATCAATCACTGCATCCAGCTCAGCTTTTTGGAAGGGTTTTGTAATGTAGTCCTGCGCGCCTAGGCGCATTGCCTGGACAACTTTTTTCGTGTCGCCTACGCAAGACAAAATGACGACTTTCACACCAGGCTGAAGCTGGCGCAGTTGTTCCAAAGTCTGCAAGCCGTCAATTCCCGGCATCAGCAAATCCATTAAGACCAAATCCGGGCGCAAGCCCTTGTTCACAAGCGCAAGCGCTTCTTCACCCGTGGTCGCGGTCTGGACTTTGTAGTCATCAACCTCAAGCAGGGTCTTGATGTACCGGAGCATTCCCGGTTCGTCGTCCACCAGAAGTATCTTGGAAGTCTCAGGCATTCGGTTTGTCCTGTCCCGTACTAGCCGTCGGCGGTTTCAGGGGAATGATGAAACAGAATTTTGAACCCGCGCCTTGGTCACTTTCGACCCAAATCTTCCCGCCCATAGCCATGACAAGGCGCCGCACGATGGAGAGCCCTAAGCCCATACCATCAGCCTGATTTTCGCTGTCAGGCAAACGGAAGAAGTCATCGAAAACTTCCAGGTGATACTCGGCAGGAATTCCCGGGCCGGTATCGGCGACGCTGACTTTTACAGCGTTGGGAGCGGTGAGTATCCGCTGACGCCGCTCTGACTGAACGCTTTGCGGATCGCTGCCGCGCCTCTCCCACATATAAGGCTCCGCATGCAACCAGACTGTTCCGCCCGAAGGCGTGTACTTGGAGGCGTTCTCCAGCAAATTTGAAATCACACGCTGCACTTTCGCGGAATCAAAGGGAAATGCCGACAACTTTTCATTTCCCAGAAAGTAAAGTGCGAGGCCCTTTTCCTGAAAACGATTCGACCACAGCTGGCACACTTCCGAGAGACATGCATTCATGTCGCTCTCTGTAAACCGCATCTTCATCTCGCCGGTTTCGAGAACGCTGAAGGTCAGAAAATCTTGAATGAAATGTTCGAGTCGTCGACCACTGGAGTGCATATCGCGCAGGATCTCGCGCTGACGGTCGTTGAGTTCACCCGTTTTTTCGCTGCGCAGCAATTCTATGTAGCCGTTCAGAATGGCGAGCGGCGTTTTTAGGTCGTGCGCTGCCGAGCTCAATGCCGTGGTAGTTCTGGCATAGCGATCACGTAAGCGTGTGTACTGCTCCACTACCTCCGCAGCATCAGGAGCCGCATCTTGCACGGCAGTCTTGGCGTGGGCAGTCTTCAGTCCAGCCTCCACAGCTTCAGACATATGGACACCTTCCGGGCTTGACGCCATATCTTTGGAAAACCCGCTTTCGGGTCGAACAATGGGGAGGGGACAGCCGAATTTAGTTGGACAAATGACGCTAACGAATCGTATCTATTCATGCACTTGGTGTCAACGAAAAAGGCCATGTCTTTATCAAAGATGGGAAAAAGATTGCACTTGTAACCCACTGATTAGCTTGATAATACTGCGGCTGTTCCGCAGAATCCGGTTGCACTGGAGCTGGGGGAATATCCGTTTTTTGCAGTGTTTTACCGTGTGTTTTGCCGGTTTGATGGGGTATATGCCGGGAGATCTAGCGCCCCTTTGGTGGTTTGGCCCCTTAGGTGCGACAGACTGCCTGTTACTCCCCTGGTGAGGATAGAATCCTTGACCGAACAGAACGTGCATGAGCGTCGTCAGTGGCCGCGATTGCCGCTGGCAATCCCAATTTTCGTTCGCAGCCGCGATGAAAAAGGGAAAGACTTTCTCGAGTTTGCCACTGCCATGAATGTTTCCGCAGGAGGAGCGTTAGTTGCAGTGAGGCGCTCTCTGCCGCATTCCACGCAGGTTTCGCTGGAGATCCCCACGGCGCCGTTTTTGGCGGCCAAGCGACAGTCGCAGACTTCGCGCAACATGAGGGCGCGGGCGGTTCGCGTTGAACATGCCGATGGCTACCAATTAGTAGGTCTGAGATTTACTAGGCCACTATCGAAACAGGCAAAACATGTGACAAACAGGTCTCCTGTTCGACGGAAAGCCCCTGCCACAATGTGAAAAGTTTTTCCTACAAGAACTGTCGGTTTCGGGGTCAAAACCTATCCCCCGGAAGTGCCATTCACCCACCTTTGCCCCTAGCATAAGCTATTGATGGTTTGTAGGTTAACTGCACCATTCCTCCCTCCTGAATAGCCAATCCCCATTTGGCTTGCTGGGTGCAGATAAAAACCGTGCACATACAGGAGTCAGGTTAATTTCATGCCAACCCTAACAGCCAATCCAGTGAGTTCGTTAACCCAGTCGCTTGGTGATATTCCGCCAGAGAACATTGTTTTCGGGCGTTCTGATGCCATGCGTTCGGTCCGCGACCGTTTGAACAAAGTTGCTGGAGCGAATGTTCCGGTGCTCATTCAAGGGGAAAGTGGTACTGGCAAGGACATCATTGCTCGGATGATTCATGGGCTGTCTCCGTGGAAGACCGGACCGTATGTGAAAGTAAACTGCCCGGCAATTCCAGGAACGTTGCTAGAAAGCGAATTGTTTGGATATGAGAAAGGCGCTTTCACAGGCGCTTATGGATCCAAGCCCGGCCGCGTTGAAATGGCACACCGGGGCACTTTGTTCCTCGATGAAATCTCTGAGCTGGATGCTGCGCTTCAATCGAAGCTGCTGCAACTTTTGCAGGACGGTCAGTTCTGCCGCATCGGCGCACAGGAAGACAAAAAAGTTGAAGTGCGCGTGGTCTGCGCTACGAATCGTAGACTGGAAGAAGAGATTGAAAACGGAACTTTCCGCCAGGATTTGTTCTACCGCATCAACGTCGTGAATGTTGCTCTTCCGCCGTTGCGCGAACGCCGTGCTGACATCGTTGATCTTGCTAATTATTTTCTCGATTTTTACAACCGCAAGTACAACTGCCGCGCCAAGCCGTTGTCTCCGGAGCTGATGAATGTGCTGGAGAAGTATCACTGGCCAGGCAATATTCGCGAACTGGAAAACTTGATCAAGCGTTATGTGATCCTGGGTAATGAAGACGCGATCACGAACGACCTGGTCGCACGTGAGCCACAGTATCTGAATCCAGAAATCAATCTGGATGGCCCGATCTCTCTGAAGAAGATTACCCGCCAGGCTGTACACGAACTGGAGAAAAAAGTAATTCTGAAAGTTCTACAGAACCATCACTGGAACCGTAAGCAGGCTGCGCGCACACTCGGCATCAGTTATCGCGCATTGCTATACAAAATTCGCGAAGCTGGATTGCCTCCCAATCGTTCGCGCAAGCCGCCACAGCCCGTGCTGGTCGCGGGAAGTCAGCCAGCCGCCGACTAACTAATCTCACAGAATGCAATGTTTTCGTGACATTGCATTCGTGCGCCGGGATCGGTCAACATCCCCGATATTGGCGGTACCGCGCTCTTCACCGGAGTTTTCAGCCAACGCTGGACGGCAACATTTCGGCGGTGCTTCAGATTACATTCACTCTCGACAGGAAAGCCTTCAAGAGTAATCCTACGTTGCAACCTAGTTCTCTCTCACCGGGGTTCCGATCAACGTAGCCGCAATTTCGGTCCCTGAACCTGGCTCTATGGCATTTGTAGGAACGGGTTTGTTGGGGCTGATGGGAGTTATACGCCGCAAGTATCGTAAACAAACTATTGCTTGACTTGCGACTGATGAAATAGCCCTGTTTCCTGCGAATCAATCCTGCCGTTCTCCTCAGGGAGCGGCAGAATTAACTTTTATCCAATCTGACTTAGTAATTTCTTCACTTCATCAGAATCTTGATATTGTGGATTGATCTTCAGCACGCGTTGTAAGTGCTGCTTGGCAAGATCGAACTCTCCCGTCTTGTTGTAAGCCAGGCCAAGATGATAGTGGACCGTAGGATTGTCAGGCTGCTTGGCTTTTTCCGCAAGCTTAAGTGATTCCTCAAACAAATCAATCGCAGACCGATACGAGCCTTTCTGATAGTAGACCCAACCCAGTGTGTCGGCGGCGTTTGGCGATTCTGCCATGCCACGTCGTGCAATTTGCGCCAGAGCCAGCGCAGCGTCTAAATTGTCGCCAGTTTGCACCATGAGGTATGCGAGGTTATTGGCCGCGAGAGGGTTATTCGCACGAAGATCAATCGCTTTCCGGTACATCTGCTTGGCGGTCGCCCAGTCCTGCTTGGTCTCGTAGAGCTCGCCTAACAATGTGTAGAAACCGGCCTCACGTGGATTGTTTTGGGCAGCTTGTTTGTAACGTTCAATCGCTTCGTCGGTGGATCCCTTGCTGACCAGGACCTGGCCGAGTTTTGCCAGAGCGTCGGTATTGTTCGGGTTGAGCTCGAGAGATTTCTTGAATGCAGCTTCTGCTTGGATAGGATCTTTTACAGCATTAAATAGGGCTGTGCCAAGCAGATCATAAAAAGCGCTGCTGTCCGGAACCTTCGCAATCTGGGCTTGGGCTGCTGCGACCGCCTTGTCGGGTTGTTTTTGGATCAAGTACGTATTCATCAATCCGCTCAAGCCGTCGTTTGAGTGAGGATCACGATCCAAAGCTTGCTGATACCACCTGGCTGCCTCGCCATAGTTTTTTTGGACGAGATTGAAGTTCCCCATCTGCACCAGTGGAGCTGAGCTTTGCGGGGCCACATTCATCGCCTTGCGAATGTCCTGCTCCGCTTTGGGGAATTGATGCCGGTTGATCGACGCAAGTGCGCGCAGTAAGTATCCATCGGGCGTGCTCGGTTGAAGATCGATCATTTTGCCTGCACTTTGTTCTAGCGCGGCCATATCGCCGCGGCGTAAAGACGCCTGCGCCAGCGCAGCATGAGCTTCGACTAAATCCGGACGCAAGCGCGCTGCTTCGCGCCACTCATTCTCTGCCTGCACCGGGCTTCCTTGCTGATAGAGCGCCGTGCCGTAATGGAAGTGAGCAATAGCGTTGTTGGGATCATTCTTGATGGCAGTTTGTAAAACATGGATAGCTTCAGCAGAGTTGTCCTGCCGCAACAGGATTTGCCCCCGATAGACAAGCGCATCGGGATCGCCGCCATTCAGCTCTAACATTTCGTCATTGAGTTTCGTAGCATCCTCAAGCTGATTTTTCAAAATAAGCAACTGGACGTAATTCTTTTTGACCTGCATGTCCTGAGGATGGTCGTGATACAGCGATGCATATTCGGTGGTGGCGCGATCAAAATCGTGAATAGCAAAGTAATAATCGCCCGGCATGCGATAGCCGCCGGAGGCGTCCGGCATATCACGCTTCGCCTCTTGTGCGACTTGTTCGGCTTGGGCCGTTTTTCCTTGGCCAGCGTAGAGCTTGACCAAGGCCGCACGTAGCTCCGGGCTCTTCGGGCTGGCAGCAATTGCCAGTTTCAGCTGTTGTTCAGCATCGCCAAATTGCCCGCGGGATTGATAGAAACTGGCCAAGGCTAACTGCGCTTGCGGGACAGTGGGCGCCAACTCAGCGGCTTTTTTCAGGTTATCTCCGCCGGCGTCCGGTTGTCCGTTGCGAATCTGTAGCAGGGCTAGGGTCACGTAGGGCTGGTATTCCTGTGGAGCCAATGCGATAGCTTTCTGGGCTTCGTCGATGGCTCCTTTCGCATCGCCGTCTGCGCCGAGCAAAGTTGCCGCAGCGTTGTGGACCTTAAAGTCATTGGGTTGCTGTTCCAAAAGAACATCGACGTGCTCGTGCGCTTGTTTCACTTGGTTGGCGGCAATCAGAAGACTGGCCAGTTCCAGCCGGGCCGGGAAGTTGTTGGGCTGGATATCTACGGTTCTGGCAAGCTCCTGGTAAGCTGCCGGCCATTGCTGTAATTTTAAGTACGATTGCGCGAGCGAGTAATGTGCTTCAGCGAAATGCGGATCAATCTGGGTGGCATTCTGAAACTGAATGGCGGCTTCGCGGTATTTCCCCTGAGCGAAGTACTCCTGCCCGCTTTTGAAGAATTTCTGTTTGCGCACATTGGGATCGCGGTGACACGCGGAAAATGAGAACGCAATCATTCCCACAAGCAGGGCCAGACGCCAAACAGAAAAACGCCGCATCGTTTCTAATCTCCTCAAGAACTGACCAGACATCCTTCTAATCCAAGTTACGGCAAATGACTGCCGCCGAGAAGTTACCCATGTACCCAGAGGGACGTGGCTCTCTATCGAAGTGTAGCGGATGGAGAAGCGTTCTGTGACTGACGAATCAAAGCAGTCAGGTCGTCTTGCAGGAATGAGCCGCAAGCGATTAAGCCGGAAATTTTGGGAGACCGATTGTTGCAGCGTAAGGGGGTATTTTGCAGCGTGGCGACAAAGCCTCCCGCACTCTCGACCAATGCGGCGCCGGCAGCGACATCCCACTCGTGTTTTGGAGTGAGTGTGAAAGTGGCATCTGCAAGTCCTGCGGAAACTCTGGCCAGCTTATAGGCCACCGAACCCATGGGGCGTACGGCAAATTCCGCGTTCTGGAATTGAGTCCACTCGCCTCGTTTAGTTTCGCTTCGGCTGGCGAGAATCACTGCACCTTTTAACCCTTTGAGCTTGCTCGTGTGTGCTGGCTGACCGTTGTAGGTCATGCCAGATGCGATGGAACCGAGAAAAACTTCATTGGTTGCCGGATTGCAAATTCCTCCGGCAACCGCGCGGCTATTCTCAACAAAGGCAATGGAGACGCAAAATTCCGGAATACCTGCAACAAATTCGCGCGTGCCATCCAGCGGATCAACCACCCACACTTGTTTCTTGTTGAGGCGCACCAGGTCGTCCGCACTCTCTTCGGATAGCCAGCCCTCGCCGTCCCGCAGCAGTTTCTTGCGCAGTACGATATCGAGCGCCTTGTCGGCTTCGGTAACCGGGTCATGGCCAGCTTTGTATTCCGCTGCGATTTCTCCCGGAGTGAAACGAGCAAAAACCTGGTGGGCAGCCTCAATTGCAGACTCGATGCGCTCTAAGACTCCGGCGTAAGAGTGATTTGTCATGAACAGGTTCAGGCCGCCAACAACATGCGCGCGCCAGTCGCTAGCAGTATGGTGCAAAGCATGCGACGAAGCCAAGGGATGGGAACGACCGTGCTGAGATGCGATCCCAGCAGGGCGCCCGGTATGGAGCCAGCCAATAAAGCCCCGACCAGGGAGAAATCTACATTGCCTGCGCGAAAATGCATCAGGCTTGTTACTCCCGTCAGTACCACGGCATGAACAATGTCAGTACCGACCATGATTCTTGGCGAGTAGCTGTAAAACAACAGCAGAAGCATCATGATGATGCTGCCGGAGCCTACGGAAGTCATTCCGACCAAAAATCCAGCCAGCAGCCCAATTGCGGACATGCCGACAAATGACTTCATCGTCGGCGGCCGCGCGGTAACGTGCTCTTCAATTTGTTTCTGGAACAATAGAAGAAGGGGAACCACAATCAGCAGAACTCCTATGGCGGTGGTGATGAAGTGGTTCACTCCGTCGCCATAGAGAGTGCGCAAGTGTACCAATACGCTCACGCCGACAATTGAGCCGGGAACACTTCCGACCGCCAGTGCCAGTACTACCCGGTTGCGGACGGTTCCGTGCGTGATGTGCATCCAGCCGGAGCCAATTTTCGTAACAAAATTGAACAGTGCGTCAGAGCCGACTGCCAGAATCGGTGGAACCCTAAGTCCGAAGATCAACACGGGCAGCAGCAATACGCCGCCGCCCAAGCCGGTCATACCGATCAAGGTGCCGACAATGAAACCAACCAAGACTTTTAAAGCAAAGTCCATGCGACTAAGCTGCGTCTCCATTTACTCCGATGAAACCCTCACGCTCCAGATGCAGAATAATTTCCTGGGCCGCTTCTTCCTGGGTCAGTTCAGCAGTGTCGATGGTGACTTCGGCGTCGGTTGGTGCTTCATAGGGATCAGAAACGCCAGTGAACTCCTTGACGATGCCGGCACGCGCTTTCGCGTACAAACCTTTGCGGTCACGTCCTTCGCAGACGTCAATCGGGGTGGAAATATGCACCAGGATGAATCCGCCGTTCGGTTCAATCATCTGCCGCACTTGCTTGCGGACTGAGTCATACGGCGCAATGGGAGCGCATATGGCGATGCCACCATTCTTAGTGATCTCCGATGCAACGTAGCCGATTCGGCGGATGTTGATGTCTCGGTGCTCTTTCGAGAAGCCAAGTTCTGAAGAGAGATTTTTACGAACCAGATCTCCGTCCAGAATCGTGACCGGGCGTCCTCCAGCTTCCAGAAACTTTGTAAGCAGAATGTTGGCGATGGTGGATTTTCCTGAACCAGAGAGTCCGGTAAAGAAAATCGTCACACCCTGTTTATGGCGAGGCGGATAGCTTTTCCGCAACTCCTTCACAACTTCTGGATAAGTAAACCATCCAGGGATATCACGGCCGCCATTCAACCGATCGCGCAACTCGGTGCCGGAGATGTTGAGGACTCTTGCATCTTTCGGAACATCGCTGTCCGGTACGTACTGGTCCTTGTCTTCCAGATACACCATCATGCTGAAAGGAACCATGGTGACGCCGATTTCCTGTTCGTGCTTTTTGAAAGTTTCCTGCGCTTCGTAGGGACCGTAGAAGGGCTTGCCGCTTTCGTCCTTGCCAGGGCCGGCATGGTCGCGTCCCACGATGAGGTGGCTACAGCCGTGGTTTTTGCGGATCAGAGCATGCCAGATGGCTTCACGCGGCCCGCCCATGCGCATGGCCAGCGGTAACAAAGAAAGCTTTGCCGTGCCGGCAGGAAACTTCGGCAAGATCAACTGGTAGCAGCGTACGCGGGTAAAGTAGTCGACGTCGCCGGGCTTGGTCATGCCGACGACGGGATGAACCAAAACATTTGCCTCGACCGTTTTTCCTGCGCGCAAAGCCAGTTCCGCATGAGCACGGTGCATCGGATTGCGCGTCTGAAACGCGACGATTTTTCTCCAACCAAGCCGGGCAAATTCATTGCGCAATTCAGCGGGAGTGAGACGAATTGCTTTGAAGTCATAGTGAGAGGGAAGCTGCAGACCCTCGAGCTTTCCGCCGATATACCATGGATTCGCCTTGTTCTGCGCATAATCAGCACCGGGATGGAGCTTGCTGTTGGTCCCAAAAACTGCTTTTGCTTCCTCCGCCCGATCTGGCTGCCAGATATCATCCACGTGCAGTACTGCGAGCATCACGCCTTCCGGATCACGTAACGCCACTTTGCTCGAACCCGAGGTGAGCTTTTTAGCAAAATCCTCGGTCACATCCAGCGTGATCGGCATGGGCCACAACAGGCCGCTGGACAGCTTCATGTTGTGACAGACACTTTCGTAGTCGGCTTTATTCATGAAGCCGTGCAGTGGAGAAAATCCACCGCTCAATAGCAACTCAACGTCGCAAAGCTGGCGGGGAGTCAGGTCCCAGGAAGGCCACTCACGGGAGTGTGCTTTTAATTCGTCGGCACGTTCGGGTTGGGCAATCAGATTGACTAATTCTCCGCCGTGGGGGGAGACCAGATGGCTAGTGGACGCGGTCAATTCCTTAATCCTCCAAAGATTTTTCAGATTTTGAGTAGAGCTTCTGGCCGAGGAGTGGACTGGGGTAAACCCTCGTTAGGTGATGAAGAGAAACTTGGAACCCGCCACGATCGTGGCCAGAACAATGCTGTTTAGAGACAACAACGGCGCTGGGGCCGACAACAGTAACATCGCTGATGGGCAGCTAGCATTGTTCCGTTATTGTATCCAAAATCTTACTGGCGCACCACTATTACTAACTTTTTATAGCAGGTTCGTGAATGCGGGATTAATTTTATTGGAACTTTCGCGCTGACCTGGGTGTCCTAGCTCATGAGGTTGCTGTCAGGAAGTTATGCTTGAAGCCCGCGAACTCACAAAGACATATTCATCGGTTCCCGCCGTGGGAAATGTCACGTTCACCCTGGGTCCAGGACAAGTGCTCGGCTGTCTTGGTCCAAATGGATCAGGCAAAAGCACAACCGTAAAAATGCTGACTGGATTGCTCGAACCGACTCGCGGCAGTGTTTTATTCGCTGGCCAGGATATTCGCGAAGACCTCGTTAGCTATCGGAAATGTTTGGGATATGTGCCCGAGGAGGCAAACCTGTATCCCTACTTGAGCGGCTACGAGTATTTGGAGATGGTGGGGTTACTGCGGGGGATGCCACCTTTACGCATCAAGAAAAGGGCTGAGGCTTTGCTTGAATTATTCAGCCTTTACCCCAGTCGTCACGGGGGCATGTCGTCTTACTCAAAAGGAATGCGCCAGCGGATTCTGCTGATTTCTGCGCTGATCGACGATCCCAAAATTCTGATTCTTGATGAGCCGCTCTCCGGGCTAGATGTGACATCGGCTTTGATTCTGAAGAATTTGATCAAGGCGCTAGGGCAGAAGGAAAGAGCGGTGTTTTATTGCTCCCATGTTTTAGAGGTGGTGGAGCAAGTCTGCTCACACCTGCTCATCCTGCGAAAAGGAGAGGTTATCGCTCACGACGCCACCCACGTCATCCAGAGTGACCGATCTTCTTTGGAAAGCCGCTTCATGGATCTGGTGGAGGCTGGTGATACCGAGAAGATTGCGCGAGACATCATTTGTGCCATGGGGGAAGCGTGATCTTCCCGTTCGCCACACTGGAAGCGAAGTGGAAGTCCCACTCTCAACGGCCCTTTCTTCAATTGATAAAGCTATTCATCGACCGCGCATTTCATGGCAGCGGCGACTCGGAAAGTGAAGAACTCGATTTCGGCACAGGGCTGGTGCTGTCCCTATTAGCCCTTCCTGGTGCCTTCTATTCCATACTGCTATTCGATAAATATGGGTCATTTTTGCAATGGATGCATGGCGACAAGCACTTCGATGTGCTGTCTATTGCATTGTCCGATGAATATTTCCTGATCGTACTTTCCATGGTGGTTACCGGCGTCGCAGTCGTGTGGCGCTGGGACAGCATCTTCCCCGATCGCCGCGACTATGCCAACCTGGTTCCTCTTCCAATTTCTACGCGGACTATTTTCTTCGCTAATCTCACCGCCATATTTCTGGTGGCAGGACTGCTTGCCCTGGATGTGAATCTGGTCTCAGCGTTTTTGTTTCCTTTTGTGGCAACGGCGTCGCAGGAGACTGCTTTGTTTTTCCTGCACTTTGCGATGGTGCATGCGGCGGTGGTTGTTTTGTCCAGTCTTTTTAGTTTTTTTGCCGTGTTTGGTGTAGTTGGTTTGTTGATGTCAATTTTGCCCTATCGGATGTTCCGACAAGTTTCGCTTTACCTGCGCGGCTTGCTGATTGCTTATTTGGTTGGTGTCCTTTGCACGAGTTTTGCCGTGCCCTCCTTGGTTGGCCATTTGCCAAAGAGTCCGGTTAGGTTCCTGCCATCGGTATGGTTCTTGGGCCTCTGTCAAATGCTGCGCGGCAGGGCCAGTCCTGCTTTGGCGATATTGGGCAATCTTGGGCTAATGAGCTTGATTTGTCTTGTAGGCTGTGCGCTTGTCGCCTACGCCGTCAGCTATCGCAGATGCTTCAACCGCATTCCAGAAAACTTGGATCTAATTGCTTCAAACGAGCGGCCCATTGCTCGGCGGATTTTCGCTTCACTGGATCGCATCGTGCTGCGCACTCCGGTGCAACGTGCGGGTTATCGATTTGTCCTGAAAACATTGTTCCGTAGCGAGCGGCACAGTCTGGTGCTGGGGGGCTTTGTCGGGTTGGGAGTCGTTTTGGCTTCGCAGTTTTTATTTGCGGCATTCAGCGGCAAAGAAATGTCCGTAAATGCGGGCTCGCCGGCGATCTTGTCCATTCCATTGATCTTGAGTTACTGCGTCATTGTCGGCCTGCGTTTTGCTTTCGCTATTCCCGTTGAGCTGCGTTCGAATTGGATTTTCAAGTTATTGCTCGATCGCTCCAAACCCGAGTGTATTCCGCTGGCACGCAAGGTGTTATTGACGTTTGTGATCCCGTGCGTGATTGCCGGGATTGTCCCTTTTCATCGTTATCTGGGGGGATGGACGCGCGCCGCGCTACACGCATGGGTGGTAATCGCGTGGGGAATTTTGCTGTCGGATATTTTGTTAGTCCGATTTCGCAAAATTCCTTTTACTTGCTCCTACCCGCCATTTCGCGAGTCCGCGATCATGCTGGTGGTTTGTTACTTTCTGGGATTTTTCGCTTACGTTGTCCTTACGTCACAATTTGAATCGTGGGCATTGTTGAATCCATTGCGGATGCTACTCATGATCCCGCCGACTCTCGGAATTTGGTATGGATTGTCCCACGCACGAACCGGCATGGTTGAGGTCGACAAGGAAGTCATCTTCGAGGAAAAACCAACCAGGGGGTTCGAGGTGCTAGATCTGCAAGTCTAATCTAAACGCTCATGGTGAGCAGAAGAGACCAAGACATTTTCAGAATTATCGGGTTGGAG
>Ga0207647_10000761_pt1 | contig 25222 bp, 19 predicted proteins | sample KBSCornC2_FD_184295 | JGI IMG/M metagenome (GOLD analysis project Ga0207647, IMG submission 184295) | Corn rhizosphere microbial communities from Kellogg Biological Station, Michigan, USA - C2 (SPAdes) (version 2) | ecosystem: Host-associated > Plants > Roots > Rhizosphere ... | reverse complement strand
CGAGTTGTCAGAAAAATTGCTGGCAATATAGTTTACGTCGTTGGTGCCATCGGTACAGGTGGATGGGTTATTGTCATTAGCGATGCTGAAGTTGTTAATCTTCGTGGTGTTCGTGTTATACATCCAGCCAAGGCGTGCGTTGCCTAAATTATCTTTCATCACGTCATCCGGTAACCCGCGTACTTGCATGGATATTTGCCCACCGGCCTGGAGCCTCCAGTTCATACCGGCTGTGCTTTCAATATCTTTTGGCTTAACGCCCGTGCCTGCATAAACCAAACTGATCGGAAGTTTAACCTGTCCGCGATCGATTTCAAAAACAGGAATGACAACATTGGCTGTGCCTGTAAGCGTGTTAACACTCACAATATTTTTCTGAGCAAATAGATGGCCGGAAAAAGTCAATAACCAGGCACAGAAAAGTAAGGATAGGCTTTTTTTCATATAAAGTAACAAATTGTGTAAGGCGATAATTTAACAGCTTTTTTTGCAATTGCTTTCTAAGCAGTTAACAGTCGAATCGGGACGATTTTTCAGGAATAACTTTGAATAGGGGTACATTTTGCGAAAAGGGTTTTTAAGTAATAGGTAATGATCAAATATATAATGTTTTTTAATTCTATCACAACAATTCAAATTTTGACTAATTATTTTTTTATCAATCGTTTTAATTCCTCGATTTCGTGTTGCTGTGCCTCTAGCTGTTTATTTTGCTGAAAAAGGTACAAAGTCAATTCTTCCACTTTCTTGGTCAATAGCTTATTCATATCGCCCAGATTAATCCCATCTTTGATCACTTCCTGTTCCGAAGGCATATCCGGCAAATGATGATTTTGATCGATATAGGTTTTTATTTCGGTGAGTGAAGGAAGCTTGTATTCCTGTTTGAAAACATAATCTGGCCAGTTAGCATTGAGTTTTACGGTCATCGAAGTGGCGACTGCGCTACCGTTAACTGCAAACTGATATCCTTTTGTGTCGGTTGTATTGATACCGACGCTGCTTGTAGTTCCATTAATTGTCAGTGCATCAGGATTGACGGAGGATCCGGTCCCGCTATATACTTGAACGTGCAGATTTTTGTCACTGCCATTTCCATTATTAATTTGAAAAGCACTACCCGTTGAGTTGAATATAGCCCCCGTCGCACTTTCTCTATTTAATGCTATACAGCCGAAATATCCGGAGCCAAGCGTAGTAATACTTACACCAACTCCATTACGAGCGATAGTTAGGTCCGACCCGGGCGTGGTCGTTCCGATACCGACGTTACCGTTATATAACCACGTCATCACTTGTTGATCGGGAATATTATTGGCATTGGATGCTCCATTCAAAAATAAATCCAATTTAGAACCCCAATAGCTTGTGCCACCATGACCGATTCTGAACTCGGCACTTTCAGGGTAACTATAATTTGGTGTCCCATTTCTGGAAAGTTTAAGAACACTTTGAGTCGGTGCGACAATTCCACTGGGTTTGCTATCTGTTGTTTCAAAAACGTTTAGATCTGATCCAGGACTCGTTGTGCCGATACCTACATTACCGCTTGATGGAAATGTATTGGTTTGCGCATCAGCACAATAACCAAACATAGCTATCGTTAAGGATAAGATAATTTTTTTCATGATAAGGTTAGCTTTTAGTTAAGATTTTTGTTACCTGTCGCTTTAGTTCGTTAATCTGCGCTTGTTGAGCTTGGTTAATCTTTTGCTGACATTCTTTCAACGTCTTATTTTCTGCTTTTAATTTTTCATTCTCTTCTTGCTGTTGAATAGCATATAAAGTTAGTTCCTCAATTTTTTTGGTCTGTAACTTTACAATTTCACCCACGTTGATACCATCTTTGATTACTTCCTGTTCAGAGGGCACTTCCGGTAAGTGATGGTTCTTATCGATGTATGTTTTTACTTCAGCGAGCGAAGGAAGTATATATCCTTGTTTGAACACATAGTCAGACCAACCGGTTAAATCGACATTGACGCTCTGTGAGTGGATACCCCCATTGACAGCCAGTCTGTAAGTACCAGGATTGGTGGTGCCGATGCCAACATTGCCAGATAGATTCATGTATAATCCTGTTACATAGTTCAGAGAGGCATAACTTGTTGTTGAAGTGGCATATTGGAACTGCAAGCCAGGTATCTGGTCCACATCTACCTGCAGTTTAACGCCATATGAATTCGTAGAGCTGTTATGGTTGACAAACTCCAAGGCGGAGTTACCATTACCTATTTGTCCTAATTTTATCTGCTCGAAATTATAGACACCAGGTATCAATAGTTGGTTATTGGATGATCCGCCATTGAAATTTCCTATTTGTAATGCTGTACTTGGAGTAATTGTGCCGATGCCGACATTGCCCGCAGTTGATATTTGCAGAGTGGGATTGCCGCCTGTGTAGAACTGTGTTACACGTCCTGAGGCAGTTTGAAAGCCAAATTGACTGTTAGCAACTATTGACCCAACTTCTGATCCACTGGTCATCAGAGACAGATATCCCCCCTGACTTGTACTATTTCCATTTAATGCCAATACTCCATAATTACCAATCGTTGGTGGAGTTGTGGTTCCCAGCCCTGCATTACCACTTGAAGGAAAAGTATTGGTTTGCGCCATGGCACAATGAGTTGAAACTATTATTAAAATGATCGTAAAAGTTTTTTTCATGATAAAATTATGGTTGTTGAATGGCTGATTATTTACTCTTATTTGCTGATTTGTTTTCCAATTAGTCAATTGGTTCTGATATGACCGGTTTATTTTGTGCTAGTCCCCTCCCCTGGCAGTACTCGTTAGGAATCTATCTCTGACAGCGTTTTTCTGAGCGACCAAATAGCCTGAAAAGATCAATGACTGGGCACAAAAAATAGCGATATGCCTTTTTTAAACAAATTGACAAACCGGTGTTAGACGATGGTTTATGTTTTCTTTGCAAATGCTTTTAAGCACCTGACATTGACATCCGGAACATTTTTCGGGAATAACCGTTGATAGGGGTACATTGTGAAAAAGGGTTTTAAGTAAAATATTGCGACTAAGATGATAAAAATTCTCAAAAAACAAGATTGTTCCCATAGAATTTTTTAATAATTTAAACTGTGATTATTACCGGAGCTCATAATGCAACGATCTTATCGATTCCGTGAAGAAATTCCATTATTAATCTATTGATTAGGTAACGATCTTTATTTACTATATTTGGTACATAAGCAATAGCGATTTTTGGTCTGTTTTAGTGGTGACCTATTCGGTAATCTTGAAAGATTGGAAAATATAAAATACTGATTTAGAGCGTGCAACTTATTTGCGGTTGTTCCCTCTCTCTCCGCAAAACAAATAAAGCCTGACTATCGTCAGGCTTTATTTGTTTGAAACAGCTTTAGCCTATCTTCCAAGTGTTCTACGTCTCACGAACGTCTAACTTTTTAGCTAAACAAAATCCTCACTGGATTTCAAACGGCTCATATTTCTATGCATCCTATACAATCACGGTTATTAAACATTAAAGGCTACTTGAAATCGATGAAATAAATCCTGAATTACGCCACATTTAACTAGTTAATCTTTAGATTTACTCTTCGATAAATCCTTCAATATTTAAAGTAAATCATGCCGGAACAAAAGAAAGCGCAGTTGGAAAGGGAAACATTTTCGGTCAAAAAAACAGAAGTGCAGACAAGACAAAAAACGAAATATTTCCCGATAGTTGCTATTGGTGGCTCGGCGGGCGCTTTTCCGGCGCTTGAGAGTTTTTTTACTCATATGCCTTCCGATAGCGGCATGGGTTTCGTTATCATTATGCATCTTTCACCGGATCATAAAGGGCATATGGCGGATGTAATAGGAAATTATACTGCTATGCCGGTACGTGAGGCTGTCGATGGCATGCCGATTGAGCCGAATCATGTATATGTCATTCCGCCCAATAAGGATATGGGCATCCATAACCGAAAGTTGTTATTGTTGGGTATCACGAAGCATAATGGCTTCAGACATCCTATCGATTACTTTTTTCAAACTCTTGCAGACGATCAGTGGAATCGTTCTGTAGGTGTGGTTCTTTCTGGCATGGGCTCGGATGGTGAGACCGGCGTGCGCATGATCAAAGAAAAGCTGGGCCTGGTGATGGTGCAAGATCCTGAAACGGCTGGTTATGACAGCATGCCGCGCGCCTCCATTGGCACTAACATGGTGGATTACGTTTTAGCGCCGGAGGAAATGCCCATAAAGCTTATCCAATATCTCAATCACCCAGTGTTTTCAGACGAGACTGAGGAGGCGCGATCTGACATCAGAGATAGCAATTCGGTACAAAAAATACTCATGTTGTTGCGCTCACAGACCGGGCACGATTTTTCGCTGTATAAAAAAAGCACGGTCATCAGGCGGATCGACCGACGGATCGCTTTTCACCAATTACCCGACTACGGACAATATGTTAACTACCTAAGGGAAAACCCGAAAGAGATCGAGATACTGTTTAATGAACTGCTCATTGGTGTGACTAAATTTTTCCGGGACGCACCGGCATTTGATTCGCTAAAGCGAAAATTGGAAAATCTTATCCAACATAAAAAGGATACTGATCCAATTCGCGTATGGGTCGCCGGTTGCTCAACCGGCGAAGAGGCTTATTCAATTGCCATACTGCTGATAGAATCGCTGGATGTAGCTCCGAGCAAAAAGCTGCCAAAAATACAAATATTTGCTACCGATCTGGATTTGGATGCCATTGAGCAGGCACGCCGGGGTAATTACAATGAGAATATTGCAGCCGACGTATCACCAAAACGACTCGAAAGGTTTTTTGTTAAAAGCGAGCAAGGCTACACCGTTAAAAAAGAACTGCGGGAAATGATCGTTTTCGCACAGCATAACCTGATCAAGGACGCCCCTTTTACACGTGTAGACTTGATCTCCTGCCGTAACGTAATGATCTATCTTACCGGAGAGCTTCAGAAAAAGATCATACCCATCTTTCATTATTCATTGAATGCCAGGGGTATCATGTTTATGGGCCCGGCAGAAACTATCGGCGGTTTTACCGATATGTTTCTCATCATCGACCCCAAGTGGAAGATATTCGAGCGCAAGGACGGTAGCGCTTCATCCTCCAAAATGATCGATTTCCCTTTTCACGTCACCCACCATCCAGTTTCGATGTCGCGCCTGGAAGAAACGCAAACAGCATCGGCAAAAATATCAGCTGCAGATACTTTCAACAAGGTATTGCTGGAAAACTTTACGCCAACAGCGCTTTTGATTAATGAGAAAGGCGATATACTATACACCAACGGCAAATCCAGCAATTATATGCAGCTGCCACGCGGCGAAGCGGTGATGAACATCCATAAAATGGTGCGCGAGGAATTGCGTTATGTATTAGGGAATGTGATCCACCAGGCACGCAATCAAAAAGTGATGGTCAGCATTAACGATGTCAAGCTGACAGATGGAAAAGCAAGCCGGCTGGTTGATCTTTATGCGGAGGACCTTAGAGAAATGGGCCTGCCGGGACTGATGTTGGTGGTAATCGAAGATAAAGGACTCACCAAGAAAAATAGCCACCCACGTGGGGAAAAAGATGCCGGCGACAGGCAAGTTATCCAGGACCTCGAAAAAGAACTGGCCTATACCAAGCAGCAATTGCACAGCACCATTGAGCAGATGGAAACCTCGCTCGAAGAGCTTAAATCGAGTAATGAAGAGCTTCAGAGCACCAACGAGGAATTACAAAGCACTAACGAAGAGTCGCTTACCACCAAGGAAGAAATGCAGTCGCTGAACGAAGAGCTAATGACTGTAAATTCACAGTATGAATCCAAGGCAGAGGAGCTGAACAGGTTGACCAATGACATGAAAAACCTGCTCGACGCTACGGAGATTGGTACGGTGTTTTTGAATAACGACCTGGAAATTCTGCGCTACACTCCACAGATCAAAAAGCTCTTTAACATTATCCCGGCTGATGTGGGTCGCCCGCTTTCAGATATTGTATCCAATTTTGACTTCGGGCAACTGAAAGACACCATCAAAGAAGTGATCGACCGCCTGGCGACCAACACGATAGAGGTGAGAACAAAAACGAACGACTGGTACACGGTCCGGGTGATGCCCTACCGCACGCTCGATAATTACATTTCCGGAGTGGTAATGACCTTTACGCTGGTGACGGATTACAAACAAATGGAGTTCAGGCTCAAAGCTCTTCAAAATTATTCCACCAGCATGATGTCGCGCCTGCAGCAACCCGCACTGCAGCTTGATAAAGATTTGAAAGTTATATCAGCCAATAACCTTTTCCGGGAAATGTTTCTTATCAAGTCTAAAGACCTAGAAAAAATTTCATTTGAGCATTTCGCCCTTGCGCACTGGCAGGCGGCGGAGCTCGGGACAAAGCTTGCGGTAGCCTGTGAAACCGGGAAACCCACAAACGGCCAATTTTCTTTTAAAGGGGTTACTTACGAACTTTCGGCCAGCCCATTTGTTGATGAAGAGACACGAGAGATTTTACTGGTATTAGTAACTATAAATCGACTTAAAGACACCTGACATTGAAAAGTAAAGGACAACTCAGTAAAGGCGACCAATTTTCACGGCTGCGCGCCCAGGCGGAACAGGTGTTCAATATAGTAGCAGATCATCCCAACCCAGCGCCAAAAGAGGACTTTGATGCCATATTTCAGGATTTGCAAATCATGCAAATAGAACTGGAAATGCAAAATGACGAGCTTCTTCTGTCTAATGAGCAGCTGGAAACAGAGCGGATAAAATTCACCGGCATTTACGACCTGGCGCCTGTTGGCTATTTTATTCTAAATCGTCAGGGAGTTATTAACCAGGTAAATGCGGTCGGCGCAAAAATGCTTGAAACGGGCAAAGCCGGTATAGAAGGAAAAAGACTGATTCAATTTGTCGCCCCGAATCACAGGGATATTTTTTTTAGTTTTTTTGAGCAGTTATTGCAGTCGGGCGAGCAACATGACGGTCAGTTCAAATTTATTTCCCGCACGGGGCGCGAATTTTATGCGCGGGCCGAAGGATGCGCAATAAGCAGCGCTTCACAATGTTATATCGCAATAATTGATATTACAGAAAATATCCGGACACATATGCAATTGACGGAGATTAGCGAACGCCTGCAACTGGCTATGGACACGTCAGCTGCCGGTACCTGGGAACTGCATCTCCCGTCCATGCATTTTTACCTGGATTCCCACAATCATGATATTTGTCTTGCCGGGCCGGACCGGTTCGATAACACCTATTCATCTTTTATAGCGTTGATACATCCGGATGACCATTTTATGGTCGACCAGCATTTTCGGACAGCAATAAATGCCAAAACAGATATCGATATCAGTTGCCGGTTTGTCAACCCGACAGGTCAGGCCCATTTTGCCCATATTCGCGGCCGTTTGGTTGATACCTCTGTTCCTGCCAGCCCGCGTTTTATTGGTATTATTTGGGATATAACAGAGAAAAAGCTCCTGGAGGAAAAGGCCGAGGAGCTGCGCATTGATCGCCAGAGGGAGATTACGGCCGCCGCACTTCATGCCGAAGAGAATGAACGCAAACGGATCAGCGAAATGCTTCATGACAGTGTCAGCCAACTTCTTTACGGGATAAAACTTCAGCTTAGCGAAAAAGATTATGCTGAAGCTATTGCTAAGGCAAATAAGTTGCTGGATACCGTCATCCACGAAACCAGGAACATTTCATTTCAGCTCGCGCCATCTATGTTGGCCGATTTTGGCTTGGCGGCAACAGTTAATGAGCTATGCCGGCGCCTTTCGACACCACACGTACAAATAGACGCAAATGTTTCAGGTTTTAGTGCTCCCGGCGAATTATTCCTGGAGGAGACAATCTTCAGGATCATACAGGAGCTGGTGAACAATTGTATGAAACATTCAGGCGCAAGCCATATACATATCAGTGTCAAGAAGAATAAGCTGATCGAGATCCTGGTTACAGATAACGGCAAAGGATTTAAATATGAAAAGCTGGACAAACCCCCAAAAGGGGCGGGGCTTATTAGTATAAGAAACAGGCTGGCGTTGTATAATGGTAAGCTTGACATTAGTTCGGCACCCGGAAAAGGCACTACGGTCAGAGTGCAGCTTGCCGTTGGCTGAGCATCACAAGGGTGATTTTAACGCAACTATGTTCACGGACAAAGAATCAGACCGAATGGAACCGACAGATCTGTAGAAATAATATGAGTTGAGTTGCAAATTGCTACCTTAGTAAAGCCAAATATTAGCATTCACCATCATCAATTCTAAACTATGGAACATCGGGCTAAATCAATCCGGCCGTTTATCGGGGCAAAGGATTTTGATCTTTCAAGCCGTTTTTACCGCGATATGGGTTTTGAAGAGGTTGTCATCTCGCCTGGTATGTCTCTTTTCAAAATCAATGAGGTGGGATTTTATCTGCAAAATGCTTTTGTGAAAGACTGGATTGATAATACGATGGTCTTTGTGGAAGTTGATAGTGCTGACAGATATTTCAATGAGCTCTCTGCCCTAAATTTACCTTTGAAGTATGAAAACGTAAGGCTTACTCCCGTACGGACAGACAACTGGGGAAAAGAGTGCTTTGTGCATGACCCTTCTGGCATCCTTTGGCACTTTGGCGAATTCTTTAAAAAATAAAAGCGGCCCAGTTATGAACCCGGCTTTACACTACATAGGCATAATTAGTTCTGAACTAAAAAATATAACTGATTGCCCGAGGCAGGCTGACGAAAATGCACCCGGAGCATCGGTAATAATTTACCCTGAATTTGTATCCGGCATAAAAGATATAAGGCCCGGCGATGAGATACTATTGCTCACCTGGCTGAATTTGGGCGACAGAACAATTTTGGAAACCAGGCCAAGAAACAACCCCCATGCTCCGCTTACCGGCATATTTTCAACCCGCTCACCCGATAGGCCCAATCCTATTGGTATCCATTCTGTGAAGATTATCTCGATAACAGGTGGTGAGATTAAAGTAGATGGGCTTGAGGTACTTGATCAAACACCCGTGATCGATATTAAACCTATCTGGAATACAAAAATTTGAAAATAAATCCCACCAGCACTCGCACCGGTATCCTTCTAAAAACATTTGATTAATGTATCGGTTAAAACTTAAGACGACTTATTAAACTGATACATTAATTGTTTACACCTTACCAGTGCGATATCATCTAACTTCTAAAAATTCGTTACCCCGGAATTTATTATTGCTATTCGTCTCTCTGAGCATTGCGTCGATTGCGCGTGCCCAGGGCAATGCACCGATTGTTTCGCTTAAAGCCGATTCTTTGCGTATTAAAAATAATAAAGAACATATTCCTTCATATAACTTAAGTAAACAATATGATTTTGGAGATCTAACCCGGGATATCCTTCATCCACATAAAAGGCCGGATTCACTGCGCAAGGGTTCGGGTATTACGGTTGTACCCAACGTTGCTGCTAACCCTACCATTGGAGGACAGTTAGGGATAAAGGCAGTTGCGGGCAGAAAGCTTGGTGATGATCCTAAAACGTTATTATCCGTGGGTGCCACTTCGGCATCTATTACCACTAAAGGCATAGTCTATTTTTATATCAATCATAATATTTTCACACCCGGTAATAAATGGAATTTTCAGGGTAGTATCGTTGCCTCTAGAAGTATCACTCCCGATCATGGCTTAGGCATAGGCAACCGTATTAACAATGGCAGCACCACCGACAATGTGCTGGCCGATCCAACTCATAAAGGTTATGCTATCCATTCTCAATATTATAATTTCAGGGAAAAAGCTTACAAGGAAGTGGCCGAAAACCTTTTCCTGGGCGCAGGTTTATCATTCGAAATCAGACGCCGGATTGAAAACAAGGACACCGTTAATAATGCTACCCCTTACAGCGTTTACAACAATCGGCATGGATTTGAGCAGGATCATTATGCAGCCAATGGTTTTCTTTTCAATATCGAATATACGACACGTGATAATCCAAACCGGGCTTATAGGGGCATTTATTTTGATGCGGGCATGCGTATCAACCAAACCCGGATCGGCAGTTCAAAAAATGCCGTACAGTTTACTACCGATTTCAGGAAGTATCTTAGCTTATCTTCGGAATATCCTGAAATGGTTCTGGCATTCTGGAACTGGGGCTCTTACCTGGCCAGCGGTGCCATTCCCTATCTTGAGTTGCCGGGCACTGCGCGTGATGGCTCTTTTAGAAGTGGCCGTGGATATACCGCACAATATTTTAAAGGAACGCAATTTAATGATACAGAGGCTGAATTCCGCTTTCCCATATTAAACAATAAATTCATTAGCGGTGTTGTTTTTGGGAATATGCAAACCGCTAATGATGAGCACGGCACCAAATTATTCCAGGTTTTTCAACCCGGTGGTGGCGCTGGTTTAAGAGTATTGTTTAATAAAGCAACCCGTACCAACCTTGCGTTAGATTATGCCTGGGGTAAGTTCGGTAACAAAGGATTTTTCCTGAATCTGAACGAAGCCTTTTAAAGTTTTATACTCCGCTGAAGATTGAAAAGCCACCGTCTACACAGATCATAGCACCTGTAACAAATGCAGATGCATCGCTTAACAGCCAAACCAGGGCCCCTATCAATTCATCCGGATGGCCAAAACGTTTGAATGGCGTGTTTCTGATCACAGATTCGCCTCTTGGAGTATAACCACCCTCGGGCTTGGTCAACAGGTTTTTATTCTGTTCTGTCAGGAAAAAACCCGGAGCAAGTGCATTCATACGGATAGTATCACCATAACGGTTAGCCAGCTCAACCGCAAACCATTGGTTATAGCAATCCATAGCAGCCTTACCCATATTATAGCCGATAACTTTGGTTACTGCTCGTTTCGAATTCATAGATGATATATTCACGATACTGCCCTTACCCGTTTTAGCAATGGCCTCGCCAAAAACTTGTGTTGGTAGTAAAGTACCCCAAAGATTCAAGTCCATCACCTGCTTCATGCCTTCGAGGTTCATTTTAAAAATGTCCTCATCAGGCTGCAGTACTCCTTGAGGCATGTTCCCCCCTGCCCCATTTACCAGACCGTCAATCCGGCCAAAAGATTTTAATATTTTGTCTTTCGCATTAACCAAATCCTCCTGATTTAACACGTCGGCAACAACAGCTAAAGCTTTACCACCTTTTTTGTTTATAGCATCTGCTCTTTCATTGGCAGCTGCCTCGTTGCGTCCCAATATTGCCACGGTGCCTCCAGCATCGACAATTCCATTTACAAATGAGTTACCCAATATGCCTGTGCCACCGGTTACAACAATTACTTTACGTTCTAAAGAAAATTTATCATTCATTGATTTATAGGTTATTTTATGTCAGGGATATTGATGACATCGATATCCGTATTATCAAAATTTTTGCCAGCCATCACTCAGATAAAATTATAGCTGGCAGTAAGCAATTGACCTTGTCTGATTCTATCGGGTCATCGACCGCACAAACCTTGCAAAAGAATAATTATTAACCAAATAAATAAGTTTCTTTTAACAGACTATGTTCATTGCTTAAGCATTTATATTTTTTCAGGCAAACTAATTTGTTTCTAATTAAATTTTGGCAATTATGGTTTCTGCCAATCAATAAATTGAATATCTTAGCAGCGAAAAACATTGTCGCTATAAAAAGCGCGTCTGCAGAAATGAAAAAAGTTCAACTATTTAGAAACTTCCTTTGGTTTCCGATAATAAGTATTACTCTTTTCAATGTAACATTTAAAATCGAAGACAAAAACTATCATATCCCCCAAAGTCATTACATTATTATCGGCGTACTCGTTCTTTTATTCATCGCTACATTTTTCGTTGGCAAGAGCTCATAGGATAAAATATAGATTTTTGAAAAAGGGTTTATTTTAGTTCAGAACAAAAAACTTCAATTTTCGTTAACAAACGCGGATAATATCGTGAAATAGATCAGGATATTAAACTTTATACTTAAGAACAACAATTAATAATGAAAAAAGCATTAATCACAGGAATTACCGGTCAGGATGGCGCGTATTTGGCAGAACTTTTATTAAAGAAAGGTTACGAGGTACATGGTATAAAAAGAAGAAGCTCATTATTCAATACTGATCGTATCGACCATCTTTACCAGGATCCCCATGAAGCTAATATAAAATTCACGCTGCATTACGGTGATTTGTCAGACTCAACTAACCTGATCAGGATAATACAACAAGTTCAGCCCGATGAAATCTACAATCTCGGTGCAATGTCACATGTAAAAGTAAGTTTTGACACACCTGAGTATACAGCAAATGCAGATGGAATAGGCACTTTGCGGTTGCTGGAAGCCATCCGTATATTGAGCTTAGAAAAGAAAACCAGAATATACCAGGCTTCAACTTCTGAATTATACGGTTTGGTGCAAGCAGTTCCTCAATCAGAAACTACACCGTTCTATCCGCGTTCACCTTACGCAGTTGCTAAATTATATGCTTACTGGATTACGGTGAATTATCGCGAAGCCTATGGCATTTATGCCTGCAACGGTATCTTATTTAACCACGAGAGCCCTTTGCGTGGCGAAACTTTCGTAACCCGTAAAATTACACGTGCTGTATCAAAGATCGCTCTTAATCTGCAAAATACTTTATTCCTGGGTAACTTGGATGCACAACGCGATTGGGGGCATGCCAAAGACTACGTTGAAGCAATGTACCTGATCCTTCAACAGGAAACTCCTGAAGATTATGTTATAGCAACCGGTGTAACTACACGTGTACGCGAGTTTGTGAGGATGTCATTCCAGGAGTTAGGAATTGAAGTTGAATTCCGTGGTGAAGGAGTTAATGAAAAAGGCTATGTGATCTCCTGCGCCAACCCTGATTACCAAATAGAATTAGGCAAAGAAGTAGTAGCAGTAGATCCTAAATATTTCCGTCCAACAGAAGTAGATCTGTTAATTGGTGACCCTACCAAATCTAAAACCAAATTGGGTTGGGAACCAAAATACGATCTGCAAATGCTGGTAAGCGAAATGGTACAGGCAGATGTCGATCATTTCAGAAAAGAAAAGTTACTGAAAGAATATGGTTACGCCATCAAGAACCAGTTCGAATAATTACTTACGTCAGATAAAACAGAAAGCCTTTAAGATTTTGCTTAAAGGCTTTTTTATGAAAATAAAACCACGTCTATTTTTTAACGATGCTTTTGTAAACACCAAGGGTTTCATCAGCAATAAGGTTCCAGTCATATTGTCTCATATCGTAATCAATACGCTGGTTTTGCGTTAAATCGACATTATTCAAATGATTCAATAAAGAAGCTTCATCACCTACTTCAAAATAATTTCCCGCGGGTAGATTTACCTGGGTATTTGCAGGAATATTGCTGGAAAGAATCGGTAACCTATAACTCATAGCCTCAAGCAATGCGATTGGAAGTCCTTCATAAAATGATGGGATAACAAACAAAGCAGCATGAGAAAACAGTTGATATAACTTTTCTCCCTTAATAAAACCTGTTAAAACCACATTGTTTTTTTTGGCTAACTGTTTCAGATGTAAAGAATATTCAGATTCATGATCAGCATCACCGGCTATAACTAGTTTATATTTTTTTGAAATGGTCGATGCTGCATAAGCGCGCACCAGGTAGTCAAATCCTTTTTCAGGAACAAATCTGCCTAATGTAAATATATATTGACTTTTAACAAGATCCAGCGATTCAATATAATCTGTATTATCGCTGGTTATCGGCTTATCAACACCATTAGGAATTAACACACAATCATTGCGCCCATAAGTAGCTGAAACGTGATCTTTTATTTCCTGAGATATAACGATCATTTTTTTGGAGAACCTCACCCCCATCAGCTCGCCGGTTTTAAGAAAGAACTTAGCTATTCCGTTCCATTTCATCCTCTTGTAATCGGGCCCATGGTGAGTCATCACTACCTTAAGCCCCAACAGCCGTGCTAAACCTGTCACAAGGTTGGGTCCGATAGCATGGATATGTAAAACATCAGGGCGTTTAAAGGCCGCATGAAATACAGCTAAAGTGCTATGTACAATCGCCTCAAATGATTTGCTTTTAGGCGAATATATGTTCTTTAATTTGATGCCATGATGTTCTTTCAGACTTTTATCTGTAACATAATTGCTTCGGCATACTACAGTAATAGAATGCTCACCGCCTTTTATCATCCTCGGATAAAGGTGCTCGCAATGTGTTTCCACTCCACCCGGAATATGAGGAATACCGCGGGTGCCCATTACCATTATTTTCATCAGGGTATTAGTTAGAGTGCAACATTTAAGTTACTATAGATATCTTTTAATATGCCATAGTGCCGGTCATAACTTACCTGGTTCGAGATAAATTTGTATGCATTTTCACCAAACCTCTTCTTCATGTCATCGTCATTCCAAAGTTTAACGATTTTTTCCCGCAGGTCATCCGCGTTAAATGATTCAAACAACAGGCCCGTTTCGCCGTCATGTATCAGTTCAGGGATTCCACCTATTCTTGCACCAACGATCGCTTTTTTGAAAGACATAGCCTCAATTACGGAAAATGGATAATTCTCATACCACTCCGACGGGCATACCGTAAACTGCGCATTTGTGATCAGGTTATAAACTTCCGGTAAAGTTTTATGACCTAGCAATTGTACATTGGTAATGTTATTCTCTTTAATGTGTGCCTGGAATTCAGGAAGCAAGTTTCCGCCCCCAACTATTTTAAGCGGAATATCCAATCCGCTGATGGCTTTAAATAATGTGGATACTCCTTTGATTTTCTCCAGGCGGCCAACATACAGGATATACTTTTCATTGTCATTTTTCTGCTGGGCAGTCAAGGCTTCACGGTTAAAATTAAAGCAGAGATTAGTTAACCTTAATTTGTCTCTGAAAAAATCGAACTCATAAAACTTCTTATATAAAAACTCAGACGGGCAAAGGAAATAGTCTACGTGCTTAAACAGGTGCATATACCGATGCACATAGTTTTCCAAACCCGCTAATGAACTTGCCAAAAATGAATTTTTTTTGCATTTATTGATGCCGCACTGAATAAAGTAACCTCCTTTACACTTCTCACAAATGCTGCCATGCGAGATGAACGAGTTCTCAGGACATATTAATGTATAATCATGCAGCGTCCAAACAACCGGCACCTTATGCTTTTTAAGCACGGGCAAAATACTTGGGGTGATGTAATGATTAATATTATGTAAATGGGCTATATCGATCTTTGTCTCAGACAACAATCGCTCCATATTTACCTTAGCCTGTTTTGAATAAATACTTTTGCCCAGGGCCTTGACCCCGCTTAAAACGCCTTTATTGGCATTTAACTTTTTATAGTCGATGAAATCGACAAAGTACTTATCGTATCCGTAGCTTTCAAAATCTTTATCCGATTTCATGGCAAAAGGAATTACATTGTGCCCTTTGCCCTGATAAAGCTTTCTTACATTGTCAACATAGGTCCAATCCCCCCCTACCTGAAACCATACCCAATTTACCATTAATATATTTAAAGGGCTTTGGCTTTGAAAATTTTCCATTTATGAATTGTCAATATCTATGACAAATATTTAAGGTTAAAATCTTAAATTAATTAATACCTCGTTAAAAATCAACTCAATATTTCATTTAGAAAATATCGAGTTGATTTTTGCCCAGTCATCCCCAAAATCTTGATTAGAATTAAGTTGCACAGAATCTATTATTGCAGCTCATTAGAATCTGCTGAAAAAGCCTTTCATAACGCGGCCGAATGTATTTTTGGGCTGGCTGGTGTAGGCATTGTAATAACTATTGTTATAATTATACCCATAACCGTACTTTTCTCTTTTTATGCCGTTGAAAATAAGGTTCAAGTTGGAAAATCTGTTTTCCTTTTTCACCTCGTTAATAAACTCAAGTTCTTCCTTCAGTGTATAACCCTGTCTAATGACATACAAAGCAGCATCAGATACCCTGGATATAATCAAAGCATCGGTTACCAGGTGTATTGGCGGACTATCAATGATAATGAAATCATATTGTCTTCGAAGAATATCAATCAGATTATCCAGATTGACTTTTTCCAACAATTCTGAAGGATTTTCCTGGATGGTGCCTGAGCTCATTACATCCAATCCAGAGATACCTGATGGACGAATAAGATTGTCGATTTGTAAGTGGTCGCTTTCCAAATAATCACTTATACCCAGATGCTCATCCGGTAATTCGAAAATTGAAGCTATTTTCGGCTTCCTAAGGTCCATCTCAAGGATAATAGTTTTTCTGGCGGCATAAGCTAAGGTAACAGCTAAATTTGCGCTTACAAAACTTTTGCCCTCACCTGAGGTACTGGAAGTAACAACGCATACCTTTCCACTTTCATTATTATTGAGTACCTGGTACAACTTGGAACGTAACGCTCTGAATTGTTCACCAATCGCAAAGCTACCGCGTTCTTTTGTTATCACTATAGGTGTTGATGATTCCTGAAAAGAAAGCTCTCCAAGTATAGGGACATCCACCTCCTGTTCTATTTGTCTTCTATGGGTAATCTTATCATCAAAGCTATTACGTGTATAAATTATCCCTATTGGAACAAGCATCCCTGCAAAAATTGCAAAAAGGTATACAATTGACGGCTTTGGCCATTTAGAATTACCTGCATGGGCATAATCCACCACTTTAGCATCCGTTACCGTCGAAGCGAATTTCAGCGATAACGCCTCGCGTTGTTCCAACAAAAAAGAGTACAATTTTGCCTCAACGTCTTTATCTCTTTGCATCCCATTTAACTGGGTTTGTTGGCCCGGGACACTTCTAATCTGGCTTTCAGCCCTGGAATTTGTGGATTGGAGCTGCCCCCTTGTAAGCATTAGTGTTTCCTTATCATTACGGACTTTCTCTCTTATATTAGCCTGCAGAGCTTTGATCTCATTATTGATAGGCTCAAATACCGGATTATCAGGCGGATTGTTAGCCAATAAGTTTTGTTTTCTCAATTCAGCATCTGTAAGTTTATCCAACATTGAATTCAAGCTCGCGTCTTGTAATCCTACCGTTGACGGCTGCTTATTTGCGCCCGGCGAGTTGACATAGTTTTCTATGCTATTGATGATTCTTATCTGCAAATTAATGTCGTCAAGTGCCTTTTGGCTTGACTGAGCATCCTGCACATATGTCTGCGATTGCTGATCTATATTGCTGAGGCCACGTGAGCTCGCATAACTCTGTATTTCCGCTTCACTCATATGCAAATCCCGGCCTATTGAATCAATGCGTTTATTAATAAACTTGATAGTTGCTTCCGTTTTCCTATTTTTTTCGTCAACGGCAGCTTTGAGGTAAGTATTAATTACTGAGTTGAGAACATCAACCCCACGTTGAGGAACCACGTCGTTTATCGACAAGTTAACAAAGGGAACGTCTTTATCATCCAAAGTTGATTTAAGACCGCTTACATAGCTATCAGCGACGCTTGACGGATCTGTTATAGAAACGTTTATTTTCGATCCAATAAAAGCAGGGAGATACGAAGTTGCATCCAGTTTCCATTGTCCAAACTCACTTTGAATATATTGACCGAATTTAAACTGGCTCCGTTTACCATCTTTGTCTTCTATGGTAAAGCCTTGCGCATCATCGATGGTAATATTGAGCTTTATACCTTTGTCATCAATTCTCGCAGGCGTTTTGATAAATTGGAATTTTACCGGAGTATTCTGGTACAAATCGGATGATAACATACCCTCATTTTTTGAATACGCTATCCACAGGTTCATATCTTTGACTACCTGCAACATAACTTTTTTTGATTTCAGTATTTCTATTTCATTTTCAAAAACAATAGGCGTACTGATTTGATCGAGTTCATGTAATCCCGTTTTATCTTGTCCTGACCCATATTCAGGCCCCTTTACATTTTTAAATTCAATTGTTGCATTTATCGGGTATACGAGCGCTGTATATTTCAAGTAAAAAAAAGCAGCAACAACACAAATGAGTAATGACAATAAGAAAATTGGCCAATGAAAAACATATTTCTTGAATGACTTCGTAAAATCACCAGATTTTACCTCTGACACAGGCAATGTTATTGTTGCGTATGTATTATCTTTATTAATTACAGGCATATTTTATTAAAAGTTTTTACGGGAAACCAGTATGAGCGCAGCAACAGAAAGCGCTGATATTATTAAACTAACCCGCTGGAATCCCGCTGTATTATTGTTAGAAATTTTGGTGCGATTCGGCGTAATATATAATACGTCGTGATTTTTCAAATAGTAATATGGCGAATCAAATAATCTTTTTGAATTCAAATCAATTGGAATGTATTCTCGCTTTCCGTTGATCTCCCTGATCAAAAATATCTGGCGTATTGCCGTAATATTAAGGTCGCCTGCAAGGCTTAATGCTTCCGGTATAGTAATTCTTTCATTCTGAATTGTGAAAACATCCGGCTTAGCGACATCGCCCAATACTGATATTTTAAAATTGACAATACGGACGTTTACAATTGGTTTTTTAAAGTAACTCGATAGCGAAGCCTGAAGCTGATCGGTAAGATTGGTTGTGTTCAGACCAGCGACTTTAACCTGGCCTAAATAAGGCAGATTAATATTGCCGTTTAAATCAACCATAAAACCTATAACGGAATTCTCGGGAGTTGTGTTATCACTTGTGGTACCGGATCCGCTTATTCTGTTAAGATTGTAGCCAAACAGGTTAGCCCCTTCTGACGGACTTGTAACGCTGATAGCCAATATGTCGCCCGGCTGTATAATTAGCGGAGAAAAGTTATTAATATCCTCTTTGGTGATGTTATTTTGATTAAGATCCTGAAAATAAGGAACTTTTTCATAATTGGCGCACGAGCTACAGAATACCGTAACAAGTACGAATAAGAGAAATAGTGTTGATTTGAAGTTCATAGTGAAGATTATTTAGATGTTATAAATGAGTTCTTGTGACTATTAATACATTATAAAGATTTGGCGATAGTAATATAAGTTTTATTTTTAATAGTAATCAATTTCAACGGGCTATTACATTCGTTTTTTACTATAAATTTTATTTAGCTGCTTTAAAATTATGACTGATTTTTTGTACCGCCGCTTAAAACACAACCAGAACTATACTTAACCGCCTGTTTTTATGACAATAAAATAATTATAAAATCCTCGAATTGTTTTGTAATTATTACTAAATGCCCTCCACCTCACCCTACTCACTTTCGACAAAGAACAACTATTATTTTCAAAAAATGTTTCATGTTATAGGCTAATTTTTAATCGACATTTAACGACTTGCCTTAGGTGATTGTTTCAATTATAAATTAGTCCAACACGCTAATAATACCTGCGAGTAACGAAAAAGCATACCAAAGAACAGTAAAACGATCTGAATTTTAATAATACCTGATTATTAAGCCTTAATAATACAGCGATAGTTAAAATCAACTTAATTTTATATAAGGAAAAAATATCCGGATTGTATCGGCCAGGCCTTCATCGTTAATTTCCTGAAATGGCTAACTTTTAAACTCTTAAATGCGTATCAGGTCACCAACCTTACTGATCGCAGTATTAAAATTTTATTAACTACTAAATTTTTGACCGTGTCAATGGCCTTATTTGCAAACAACTGTTTTGTATTAAGTACAATATTTCTTGTTCGTAAGTAACAATTTAAGGTATAAATATGCTTGTATAAACTTTTACTCAAATGGGGATTTTTTTTCCCGGACGAGAGTGCATTTTTTCGTCCTTTAAAATTGATCAACAATTTAATAGTTAAATATTTGCGTTTTTAATTAACAATTAAGTGGGTTTACCATTGTGTATACGAATAAAAACTGAATTTTTCTACAAAAAAAATACAATAAATCGTAGAATTTATTTTAATGCATAGTTATTGCATAATAGTAAACATCAAACCTATTGAACTATGGTACACAGGTACAAACAATTTCATAATGTAATTAATATAACATTAGACTATTTGTTGCTAAACTTGTCGTTGATCCTTGTTTACAATTACTTCAATCATACGCAAATATCTTGGGTAAACAATCAGAGCTATTTGCCTATATCACTGATATTCAATCTACTATGGTTACTATCCTCTAATATCACGAACCTCTACAATAACGTGTCAGATATTGACCTTAAGGTTTATCGTAATGTGGCTAAGACTTACTTGCTTTACCTTAGTTTGATATGCTTTATTATATTGGCAATGACCGGTACTAAAACCCATTTTATAACCAAAGAATATTTATTTTATTCAATGTCGGCATTCGGGATATTTCTTGGTGTATGGAAAATTGGATTCTTTGCGATCAGGAAGAGCGATAAAGTATTGATGAACAACTCGCGAAATGCTATTATAGTTGGTGCTAGCCGCGCGGGGAATGAGCTTTATAATCAATTCAACAATAAAGTATTGAAAGGGTATAATTTACTGGGCTTTTTTGATGATGAACCATCAAGGGTGAACCCGAAGCACCTCTATCTGGGTAATACTAGCCTGTGTATGGACTACGTTCTTAAAAACAATGTTGAGGAGATATTTTGTGCCTTGCCTTACTCGGAACATAAAACTATTGAACGTTTAATGTCTGATTCGGACAAAAACCTAATCAGATTTAAAATTGTACCCGAGTATCATGAATATTTCAAAAATACCTCTTATCTCCAAAATTTAGGTAATATTCCAATCCTAACGGTAAGAGCTGAGCCTTTGGAGAATATTGTTAACAGAATTATTAAACGCGCTTTTGACATCGTATTCTCGTTGATGGTAATAATCTTCTTGTTTACCTGGTTATTCCCAATAATGGCCATCCTGATTAAATTAGGGTCAAAAGGCCCTGTATTCTTTAAACAGATGCGCTCAGGACGTGATAATCACGCCTTTACATGTTATAAATTTAGAAGCATGAGAAAAGATAATAAAAATGAAGATGTCCAGGCAACCAAAGGTGATACACGTGTCACCAAACTTGGGGCTTTCATGCGTAAAACCAGTATTGATGAACTTCCTCAGTTCTTTAATGTATTAATTGGCAATATGTCTATAGTGGGTCCCCGTCCGCATATGTTAAGTCATACAGAGCAATACGCTCAATTAATAGATCAGTTTATGGTTCGCCATTTTATGAAACCTGGAATAACAGGCTGGGCGCAGATAAATGGCCTGCGTGGTGAGACAAAAACGACAGAAGCAATGCTTGAGCGTGTTGAAGCCGACGTGTGGTATCTCGAGAACTGGACCTTCTTACTCGATTTAAAAATCATTGCAATGACATTTTGGAAATCAGTCTCAGGTGACAAAGATGCATATTAACCAATACACTCTATTAAGCATAAAGCATATCGCTCTCCTAAAATGCATTGACTTTGATCTTTAAAATAGAAGCCTAGGAAACTGTAACCTCCATGAGCATCTTATAGATTTATTTAACTACAAAAAAATATCCTTTGCTACTTACTTCTCTTCAATCTGTATTTATTGCAACCGAATTAATATGCATCTATTTAATAATAATCTTCTAATTTTACTCGCTAACGGTATAATATCAGTTGCTGCCCTGTATCGACCAACACTGTATTTAAACAACTACGAAAACGAATTTGAATAAACAAGATTTAAATTCTACAATTGGGCTAAACGAAGACTTTTAAATACTGTATAGACAGCATATTATAATGTTAGAAATATCATACATCACCAGGCCGTATTTTCATGATATCGCGCTTGAACTAATTCAAGAACTTAAGCAAAAAAGCGTTTTAACTGTAGTGATAGTCGTTTCTCCGTGGAATGTTAATTATTTAGGAATTGAGGACGAAAATTTAAAGGGATTTGGCAAATCTTTCAAACTGACCGATCGAATTAAAAAAAAAATCCTTGAGAAGCACAAAAGCTACTTTGAAGGTGCAACTATCTTATTTAAATACGAAGAAAGAAAAACATCAAATTTTAAAAACACTTTGACGTGGAAAAAGCTCCTGGCGAAAAAGAAAGAGATTCTTTCCAGTGATTTGATAATTATGGAAAGCTTCAGCAGTTTTGCTGACTGGTATTTACTTTTCAAAATCAGAAAAAAGAACTTGTGCTATATTATGCACGATCCAGTCCCGCATTCCGGGGAAGACAATAAGCGAATTTCAATCAGACATTTATTGTTTAACAAGGTTAACAGGTTCTTACTCTATTCTTCCTTTTCAACTGAACTATTTAAAAAACATTTTCCTGAATATGCCTCAAAGACGCTCACACTGAACACGCCGGTGTACCACAATCTTGCAACATCTGTTGAAATGACTAACTTGTCTGATAACATGATATCAATTTTGTTTTTTGGCAGAATTTCGCCTTATAAAGGGGTTGATCTATTTTATGATGCAGCTAAAGAACTTATTAATGAATTTAATAACGTTAAATTTATTATTGCAGGCAAAGCGATTCCTGGTTATTCTCCAGACTTTTTGAATGCTGATTCAAATCATAAAATTGAAATAATAAATCAATTTATTGAATTAGATAAGTTATCAAAGTTGATGTCAGGAAGCTACCTATGCGTATTACCTTACACAGACGCAACCCAAAGTGGTGTTGTAATGACTTGCTATGCGTATAACCTGCCGGTTTTAGTATCCGATTGCCCGGGATTATTGGAATATTGTTTTGATCCGGCAAATTTTTCGTTCGAAAATGGAAATTTAACTGATTTAAAAAATAAAATTCGAAATATACTGACTAATAGGGATTTGATTAATAGCTACAAGAAAAAAATCAGGTCCTATGACGAGCAAAATGTTTCGCGACTAAATGTTGACAAAATATTGTCTATATAGTCTTTCAGCATCTTAAATCAGCCATTCAACTACTCAAATAAATGTTATTGAACCTGTTATACCGGCTATCTCACCTTAATTGTTGATAAAACTGCCCTTATATTAAATACCTTTTTCGGTATCCACGTCTAATATTTTGCTGTAAAAAAAAATTGTCAATTAAACATTTTTAACACCCGGCGATTATCAAAGGATTTTGTTCATCCGCGGAAAAATGTTGAAAAACTTGTTGAAAGATATTTTTTGCATGCACATACACATTTCAATAACTTGGCGTTTAAGTGCAAGAAAATAAATTTTATTATTTTCTGACTAATTAATTTAACTATGTTTATTTTATCTAACGCCTCAAGAGGCAACAGGCCTTTTATTGCAATGTTGTTAGGGGGATTTATACTCCCTTTCTTTCTCTCCTGTAAAAAAGATTCCGAAAATTATTTAGCAACCGCTCCTCTGACCAGCCAAAATATTGGTTCGACAACCGCTAATTCACCTACAGGTACAAAAACAACTACGACTGCGGGCACGACGACAGGTACAACCACCGGCAGCACAACAGGTACAACCACCGGCAGCACAACGACAGGTACAACCACTGGCAGCACAACGACAGGTACAACCACCGGCAGCACAACGACAGGTACCACTGCCAGCACAACAACCAGCACAACGACAACGACCTATACCTATACTTCATCCGGACCAATTATGCTTCGGTCAAATATGACCATCAGCGGTCTGAGTATCGACCTGGGCAATGCGTCCACCGTTGGTATCACCGGTAACAATGTAACCAACGTTCACATTACAAATTGCCGAATTGTTAATACCACCGGCTTTGCGATTTTGCTTACTAGCTGTTCCAATATTACTATCGACAATTGTTTTATCTCAAATGTTGGTTTTGGCGTGTACGCTCAGGGTGGCTCTTCGGCTATAAAGGTTAATAGCAACCAGTTTCTGAATATCAATGGCATTAATACGTCCTCTCTAGGCCATGCGGTACAATTTAATGCTGTAAACGGTGGCGGAAGCCAGATTAATAACAACCGTATAGAAAATATTGCCGGGGTTGCATTGCACCCCCACGATATAATCAACCTCTATCAATGCAATGGCTTGCAAGGCGATAGCATACAGGTGATTGGCAACTGGATCAGAGGTGGTCAATTAACTTTATGGCCTGATGCTGGTAGTGGGGCTGCAGGAATACTTATAGCTGATGTTAGCGGTTCTTACCAGGTATGCAGAAATAACATCCTGGTTAATCCTGGCTATGCAGGAATACAGTGCATAGGAACAGGGTACGGTATCAAAATAGATCACAACCAAATATTCAGTACCAAAACTGCCATAAACAGTAACGCGATAAACATTTTGGATAACAACCAAATAACCGTTTCTTACAATAAAACCAACTGGACCAATCATAATGGCATCAATGCCTTATTGTCAGATGGAGAAACTCAGTACTATTTGGGCTCACCTGCATCACCAACACCAATAAATTTCAATACTAATTCATGGGGCGCTGCCATCTCTGCAAGCATTTTACCTACCGCTATTATTAGCATGAAGTAATGCCCTATTCAATTTATTAGTAATTAATTTATTATCGTTCAACTCACATGAAATGGTGAACAACCTAGTAATGGACATAGTATGCATTTTTCCAAAAATGCATACTATGTTTATAATCAGATAGTTGTAAATTTTATATAAAATAAAAATTAACTTTTTTTCCCAATAATTAAACTTTGTCGAAACATTGAAAAAACTATGGGCGTATAAGCACCAAAAATGCTGTTATGATAATGAAAAAAATTAAAACTCCCATGAGCAATGTAATGTATTCCCTAGCATTACTACTCGCAACAATGTTCGTATCTTGTCAAAAAGACTCTTCGGTAACGCCGAATGATACATCATCTTCAACTCCGGCTCTCAATAGTATCGATTACAAGCATCAAAAATCCGGTGGATCTATTACCGGTGGCACCACTACCGGTACTACTACAGGCACAACAACTACTACAACTGGTACTACTACAGGCACAACAACTACCACAACTGGTACTACCACAGGCACAACAACTACCACAACTGGTACTACTACCTATAAACCATCCGGGGCGATTGTGCTTCAGTCAAATATGACCATTAGCGGTCTGAGTATTGACCTGGGCAATGCATCCACCGTTGGTATTACCGGTAACAATGTAACTAACGTTCATATCACAAATTGCCGAATTGTTAATACCACCGGCTTTGCGATTTTGCTTAATAGCTGTTCCAATATTACTATCGACAATTGCTTTATCTCAAATGTTGGTTTCGGAGTATA
>Ga0207647_10000756_pt1 | contig 25295 bp, 21 predicted proteins | sample KBSCornC2_FD_184295 | JGI IMG/M metagenome (GOLD analysis project Ga0207647, IMG submission 184295) | Corn rhizosphere microbial communities from Kellogg Biological Station, Michigan, USA - C2 (SPAdes) (version 2) | ecosystem: Host-associated > Plants > Roots > Rhizosphere ... | reverse complement strand
CGCCGACTATAAGCGCGCGGCTGTTGGGGCGTCGCCAAGTGGTAAGGCACCGGTTTTTGGTACCGGCATTCGGAGGTTCGAATCCTCCCGCCCCAGCCAACCAAAGTTCGTGTGATATGCTTCCAAGACAAGGGGTTAGGTGCAAATCACCTCACTCCGCAGTTAGACTCGGTTCGCCTGAATTGGCCCGAATTTGATGCACCTCGTGTCCGGATTTTCGAAGCCAGGCTGATCACCGCGCCATCGTCCATCGAGATATCACGCCCGCGAATGCCGCCGCCGCCGGCATTCCTGGCGGAACCGATCATCATTGGCTGATCCGCCGGTCCTGTCGCTCCAAGGCCGGCGCGGCCCGAATTTGCAGCACTCATGGGTTTTCGCAGCGAACGTAGGGGAGCGCCATTTCGCGCGTCGATTGAGCGCTGGCGCGGTTCGCCTCTGCTTTGGCGACGCGTAGCTACACAAGGTTGCGACGAACGATTATCACGCCTCTTAAATATCTTTGGCGGGGTGTATTCGGACGATGATCGGGATTTGGACCTAGGCGATGCTCCCGCCCCCTATCCCCTACGATCCCTCGGCCGAGGCGCTTTTTCACCCGGAAAAACGCCCGCCGCTCCCGATGGCGCCGGACTGGCCGGCCGACGCGCTCGCTGCGGAATTGTGTAGGCTCGCTTATGTTCGCTTTGAACAGGGCGACGCGCAGAAAGGCATCATCGCTTCGGCGGTAGCGGCGATCGGCTATTCCGACCTTGAATTCTTCACCGGAGGCGTTCCCGGTGAGCCGGACCTGGGCGGCCAAGCCTTCGCCGCAGTCAATGATCGGCACGAGGCCCTCGTCGCTTTCCGCGGCACCCAATCGGATTCGCTCATGGACATTCTCGCCGATGCGCGCTTTCTCACGGTGCCCTGGCGTGGGGAGGGACGGGTGCATCAAGGCTTCTGGATGTCGCTCGAAAGTTTGCTTCCGCAGATCGAGCGGTGGCTGGATTCGCGTCCGCTTTCGCACCTGACGATAACCGGCCACAGCCTTGGCGCGGCGATGGCGAGCCTCCTGGCGGCGCTCAGGCCGGAGGCGCAGCTTGTTACGATTGGCTGTCCAAGGGTGGGCGACCGCGTCTTTGGAGCATCGTTCGGGAGCAGCGTCCCGCGCCGTTACGTCGATACGCTCGACATTGTGCCGCAGGTCCCTCCTGCCATCGGTTATGCCCATCTTGGAGCGCTCTACTATATCGACGCGCTCGGCCAGGTTCACCCGCCGGGCGGCACGGCCCCATTCGTTGCAGACCAGTTGAGGGCCCGCCGCGATTATTTGCCGCTCGTGCGCCCCGGCAACGCCGCGTCGCGCGGCTTGGCGGATCACGCACCGATCAATTATGTTTCCGCGATGCTGGGAGTGCGCACCGGCCCCTGAGAGGCCGGAGCCGATCGCGGCTGCCGCCGGTGTCGGGGTCCGGTGATTCAATGTTGTCAGAGTCACCTTACGGCAAAATCCAGCTTCTCGTCAGATCGTCTCAGCTAGCCCGCCCTGCCTCGGATCGACCCTACTCCGCCTGAATTTTGGATCTGTTGACCCCGCGTTCGCAATCGAACGGTGGTTCCGGCTTCGGTGGACCATCGTGAATCGCTTCGAAGCCGGATTCGTGCGATAATCGCGGTCGACGGAGGATGCTCGTGATGCTCCTAGCGCGTTCGCCTCGCCTGCTCTTGTTCGGAGCAGCTCTCTCCACGGCAGTACCGGGAGGTCTGCAGGCGCAGCGGCTGGGGCCGCAGGCGCCACCCTCAAGTACGAACTGCCGGCAGGGCGGCAACTATCCATGTCCGCCGCCGCAGGAAACTCCGCCAGCGGAGCATGGCTCGCACCGGGGGCACTCCGCGCTGCCGTGGGTGATTGGGCTGGTCGCCCTAGGCGCAGGTGTGGCCGCCGCGACCTCCAAGGGGCGCTTCGACAGCGAGGACGAGCTGGACAAGAACGGGCCGAGATTGTCTTCGAAAATCCTGTTCGGGCGGTTTGCTGCGGAAGGCTATGTGCGTGGGGGCTGGCCGCTCGTCTTCAACATCGATGCTGCTCCCGATGCCACCGTATATCTGCAGCTCGTGGTCGACGGGGTCGATGAACGGCTCCTGCCGCAATATACGCTGCTTTCGGCCGCAGGCCCGTCAATGCCGGATGCCGAGGCTGCAGCAGCAGGCGCCGAAGTCGCCGCGCACGGGCGGTATTTGCGCGTGGATCTGCCGCAAATTCCCGAACTCTCCAAAGTGCGCCGTGCCTGGGTGACTTTGGTTGCGCTGAAGGACGGTAAGCCAGCACCACTTTCCGTCTATGCGCTCGGCTGCGGCCACGAAGCAGTTGGGTCGGTTGCGCTCACCGTGGACGCATTTGGACCATCGCCGCTTTCGAATTCACAGGAGCCACGCGCGGCCAACTATCTGATCCGTTTTCACAATAAGGTTCTGTTTCCTCGACTGTTGGCGCAGATATTCCAGGAGCGGGCGGTCAGCGAGGGCGGCTTCAAACGTAAAATGGTCGACAGCTTCGACCTGCTCCCGCTTCGCAGGTCGGCTTCCACCCCTACTATCAGCGGAAGCTGGCCGCGGCCTGGCAGCCGCTTCCCCGATCGCGGCAGCTACGACATGCAGGTGTCGACCTTCGTTCCACATGGCGTCTGGGTGCTCGGCTTCTCGCCCACAGCGGTTGCCGTTCGCTAGTTATGGTGGCGTCGGGCCGCCTGACGCGCATCCGCGATCTGAGCTTGCCGCGGTGGCTTGAGATCACCCTTTGGGCGCTCGCGACCATCGTGTGCGCGCGCTTGATCTATCTCCCTCAGGCACGTCCGCTCGGCAATGATGATCTACTGAGCGCGCCCGCCGGCCAATGGTTGGTGCTGGGCGGAGTGGCTAAGGACGCGGCGATCACGATCTCTGTGCCACTCACGGGGGACGCACGCTTTTCGGCTGCTCGGGCGGCACTCGATGTGGCTTCGCGCGCTTACCTCGCGAGCATCGGCGTTTCCGTCCCGCAGCTCGAAGGCCCTTTGCGTTGGGCGGCAAGCGGCACCGACGGCGAAGCCGCGACTTTGGTCGCTACCGTGACCGCCATCAGCCCCGTTAATCGCTTGGCGCTGGCGTCCGCTCCCGGCGGAGCGGGTCTCCGGTTACGGGCCGACGGCGGGCATGTCGGGATCAGCGTGCGGATCGAGACCGCGGGAACCGCACGAGGGCTGCTCGAAGCGCCGGGCAGTGGCGGACCTAGCGCTTACGGGCCCGGCAGACCGATCACGTTTGATCTGTCCAGTGGCCAGGAGGCGGAGCTCGGGTTCGCTACGACTCAACCAGTGCAGCTGTGGTTGCAGGGTGATGGAATGGATGCACCGCTTGCTGTCACCCAGGCCGAAATCGAGGCGGGCGGAGCAATACTCACGCGCATCTGTGGAGGCCGCTCGGGCGCAATCATGGTTGGCTCGGCCTTCTTCCAGCTGCGGGCTCGGCCCATACCATCCGGCCGGCTATGCCGCTCCGGCAATCTCGTGATCAGCGCGCTCTCTCTCGGACAAGGGGCGCTTACGGCGAGTCCGAGCGGCTCCGCCTACGTTCCGGGCGAGCTCGCCGCTTGGACAACACTGATGAAAAACCCTGCGCTCGCCGGTCTTCTCGCGGCAATCATAGCCTATCCGGGTCTGCGCCTGACCGGCCTGCTTCAATTGAAATCGGAGCCGGCCAAGCCCGAAGAGCGGCGACGTACGAAGCGGTAGATTGATGTGCTTATCAGAGCGTCCAGGCTTTCGCGGCCAAAGGCAGCGATGCATGCGCACTGATTAGAATGCGCGCTCGATGCCGATCCGAATAGTGCGTGGGCGAAGCGGGGTGATCTGGTTATTGCCGACCGCGAACGGCGTGCCGAGCGCAAAGCGATTGCCGACGGTATCGAGCAGGTTCGACACGCCGATCGACAGCGCCACGTCGGGCGTGAGCAGACGCAGCCTTGCATTGGTCTCGACGTAATTACCTTGCTCGCCACCCAGGACGGGGCCCGCGCCGAGCCGCGACTTGCCAACGTAGCGTGTCCAAGCTTCCGCAGTGAGGTCCCAACCGTTCCGAAGATCGGTGTTGTAATGCACCCCGGCGCGCGCCGTGAAACGCGCCACATTGGGGATACGGCCAAAATGCGCCGATTCGGCGTAACCGCCGGTTGTTGGACCCATGGGGATTCCGGTTCGCTCGATCAGCACGAGGAAGGTCGCCGACGGCTCGGTGACCCGGCTGTCATTGAAGGTTGAGGCGAGATCGAAGATGAGTTTTGGGTGGGGGCGGAACCGCAGCGAGTTCGACAGCGAGATGATCCTGCCGTCACCGATGTTGGCTGTGCTGGGCAGCCCGCCTTGATCGATATAATCTGCCTGGATGTTCGACCAGCGCGTGTAAGCCAGATTGATGCTTCCGCTGACGATGCTGGTTTTGCCCTCGTTGAAGCGCAAGCCGGTCTCGACCGATCGGACGTGATCGGATCGGAAGCGCTCAACCTGTCTGGTTTGGATCGTGAGGCCCCCGGGACGGCTCCCTTCCTCATAGCGAATATAACCGCGCAGGCCGGGCGCGAGCGGCTTGAGGATTGACGCCGAAGGAAGCAGATTGCTTTCCGCGCGCCGTGCGATGTTCCGGTCGAAAGCGAGAGTGATGGGGGAGGTTACAGTCTGGTCCTCCGCCGATCCGGAAAGACTGGAATGGGTTAGCCGCAATCCACCGGTGATTGTCGCGCCCGACCATTCAGTACTGATTTCGCCAAAGCCGGTGAATTCGCTGATGCGGTTCGTAATACCAGTCGTGGGAAGCGGTGCGCCGGCCGGACCGAGCGAGCGATTCAGGCGTGTGCTGTTATGCGTGTAACTCACACCGACGACCCATCCAAAGCGATTGCCCATAGGCCGCCAAAGCCGACTTTCGCTCGTGAACATGGCAGTGTGATTGTCCTGCCGGAAGGATTGGGCCGGGCCGTCGGGAAGACTCGCATCGTACCGCTCCGCCAGCCGGTGTCGTACCCAACCTGTCGAGGAAACGAAGTTGACGTCGCTTCCAGTATGCTCCGTGACGAGGCTCGCCATTCCGTAACGAGCGGTGAACCCGCCATCCGTCTGGCTGGCACGTTTGAGCGGCGGCAGGTCTCGATCGGCATATTGGCTGTCGCGGCCGTTTATCGACTGCAGCACGGCGCCGACCTTGATGCGCCAATCCGGTGCGGGCAGGACCATCAGGGTGGCGCGACCGCCAACGATGTCGGTGCGATTGATATCGCGCCGCTGGCGTATCACGTCGTCGATATAGCCGCCCTCGCGGATGCTGTAGCCGACCAGCCGTAGCGCGGAGTCTTTTTCTATCGGCAGGTTCAGCCATCCTCCGAGGTCGCCACTCGGCGCACCGTGCTGGGTTGCCGACAAGCTGGCTGAAATCATGCCCCCGGCGGCGCCCGGTTCGGGCGCATTGGGCACGATCCGGATGATGCCGCCCAAGGAGCCTGCGCCGTAAAGCGTGCCTTGCGGCCCCTCCAACACCTCCACCGAACGGACGTCGTAGAGTCTCAGATCGGGATCGGGGGCGTTGTAGGTCAGCCTCAAATCCCCGAAATATTGCCCGACCGTGCCTTGTGTAGGCCCGGTGAAGCTGGAATCCGCGATGCCGCGGATGAAGAGCTTGTTGCGTCCCGCGCCAAGATAAGTCGACGAAATGCTAGCCAGCCGGCTGACGATCGCGTCGGTGCCGCGCTCGGCCGAGGCCGAGAGGTCGGTTTGCCCGACGATTTCGACCGAGCCGGCATAATCGCGCACCGGCACGTCGCGCTTGCTTCCGGTGACTACGATCTCGTCGCTGCCTTCGGGTGGTGCGGGTTGCGCCCGCGAAGCGAGGTGGCGCGTCGCTGGACGAGGGGCGGGCTGGGGGGCCGGGACCACGCGCCATGATGTCGGCCCGACCTTTATCGCTGTGGCGGCGACGGGAGCAAGGATGCGACGGAGCGCCTCTCCCGGTTCCACATTGGCCGAGATCGGCCCGACGCGCCGTCCCCATAACTGCGGATCATCTACTGCAATGCTGATGCCGGCCTGAGCCGACAAGGCTGCCAATGCCGAACCCAGCGTGCCACGCGGGATATCGAGCGAGCGCGGGGTCGCCATCGCGCACGTAGCGCCGGTCGACAGGACCAGGAGGGTTAGGAGCCGGAGCACGTCAGCGTGCGGAAATCAGCCAACCATCACGAGTTCGCCGAACCCGCGCATTGAGCAGCGGACCCAGCTCGGCGAGGTCGCGCGATGCGGGCAAGCTGATCACGCCCCGGAATGTCTGGTTGCCCAGCGCCGGATCGAGGCGGATCTGCGCGCCCGTATAGCGGGAGAGGTCAGCAGTAACGCGCGACAGCGGATCGCCGTCATACACGAAACGACCCGTGCGCCATGCTCCCACTTCGCCCGGCGCTCTCCGGCCATGGATGGCGACCGCGCGTCCGTCAGCGATCTGAAGCGTATCGCCAGCCTCAAGCCTTACCCGCTCGCCTTCCGGATTGTACAGCACTGCTCCTTCCGCGACCGAGACATCAGTCCTGTGGGGCGTGCGGGTGATGTCGAATCGAGTCCCGAGATCAACCAGCCGATCGTTGCCGAGCTTCACCGTGAATGGACGGGACGGATCATGAAGAACGGTGAACATCGCCTCGCCTTGGTTTAATTCCGCGAAGCGGGGATTGTCGCGATCCAACCGTATTGCGGTGGCCCCATTGAGCTGAATCGAGGTGCCTTCGGCAAGCTTGAGCTCGCGCTGTTCGCCGGGGCGGGTCCGCACCTCGTACAGGTCGGGCGCGGCCCACATGATGCGGACCGTCAGGATCGCTGCCACCGCGGCCGCAGCAGCTGCGCCCGAGGCCAAGAATGGGCGGAACCTCAGGCGGCCAGGCGTCGGCGCTGTCGCTACCGGCCGGGCCGGGGCAGAAGCAGGAGTGAATAGCGTATCGAGCCGGCGCTCGGCATCCGCCATCTGATGATAGGCCTGCGCATTCTCGGGATCGGCGAGGAGCCATGATTCGAAGCCTTCCCAGTCATCGAAATCCGGCTCGCGAAGACGCACGATCCAGCCAAGCGCGGCTTCATCGGTGGTGTTGCGCTCGTCCGTCATGCATCATCCTCTGCACATTCGACGGACACGATTGGCTCAGGCCTCATCGAGCGTTCTCCTGAGCTCGATCATCGCCCGATAAGCCTTGCGCAGATCTGCCTCCACCGTGCTCAGGCTGACGTTCAGCTCCCGGGCGATGATCTTTTGCGGAACGCCCTCCAGACGATGACGGCGGAAGGCTGTCGCCACGCGTGGGCCGAGAGCGTCCAGTGTCCGCTCGGCCAGCAGCAGTTGTTCACGCGCAATAAGCGACCGTTCATCCGAGGGCGCATCCGACACAGCCAGGTCTGCCGTCTGTGCTTCGAGCCAACTCGCGTCACGCCTGATCGCCTGCTGGTTCGAACGATAGCGGTCGAGCATCAGGTTGTTCGCCGCGCGATAGAGGTAGGACAAAGGTTGCGCGATTGGCGCGGTGGCTCTGGTCGAAACCCTGATCCACAATTCCTGCAGCAGGTCCTCGGCGGCCTCGCCTGCACCCTGCGCCATCAGAAAACGAAGCAGCTTGTCGCGGTTGGCGATGAAGATGGCCTGCAGGCCAGAATCTGGAGCAGGACTCATGGTCTGCGCGTGCGCACGGGGGACATGGTCGCGATCTAGCCGGTTCGAATGTGCCCGCCAACAAGGCGAATATCTCGCTGTCGTGCAGCCGGCGGGTTCGGACAAGGCGATCTCTGCGGTCAATTTAACCCAGGACGGAGCCAATCGCCCCAAACCTTGATCGCTCGGATTCCCCAAGGATGCGGCTGATCCACCTCGTCTGAAAACGCGGACGGTCGCCGAGGCGAGCGTGTGCGGCCGTCCAACAATCCGGGCAGCTCCGTCGATCGGGGCCAAATCTGGGGCAAAGGGCTGATGACGGTCTTCGATCTTGATCTGAATCCAACGACGAAGAGCAGTCGGTTGCGCGAACCTCGCGGTCACGCTGCGAAGCTGCCAGCGGAAGGCGCGGCCGAGCTCTGCATCGTCGTGCCGACCTATAATGAACGCGACAATTTACCCGAGCTTATCGAACAGGTGAGGGGGGCATTGAGCGGCGTCGCGTGGGAAATGATCGTCGTAGACGACGATTCTCCGGACGGTACTGGCCAGCAGGCGCGCGCGCTCAGCCGAAGCGATACCCGCATTCGCGTAATGCGACGCATTGGTCGCAGGGGTCTCTCCTCGGCCTGCATCGAAGGTATGCTGGCGTCGAACGCCGCCTATCTGGCGGTAATGGATGCTGACTTGCAGCACGACCCCATGCTGTTGCGCCGCATGATCGAGATCCTGCGAACCGACGACGTGGATGTGGTCGTCGCCAGCCGTTCTGCGGGTGAATCGACCGAAAATTGGTCCGAGCACCGTGAAACTGCTCGTCGGTTGGCGGTTCAGGCCACGCGCTTTGTCCGGCCAGTTCCGCTGAGCGACCCGATGAGTGGTTATTTCGCTGTCCGGCGCGAAGTTATCGACCGTGTCGCCCCCCATTTGGTCGGCCTGGGATTCAAACTACTGCTCGATATCATGCTGGCGGCGCCCGATCTGCGGGTGCGTGAATTGCCGTTCGCATTCGGCGTACGGACATACGGGGAAAGTAAATTCTCTCCGCGCGTCGTGTGGGACTATGGCGTGATGCTGGTGGAGCATCGGATGGGCGCGATCTCAGGCCGCCTTTTGTCCTACATGCTGATCGCCGCGGTCGCACTGATTGTCCACATGAGCGCCTTTTGGCTTTTCTATGAATTATACGGTCTGGGGCTAGGCGGAGCCCAGTTCGCTTCCGCAATCACACTCTGCCTTGCGACTTTTGGCCTGCGGGAATGGCTTTCCTATCATCGGACAGGCCCGTGGCGCTGGTATCTGGGCCTGCTACCCTTCCTCGCCAGCCGCTGGATCGGCCTCATTGCGGCCGTTCTCATAGCGCGTGGCCTAGCGGGGACGGGGCTAAGTGACGCGTTCGCCGCGCTGGCCGGAGCAGCCGCACTCACCTGGTGGAATTACGACGCTGTCCACCGCTACGGGGGGTTCGCCCGATGAGCGGTTCGCATGCTGTGATCACCGGCAAGACGCGGTTGTTATTGCTGCTGGTCGCCTTCGTGGCGGCGTTCGGAACTCGCGTCTGGCTGTTTGGCGATCCGGTTATCCAGGTGGACGAACAATTCTACCTGCTCGCTGGCGATCGAATCCTGCACGGCGCAATCCCCTATGTGGATATCTGGGATCGCAAACCCGTCGGCACCTTCCTTATTTATGCGGCGATCCGTTTGCTGGGCGGCGAAGGCATCTACCAATACCAATTGGCGGCGACCTTTGCCGCGGGTCTCACAGCCTATTTGATCGCGATCATGGCGCTTCGTTTCACCAATGTGCGTGGAGCGGCGATGGCGGCGGTCGCCTATCTGCTCTGGCTGCTGATCTTCGACGGAGGCGGCGGCCAGACTCCCGTCTGGTATAATCTGTTGGTGGCGGGCGCCGCGTGGCTCGTCATGAAGGCCTGGTGCGACGATGTGTCCGAACGCGCTTTGATCTGGTTGGGCGTGGCGGCGATGCTGCTCACCGGCGTGGCGTTGCAGATCAAATATTCGGCGGTGTTCGAGGGCATTTTCTTTGGCCTCGTGCTGACATGGCGTTCCTGGGCAATCGATCGCTCGTGGGGTCGCACGGCCACACGTGCGCTATCCTGGGCGCTAATCGCGCTGGTGCCCACGCTTGTGGTGATTGGTTGGTACGCGCGTGCGGGCTATCTGGATGCGTTCTGGTACGCCAATTTCACATCTATCTTTCTGCGGATTCCCGCGCCCGGCACCAAGCTGCTGTTGCGCGTGCTGGCAATAATCGGCCTGGCCCTGCCGCTCCTGCTCTGCGCGCTGACGCAATGGCATTCAGGCGGGAGCGGGGACAGGGCCCGTCGGTCCGAACAGGCTCGCCGTTTTGCCATGGCCTGGCTTGCGAGCTCATTGTTCGGCGTCGCAGTCTTCGGAACCTACTTCATCCACTACTTCTTGCCCGTTCTGGTTCCACTGACCCTGCTCTGCGCCAACATGCTTGGCGATCGGAGTGCGGGTGTGGCGATCTTCGCGGGCACGCGTCGCTTCCAAATATCCACGGCGAGCTTCCTGTTAGTATCCGGATTGGCTTTGACGCTCTTGACCGTCCCCAAACGTTTGCGGTCCCGCGGCGAAGACCCTCAGGTCCGCGTGCTCGCCAGCGCGATCAAAGCAAATATGCAGGGCTGCCTGTTCGTCTTCGACGGCGACCCGATCCTTTATCACCTCACCCAGGCCTGCATTCCCACCACGCTTGCCTTTCCCAACCATCTGAACGAGCAGATGGAGGCGAAGGCGGTCGGGATAGATCCACGGCGCGAAGTTGCGCGCATCCTGGCGTCGGACAAGGTGGACGTGGTCGTCGACTCCTTCCCCAGAGACGAGGGATACAATCCAAGTACGGCGGCGATCGCGCAGCGTATGATCCGCGCAAACTATCGGCCGATCGCGACCTTTCCCGTCGGTTCGCATCAACGCATCGTCTACAAGCGGATACATCACCCTTCGGAAACGGCGGCGCTGAATGCAGGATTCACGCGCACGGCACTGCGGTGAGGGTGCGGTACAGCCGGGTGGGGCGAAGATGCGTTGGCTGAGCTAACGATTAATTCGAGACCTCCGTCGCCGGGGCATAAGCCTGGACGAATTGCTGGTGATCCGGCAGCTTCGCCAGCTGTTGAGCAATACCCGCTTTCAGGTCCGAAAGGGCTCTCTGAAGCTGGCCCGGCTCCATCATCTGCGCGAGCCGGTGATAGGAATTGGGCCACACACCCTGGCCGAGCATGACCATGATCCAGCTATCGATCCGGAACATTTCGTCATTGCCCTGATAGGCCATGGCATTGTCGCGGAACAGCGCGATGCGCTCCGCCAGGCTGTCTGGGATCTCCATGTCGCGACAGCGGCGCCAGAACGGGGAATCGTCGCGCTCGGTGAGCTTGTAATGCAGGATGATGAAGTCGCGGATATGCTCCATCTCGCGCCGTGACTGGGCGTTGAAGCGCTCCCGCACCGGGTCGGTGACACCATCGAACGGGAAACTCTGGATCAGCCGCGTGACCGCGATCATGATCAAGTGAATGCTGGTCGACTCCAACGGCTCGATAAAGCCGCTCGCCAAGCCCATCGCGATGACATTTTTGGTCCACGACTTGTCGCGCACGCCCGCCTTGAAGCGGATCAGACGCGGGTCAAACAACGGCTTGCCTTCGATCGCGGCGAGGAATTTTGCGCGCGCTTCATCCTCGGACATGTAGTCGCTGCAATAAACGAAGCCGTTGCCTACCCGGTGCTGAAGCGGGATCCGCCAACACCAGCCCGCTTCGTGCGCGATCGCGCGCGTGTAGGGCGCGGCGGGCCCGGTGGACTCCGTCTGAACCGCGAGCGCGGCATCAGTGGCGAGCCATTTGCTCCAATCCTCGTACCCGACGCCCAGAGTCTGCCCGGATAGGAGCGCACGGAAGCCGGTGCAGTCTAGGAACAGATCCCCTTCGATCCGCGCACCTGTTTCCAGTTCGAGCGCCTCGACGAAGCCGGTCTCCGGATGCTGGTGAATCTGTTTGATCTTGCCTTCGACACGCCTGACTCCCGCTGGCTCGGCAAGGCCACGCAGGAATTTGGCGTAAGCGGTCGCGTTGAGGTGATAGGCATAGCCTATCGTCGCGCCTTCATGTGTTTCGAAGCGGTTGGCCTTGGCCGCATGCGCCTCCAAGCTGTAATCGGTATAGGCGCCGCCGAAGCCTTGTGCGCAGGCCTCCAGCCAGAAATGCTGGAAATCGGCCATCCACACCGACTTTCCGACAGATCCGAAGGCGTGGAAATAACGGTCGCCGACCTTGCCCCAATTCTCGAATTCGATGCCGAGCTTGAAGGTCGCTTGCGTCGCGCGGACGAAAGCCTGCTCGTAGATGCCGAGGAAACCGTGGAAAGCGCGCGTCGTGGGAATAGTGGATTCGCCGACACCGATCGTGCCGATCTCGTCCGATTCAACCAGCGTGATATCGATCAACGGGCCGAGATGCTTGATCAAAGCCGCCGCGGCGATCCAGCCCGCGGTGCCGCCGCCCGCGATCACGACGCGCTTTACCTTGGTTGCTTCCACTCTACCTCCGGCGCCCGGCTTCTAACGGTTCAACTTATTCAGCAACATAGCGCGCAGCCGCCGCGCGCGCAGCTCATCGAGCGGCGCAAGCGCGCCGCGAGCGGCCTCGGGCAGATGCGCTATCGGGCGATCAGCAGGACCGAAAATGTAATAATCGAACAATGCACGCCAGGATTGCTTCTCCGCCTGAGGCCTGTCGCGCAGGCTCAACATTGCGTGGAGCAGCGTGTTCATGGGCGTGTCCATGAAATCGGGCACTGCATTCCACCAATAATTGATCATGGCGTTGAACGCCCCCAGGGCCTCGACATGATGCCACCAGAGCGCCGGATAGAGAAGCACGTCACCCGCTTCCAGCTCGGCGACCTCGCCCGCAGCCGCGGCCTCCGCGAAACGCGGAAAGCGCTCCAGATCGGGCGCGGCGAAATCGACCATGGAGATCACCTGTCCGCCCGGCGTCGGCTCGAGCGGGCCGGGATAGAGGTTTGCGATCTGCTCGGGAGGGAACAAGGTGAAACGACGTCCGCCGACCATGCAGCAGGCGATATTATTCGACATATCCCAATGGGCGGAAGCGATCGTGTGATTGCCCATCCAGATGCTCACCAGCGGAGCGTCGGCAGCGAAAGCGGGGTGATCGAGCTTGAGGTCGTTTTCGGCCCGTAGTCCGGGCAGATAGGCGTCGATGTCGGTCGAGCCGATATAGAAGCTGGGTGGCTGCGGATCTTCGAGATGTGCCGCAATCCGGTCGAGGAAGCTGTCCAGTCGGGTGCGCTCGGACGTGAAGTTTAACCCTGTCACCTCAGGCGTATAGTGGAAGCGACCGTTGATCTCAGGTGCGCCGACATAGCCGACGATCGGATGCCCCTGGTAGAAGCTGGTGAGGTAGCGCATCGCCTCATAGGGCGATCGCAGTCCATGCTGGACGAGCGGCCAGTCGCGCGCGACGCCCTTCAGGATCACCGGTCGCTGGCGCGCGATCAGCGCGTCGAAGGGGATGGCATCCGGCGCGATGCCCGTCAGCTCTTCCGTCCTGGTGGTGATCCCCGCCATTCCCAAAAAAAGCCCGTGTTTGTTCGCGCTTAGGCCGCCATCTCGCGCGAGGTCTTGATATCGATCAGACGGCTCATGTTGCGCAAGGAGGAGACGACCCAGATCGCCGCGCGCAGATAATCCGCGCGGTGCAGCTTCTCCAGCGCCGTACCGTCGAGTTGCCTCAGCCGCTCCTGGCTGATCGTGTAGCAATCCGGGACGTTATACTGGCGCGCATCGGGAAGCTTGATCTCGATCGTAACCGGCTCGATCAGTCCGGCTTCGTCGAAGGCGGTATAAATCGACTTGTTGATCTCGACTCCGGCATAGATGGCGCGCAGCACGCCCGCGACATGGTCGAGATAGGGCGAATTCCCGCCCTTTGGCAGGAAGACCGGTTCGCCTTCGCTCCGGCTGACGCGGGGATGATCGAGATCGATATGGATCATGGGCTCTCCCACGAACTCGCCGTTTGGCCCCTTGCCCGGCACGCCGATCGAGAAGGGGCCGCGTTGCAGCAAAGCGGGCACATAGCGTCCCTGCCAACCGTGATCGTCGAGGAAGAGATTTTCGTCCCGATCGAGGCCCAACAGCACCACCGAATAAAAGGACCCATCCGGATCGCGCCTCAGCAGGATCGGATATTCCCGCTGCAATTCCTCATATTCCGTCGGAAAGACAGTCACTTGATTGACCGCATCACCGAACGCGGCGCTATGACCGAGCATGATGCGAACGTCATGGTGATCGACATTGTTGAGCAGAATGGGACCAGGCATCGTCTAGCGCGCTCTTGTTGTTGATATTTTGTGGACGGGATCGATGTCGGATGTGGCCTAACCGATTTTCACGGCCGGGAAAAAGAAAAAGGCCGCTGCTCGGCAGCGGCCTTTCCCTTTTCCGGATCGCCAGCGATCAGAACTTGAAGCGAACGCCTGCCAGATAGCGGGCCGAACCTTCCTGGGCGAAGAACACCTGGTTGGTCGACCGGCCGTAGGTGACTTGCTTCCCTTCGAGGACGTTGATGCCTTCGATCGAGACGGCAAGCCGCGGCGTGATGTCGTAGCTTACGTTGAAGTCCACCTGGCCATAGGCCTTGATGAAGTTCGGGTTGTGCGACGCTCCCTGGTTGCTCGCCGCCAGATACTTGTCGCGCCAGTTGTAGCTGACACGGGCGGAGATGCCGTTCTTGTCGTAGATCAGGGTCGCGTTGGCGGTATCGCTGAGACCCAGCAGCGCGAACTGGTCCACGTTGGGATTGGCAGCGATATCGATACCGATGTCGCCGCGCACGTGGGTGTAGGCTGCCGCAACGCCGAAACCAGTGCGGCCAAAGAAGTATTGGCCAGCGATTTCGAAGCCCCAGATCTTCGCGTCCTTGTTGTTGATAGGGGTGTTCACGTTGAAGTTGAACAGCGGATCATTGCTATCGGCGATGATGTCCACGGCGCCCAGCGTCGCGTCCACGAACGCCTGGTTCAGCTGACGCGCAGTGGCATTGTAGTTCGCCAGGAACGTAGAGTTCGCCGCACTGGTGCTACCGCCGTTCTGAATCAGCAGCGCCGTATAGGTGAAGAGGTTCACGTCAGAAATATCGGCACCGAGAGCCTGCAACTGCGTCTTGGCGGTGCCAGAGCGGCTGCCCGGGGCGCCCGACGAAGGATCGCGCAGGCCGAACAGGTTCTGCTTGACGATGGTGTTGCCGATGAAGTTGTGGACGCGCTTCTCGAAGAAGCCGGCCGACAGATAGCTGTCCGGCTTGAAATACCACTCAAGCGACAGATCGAAATTGTCCGAAGCCAGCGGCTGCAAGTCGGGGTTGTGGGCATTGCCGCCCGCATTGCCGCCGACCGCCGTCGCATCGTTCGGATTGCCGACCGTGACCGACGAGAAGAGATCGCCATAAATGGGACGCGCAATCGTCTTGCTGAACGAGAAGCGCCCGATCAGGTTTCTTCTGATGTTCAGCTGGAAGTCCAGCGACGGGAGCAGGTTGTTATACTTGCCCTTGCCGGTGACGGTCTGCTTGGTTGCAGACAGATCCTGCGTGAAGTCGTTGTCTGACTGCCAGCGAATGTCGATCGGAACCGATTGGAGCGCCGCCGAGTGGACCGTGGTCTTCTCGTAACGGGCACCGGCCACCATGCTGGCGTCCATGTCTCCAATCTGACCCTTCCAGGTGAACTGGCCATAACCTGCCCAGATCGTTTCCTTCACGCGGTCATCGGCGAAGCCGTTGACGTTGTTGGCGTGAGGGTTGTTCGCGCCCGTATAAGGAAGCGAAGCGTAATAAGGCGAAAGCGTTCTGAACAGCTTCGCCGGATCCTGGGTGCGGACCGCGAACAGGCCTTGGCCGCTCGACTTCGGATCGAAATGGTGGAACCGGCAAACCAGGCAGAATTCCTGGAGCTGGCCAGGCGCCACCGTGGTGACCTTGCTGGTATCCGAATTGCCCCAGTCACCGAGCGTCTGGTACGTCGAGGTCTGGACCGAATGCGTGTTGGTCTGGCGATAGTCAGCACCGAAATCGAAGCGGCTGCCGCCGCCGAGATCCCAGCCGGCATCCACGCGGGCTTCCTTGATACGCTGCTTGAGCGAAGTCGCGACTTCGCGGCCGACCTGCGCGGTCACGTCGCCGGCATCGAGCACGCCGTTGCCGTTGCCCTTGATCACAGAGGCGCCCGCGGGCGGCGTGGCCGGATCGACGTAGGTCACCGTCTGGACCGGGAAACCGCCATCATAATCCCACGAGTGGGACTGGAGGGTCGGCACGCTCAGCGCGACCAGAGTCGAGCTCATGCCGTTGGGGTTGTCCGGTGTGCTGTTCGACTTGCCGATATGGCCGTCGACGGCGATGCGGAAACTGTCAGTCACCTGCCACTTCGCGTTCAGGCCGAAGTCATTGAGGCGATTCTTCTGGGCGCGATATTGCTGCTCGAAGCCGGCATCCTTCTGCGAACCCGCAATGGTTTCGTGCAGATAGGTCGTGGTTGCGACCTTGTGCCCGGTGTCGAAGGTAACCACGTCGAACGGCCGATTGAACCAGTTCGCCTCGTCCGAACGACGCTCGGATGCCTTGTTCTGCGCGAACAAAGCGTCGGCGGCGAATTCCAGCGTTTCCGTCGGTTTCCACTGAATCACGCCCTCGGCGTTGATGCGCTCGTTGCGGTTTTCGGAGAAGTGGTAGCGCGCGTCGTTCGGACGGCCGACCAGCATGTTCATGTCGGACGGCAGGTTGTTGATCTTGGTCAGCGAATTGACGTTGCCGCTGGTGGGATCGAGGAATTGCGCGAGCGTGGTGATGTTCCAGTCGTTCATCGACGTGTTGACCGTCGAGAAGTTGCGCTTCTGATAGCTGCCGAAGACTGATGCGCCGAAAGTCTGGTCATCGTTGCTCCAGGAAAGCAGGCCCGAAGCATCCGGCGTCACGTGGCTGCCGCACTTGATGCAGTCGTCCGCGCTCGTGTCGTAATCGGCTTTGACGCCGATCGACCCATTGAGGCCGCTTTCGCGCGAGTCGAGTGGCTTGCGGGTGACGACGTTGATCGTCGCGCCAATGCCGCCGCTCGGGATCGCCGCGCGGCCAGTCTTGTAGACTTCGAGCGTCTTCACGCCTTCCGAAGCGAGGTTCGAGAAGTCGAACGAGCGCCCCGTGCTGCGCGTGAAGTCGTTTTCGCCGCCGACCGAGGTCTGGTCGCTGGCCGCAAGCTGGCGGCCGTTGAGCGTAACGAGGTTATAGTTGGGGCCGAAGCCGCGCACGGTAACCTGGGCGCCTTCACCGTTGCGGCGGTTGATCGACACGCCGGTGATGCGCTGGAGCGATTCAGCGAGGTTGGTGTCGGGGAACTTGCCGATATCTTCGGCAGAGATCGCATCGACCACGCCGGTTGAATCGCGCTTGATCGCAATCGAGCGTTCGAGCGAGGCGCGGATGCCGGTGACGACGACTTCGTCGCCCACATCTGCAGCGCCCGGAGTGGGTTGCGCAACCGCTGGAGCCGTCGTCGTGGGCTGCGCGTCGGTGGCATTGGCGCCGGTGGTCTGCGCGCCGGCGACGCCGGGCGTGATCAGGCAGGCGGCAAGCGCCAGCGCCGAGGTGGAGCGAACAAGCAAATACCTGGAATTTTTCATGATCTTTATCCCCCCATGCCAGTCGGCTCTTACGGCCGCTGATCCATTGGTAGAAGATGACCCTCGGCCATCCACCCCTGGCCGTAACGGGCGGAAAAACGAAGTCAATCAGCCGAAAAAATGTAAACGCATACACCTGTCATGACAGCGCGATCATGGTCACATTCACGCCGGAAGAGTGCAAAAATGCAACGGAATGCTGCAGTGCAATAGCACTCGGACACAATTATATGATGATTGCGTGGTCATTATCCCGATGGACGTTTTCATCTTCATCAACGACAGTGCGACTGCGTAACGGCCGATCTGTCCCTCCGGGAAAAGGAAATCGCCATGCTTCTAATACTCGCGGGCCTCATAGGGGTGATTGCGGGTTTGCGGGCCTTCACGGCGCCTGCGGTGGTGAGCTTCGCTGCACGTTATTGTCATCTCGGCCTGGTAGGCACGCCCTTGGCATTTTTGGGCTATCGTTGGACACCCTGGATATTCATCCTTGTGGCCGTCGCTGAATTGATCGGCGACCAGTTGCCGTCGACGCCCAGCCGCAAGGTGCCGGTTCAGTTCGCGACCCGCCTTCTAACCGGTGCGCTCTCAGGCGGCGCTATTGGTGCCTCAGGGGGCATGCTCGTTGCGGGTATCATAGCTGGTATTGTCGGTGCGGCCGTGGGCACCTGGGGTGGCGCCGCCGGTCGCGCCAGGCTCGCTCAAACGTTCAAGCGCGATCTGCCGGCCGCACTGATCGAGGATGTTATCGCTATCGGAGGCGCAGTTCTTATTGCGTGCGCGGCCCGGTGACGCGCGTTTTCGATGCGGTCATCGTAGGCGCCGGGCAAGCCGGCCCGGCGCTCGCCGCACGTTTGACCGCCGCGGGCATGGATGTGGCGTTGGTCGAGCGGCACCTCGTCGGAGGTACCTGCGTCAATACCGGCTGCAAGCCGACCAAAACGCTGGTTGCCAGCGCATACGCCGCTCATGTTGCGCGCCGTGCCGCAGATTATGGCGTGAAACTGGGGCCGGTTGGCGTCGACATGGCGGCGGTAGCCGCACGTGCCAGGAAGATCATCTTGGATTCACGCAAAAGCAACGAGGATTGGCTTGCGGGGATGGAGCGGCTGACCTTCCTCCGCGGCCATGCCAGGTTCGAGGCGCCGCATCGGATCCGCGTCGGCGAGGACGTGCTGGAGGCGCCCCGCATCTTCCTCAATGTCGGCGGACGCGCGGCGGTGCCCGACATGCCGGGAATTCACGAAGTCGACTATCTAACCAACAGCAGCATCGTCGCTCTGGAAACTCTGCCGGAGCATCTCGTTATCGTGGGCGGCTCCTATATTGGCCTTGAATTCGCCCAGATGTACCGCCGCTTCGGCGCGCGCGTAACGGTGGTCGAGATGGGGCCGCGCCTGATCGGGCGTGAGGACGCCGACATTTCCGAAGCGATCCGCGACATCCTGGAGGGAGAGGGCATCGAGATCCGCACCAACGCCTGCTGCATTCGCCTTGCACGGCATGCGGAGGGCGTGGCGGTCGGGCTTGATTGTGCGGAGGGCGCGCCACTGGTGGTCGGCAGCCATGTACTGCTCGCAGTCGGACGCCGTCCAAATACCGATGACCTGGGCCTTGAGAAAGCAGGTATCGCCACGGATGCGCGCGGCAACATTGTCGTCGGCGACAAGCTTGCAACAAGTGTCGAGGGCATCTGGGCGCTGGGTGACTGCAACGGGCGTGGCGGTTTCACCCACACGGCGTGGAATGATTATGAGATCGTGGCGGCCAATCTGCTCGACGGCGCCAATCGACGCCTGTCGCAGCGCGTATTGGGCTATGCCCTCTACATCGATCCGCCGCTCGGCCGCGTCGGCATGACAGAGACGCAGGCGCGCGCGACCGGGCGACCGCTGCTCCTGTCCAAGCGTCCCATGACGCGGGTCGGGCGGGCGGTCGAAAAGGATGAGACACTAGGCTTCATGAAGCTCGTCGCGGATGCGGAGACCAAGCGCATTCTCGGCGCGGCGATCCTCGGCACAAGCGGCGACGAGGCGATTCATGGGATATTGGACACGATGAATGCCGACCAGCCGATCGGGGCGCTCCAGTGGGCGATGCCAATTCATCCGACGGTTTCGGAACTGATCCCGACCCTGGTCGGCGATCTGACGCCGTCTTAGATCGCGCCTGAAGTGAAGCGAGGGCCAACCACCCCGTGTCGAGGCACCGATCACGGGGTGGTTGGCGGACTGCGGTTACCGCGGCTTCCGTCGCGACACGCCCACAGCTATCGGGTGTATGCGACCTCGAATGCGCGGCTAGGGACACTTACGCTACGAATACGAAGCAAGGCAAACCCTCCGCCCCCGTTACGTCATCGCCCCCGCGATTACGTTCCGAGGGAATCCTTTATTCCGAATCAGTGACTTGGCGCAATCCGACTAGAGGATGGGGGCGTGTTACTAACCTTCGGTCAGGTATCGTTTTGATCCACGGCAGCGTATCTTTTCCGAGAAGCACCAGGCGGGGCCCAGTCGTGGTTGATCAGCTCATTTCGGCGCGCAGCAGCCGCGTGGTCGCGTTCGCGCGCGCTCTCCTGGCTACCTTCTTGCTGCTGTCGGTGACGGTCGGCGCACTCAAATATGCCGAAGCGCAGCATTTCGCGAAGGTCACGCTGGCCGCCTATTTCTTCTACAGCATGATGATCCTGGCCGCAGTCCGCACGGTGCGGTTGCGGCGGCATCTGTTCAGCGCTGCCCTGGCGCTATCTGTCATCGATGTGATCACGCTCGGCGGACTCATGTATATCGCCCAGGGTGGCCAAGGGCAGACGGCGCCTTTCTTCACGCCCCTTATCTTCATCATTCTCACCGGCACGGTTCAGTGGGGATCACGCGGCGCAGTCGCCAGCGGGCTGCTCGTGCTCGCGCTGTTCTTGCCGACGGGGATCATGACGGATGTGTTCGATCCCGCTCACAAGAATCTGCTCCAGTTATATCTCGTCCGCGTCGGCTACATCGGTGTGATCACGGTCATGCTGGCGGCGTTTGCCAGTAATCTAGAGCGGCTGATCAATGAACTGACGCGCCTGTCCCGCGTGCCGAGCCGGGGCGGGTTCGGTGAGCTGCCGCTCGCGGACTCGCTGAGCTACGCAATGGACGTATTCGCGGCCAAACGCGGTCTGATCGTATGGCAAGACCCCGAGGAACCTCACCTGACTCTCGTCCGCAAGGATTTCGGCGCGCTGCAGACCTCTGGGCTTCCCAACGTCGATCAGGGCGCGCTGGTCGCGACCGAACTGGTCAATGCGCCTTTTCTGTATGACCGTCGGCGCAACGCCGTCCTTTATCGTGCCGGCACGCGTTTGCGCGATTTCACGGGCACGCCACTCCAGCCGATCCTGGCGACCATGGCCGATTATCATCGGGTCCTTGTGGTCCCAATCGAAGCCGGCGGCGCGCGCGGGCTCGTCATGATCCTGGATCCGCCTGATCCAGTGAATGAGGATCTTACGGTCGCGACTATGGTTGGCGGACAGGTGTCGCTCACAATCGAAAGCTGGCAGCTCCATTCGGAATTGCGGGTGGCCGCGGCGAGCGAGGAACGTATCCGCCTTGCGCGCGACCTGCACGACGGCGTGTTGCAATTTCTCGCCGGCGCGCGGCTTCAGCTCGATCTGATCAGCCGCACCGAGCTGACCGAGGCGGCGCGCCAGCGCGTCAAGCAGATGGTCGAGGCGATCGATGAGGAGCAGAGGGGGCTCAGGGGCGTCATCAACGCGATGCGGCGCACGCCCGAGATCGCGGTCGCCAAGCTATCCAGCTCCCTCGATCATCTCACCAATCACCTCTCCCGCTCCTGGGATGCGCTCATCTCAGCCAGGGTGGAGCCCGCAAACCTGATCGTGTCCGACAGCATGGAGGATGAGTTGATCCGGATGACGCGGGAAGCGGTCGCCAATGCGGTGCGTCACGGCGGCGCCCGAAAGATCGACATAGAAGTGCGCCAGATCGACAACGACCTCCACATCAGGATCGGCGACGACGGACGCGGCTTCGCGTTCGATGGACGCATGGCCAATGACGAACTCGCGAGCTATTCCCAACGGCCCCGGTCGCTTCACGATCGGGTCATCGCCATGGGAGGGACAATGGCCGTGACGAGCGGTAAATCTGGCGCTGATCTTGAAATGCGCGTGCCGCTGAAAGGCAATCGATGACCTTTTCGATCGTAGTCGCCGATGACCATCCAATGTTGCTCGACGGGATTGTCGGGCTGCTCATGGCTGCCGGAAAGGATGTGAAAGCCCGCTGTCTCGACGGACAACAGGCGCGCGACGCGATCAGTCTTCACCAGCCCGACATTGCAATCCTCGACATCCACATGCCGCGTCTGAGCGGTCTTGATCTGTTGCGCGAGGCGCGGCGCGACAAGTGGAGGACGCGGATCGTAATTCTCACCGCCAGTCTGGATCCGCAGCCGATCATGGAGGCGCTGCATCTGCGGGTGGACGGGCTGATTCTCAAGGGCGCCGGTGGCGATGTCCTGCTCAAATGCCTCGAACGTGTCATGGAAGGCGAACAGTGGCTTGATCGCGACGCGATGCATCAAATCGTGGACCAATTGGGCAAGCCGGCGGAGCGGCCGCTGGAGCTGACCCCCCGCGAGACGGAGGTCGCGCGGCTGGTATCACTCGGCAGTCGCAACAAGGAGATCGCGCGTGAGCTCGATATCTCTGAAGGCACGGTCAAGATGCACCTTCATAATCTGTACGAGAAGTTGAACGTATCCTCCCGAACCGAGCTCGCCATTCTTGTCCGCGACAAAGGTCTGAGTTGAACCGGGGCTGTCGTCGTGGCAACCCACTGGCGCTTGCGCTAGGGTAGCGCTCTCACCAGCCAAGGACCACGCCGATGCTTCGTCCATCCGTCTGCCTCGCGCTCACCATTGCGGCCATGCCGCTTGCCGCTCAGGCCGCACTACCTGTCGGTGCCAAGGCACCCGATTTCTCCACCCAGGTCAGCCTTGCGGGCAAGGCCATGCCCTTCTCGTTGAAGGCAGCGCTCAGGAAGGGCCCGGTCGTGCTCTATTTCTATCCGGCGGCTTTCACCAAAGGCTGCACGATCGAGGCGCACGACTTCGCCGAGGCGACCGACGACTTCAAGAAGCTGGGGGCAACGGTCATTGGCATGTCGGGAGATCCGATCGAAAAGTTGAACCAATTCTCGGTTTCGGAATGCCGCAATAAATTCGCGGTGGGCTCGGCGGCACCGGCTACGATCACTGCTTATGATGTCGTTCTGCCGCAAAACCCGGCCATGTCGAACCGCACCTCCTACGTGATCGCGCCCGACGGCAAGGTGATTTTTGCTTATTCGGCGATGGATCCTTCCGGCCATGTCACCGGAACTATGGCTGCGGTGAAGAGCTGGGCGGCGCAGCACCACAAAGGGTGACCGATGCCCGCGGGCTGATTGCGCGCCACGCGCTCACGCCCCATCCCGAAGGCGGATGGTATCGCGAGACTTGGCGGGCGGCGGCTGAGCCTGGACAACGCGCTGGCGGGACCGCAATCCTGTTTCTGCTCGAGGACGGCCAGCGATCACATTGGCACAAGGTCGACGCTGACGAGCTGTGGCTGTGGCATTCCGGTTCTCCGCTTCGTCTCAGCATCGGCGGCGCGACGGTCACGCTCGATAAAGACAACCCGCAGGCGCTGGTGCCGGCGCAGGAATGGCAGGCGGCACACGCGGCTGAGGGTTGGGTGCTGGTGTCGTGCGTGGTGGTACCCGGCTTTGACTTCGCCGGCTTCACTCTGGCACCGCCCGAGCGGGAGCCCGATCGCACGGGCTGGCCAAAGACTTGAGCCTTTGGCGGCTTCGAACGTTTCCTCCGGCGGTAATTATCCGATTGGAGATTTCCTATGCCTGCAAAATCAGCAGCCCAGCAGAAAGCGGCGGGCGCCGCGCTGTCGGCCAAGCGTGGCGATACACCCAAGAGTAAGCTCAGAGGCGCGTCCAAGGGCATGGCCGAATCCATGACCGAAAAAGAGCTCGAGAAGATGGCGCACACCAAGCGCAAGGGCAAACCTGAGCATGCCAGCAAGAAGTAAGGAAGCGGCTCATGCCGGACATCCAGTGGGATAGTGAAGCGAGCCTGATGCGCGTCACCAGCTTTCAATCGACCGACGAAAGTCAGGAGGAATTGATTGCGCGCGGTACGGTGTACGAATTGGTCGGCACATTCCTTGAGACGCCGACTGTGCAGCAGAATGGACTATTGTTGCGGGCCGCCGGCCCAGGATGGGTGCAGGAATTCGACCGCGACGCCTTGCGCGAGCTCGCCGCGCGGCCGGAATTTACGGGGGCGCACGGCGCCTACGATACGGCCGATCTGGCGGACGATTCTGACGCGCGCGAGATTGGGGCCTGAACGGATTCCGCTCGCAGATCTACCTTCCTGCGGGCATGATGGGCGCTCCATCGGAGCCCATTCATGCCAAAGCTTGACCTTGACGCCATCCCCGAACGCAATACCACCGGCTATCCGGCACCTTACGATGCTCCGGTCGCAGGTCGCTGGCACCGGCGGCTCGCACCCGCTTCGGGCCTGACCGACTTTGGTGTCAGTCACGTACGCCTCGATCCCGGTGCATGGTCGGCGCAGCGGCACTGGCATATCGGCGAGGACGAATTCCTGGTGATGCTCGCAGGCGAAGCGGTGCTGATCGACGATGATGGCGAGCATCCGATGCGACCAGGTGATTGCGCAGCCTTTCCGAAGAATGATGGTAACGGCCATCACCTCGTGAACCGGAGCGACGCGCCCTGCTTTTTCGTCGTGGTCGGCGCTGGCACCCCACTGGGGGGCGACTATTCGGATATCGACATGCGCTTCACTCCGGAGGGTACCTATGTTCGCAAGGACGGCACGCCCTATGAGGCAAAGCGAATTTAGGTCGAGCTGACTGCCCGTTCAGCGGGCAAGCTAAGAAGGTTGCCGAGGCGTAGGCCGGGCCGCATCTGTGCGCCGCAATCAGTGTCCAATCTCCTGCGGCCCCGGCCTTCGCCGGGCGACGGGGTGTCGGCAACCAAAGCTCCGGACCGGCGCCCTTTTTGGTCGCCATTCGTTTGTCGAGCATCATGCGCCCGTTCGTGCGACATTCGGATCGGCAGCGTCTGGTCGCCGGAGCGGTCACGATCGCGGTGCACTTGTTTTTGGGGGCGTTGCTCCTGTCCGCGCTGACACAGGCGAACCACAGCGTGCAATCACGCTTCTCGCCGGCGTTCGTGATCACAGACGTCTCGCTTGCACCGCCTCCGCCTCCGCCTCCGCCGCCGTCGCCCCGTCGTGGCGGGGCGCACAGATCTTCCTCGCCGCCTTCTGGGCCGCAGGTGGCCAACGCGCCAGAGCTCGCACCGTCCGCGCCGGTCATAATTCCCGCCATCGTTCCACCCGCACCGGTCGAGGGTGCTGCGCCCGCCGGCGGTGGGCCTGGTGGCAATGGTGGGGGCGGAGGCGGCGGTACAGGTAACGGCTCAGGAGGTGAGGGATCCGGTTTGGGCGGCGACGGCATGCCGCCTGAGCGCATTGGCGGCCGCATCAGCGACCGCGATTACCCCGGCGTCCTGAGCGACGCCGGCGTTTCGGGTACGGTCTCGGTGCGCTACCGGGTCGGCACGGATGGGCGTGCGAGCGACTGCCGGGTCACCCACTCGAGCGGGTCGGACGCGCTCGACAGCCTCACATGCAGTCTCATTGTGCGGCGCTTCCGTTTCCGGCCTGCGCGCGATGGTGAGGGGCAGCCAGTCCCCTCCACCATCATCGAAAATCACAGCTGGATCATCCCCGCCGCACCTTCGGGAGAG
>Ga0207647_10000754_pt1 | contig 25316 bp, 24 predicted proteins | sample KBSCornC2_FD_184295 | JGI IMG/M metagenome (GOLD analysis project Ga0207647, IMG submission 184295) | Corn rhizosphere microbial communities from Kellogg Biological Station, Michigan, USA - C2 (SPAdes) (version 2) | ecosystem: Host-associated > Plants > Roots > Rhizosphere ... | reverse complement strand
GCCATTCGGCGGCGATCCAGTCGTTGATGGCCTTGCAGAAGTCGGCCGCCATGTAGGCGTCGAACACGGCCTGCGCACCATAGAGCACGTTGAGAATGGCGTGGCTCGCGCCCAACTGGTCGAACGCGCCCTTCTGCACCATGGCGAGATCGGAACCCGGCCTGGCGCCATTGGCCGGCCGCCAGTCGGCGCGGCCTGACAGCGGCATGCTCGGCGGGTAGCTGGTAAGGTCGAGCCCGTCGATCGCCCGGCTCACCACCTGCTCTTTCCAGTGATCGCTGAGATAGGGCAGCAGCGTCGTGCGCGTGCCACCAACCGCCGGGTGGATGTCGCAGTCGATCCGCGTCACCGCCATGGATGCTTCCTCGCCGAGATCTTGTGAGCAAGTCTTTATTGGCGGCGTTCTTGGTGCACCGCCTGGGCAGAGTGCTCCGGCCGCCACCGCTTCGCAAGGGCGCGCGCCCGCGTGATCCGTCATGGCTCGGTTGCATTTCGCAGGCGCGATATGTGGATCAGCCGCGCGGTGGATGCTCCGGCACCCACCGCGTCAGATTGCACTTCTCCTCAAGCCGCCTTGGAAACCTCCATCAGCAGGCGCTCGGCCTTGGCATCCTCGATGCGGTTCATCAGCCGGCCGCTCTCGTGATTGTCGCGCACCGTCTTGGTCAGTGTGATGCAGGTCTGGATCAGCATCACGATGCCCATGGTGAGATAGCCCTTCATCCAGAGGTCGATCGGGAGGAAGAAGATCCCGATGGCGACGAGGAACGCGGAGGCCGCGAAGGACACGTAAGTGAAGGTCACCCAGGCGTTGCTGTGGGGCTGGCCGTTCTGGTTCATGGTCGTCTCCTGTTGGTTCGAATGATGATGGGATCTGAGTTCAGGCAGTCGGCGTGCGCTTGGACTTCAACCGCGCCAGCACGTCGTCCGCGGTCGTCTTGAGCCGGGGGCCAAAGCCCTGCTCGGCGAGTTTCTCGGCGGTGGCGAGCGGTCCGCTCGCCGCATCGAGCTCGACCAGCGCATCATCGGCGGCCTGGGCCTCGATCTGCCGCTCGCGCAGGCGCCTCAAGGTGCTCTCCGCTTCCGGCAGCGTGGATTCGTAAGGACGTGCGGCCTCGATGCCGCTGCGGCGAAGCGAGCGCACCGCTTCCGAGGCACGGGCGAGGCGACGGCCGCGATCGAGCTCGGTGATGCGGGCCTGCGCGCTCGCGACGTGGCGCCTCAGCCTGATGATCTCGGTCGCGAACAAGGCGCGTGCCGTCATCGCCGCGTCGCGATCGGCTTCGAGCCCCGCGATGGCCTCGGCGGCGTCCCTGGCGAGATCCTCGCGGCCGCCGTCGAGCGCCGCGACCGCGCGGGTCTCGAGATCGGCGATGCGGGCGACGGTCGCCTCGAGCTTGCGGCCCTCCTGCTGGTCCTGTGCGATCGCCAGCGCCAGCGTCCGCTTGCTGCGCTCGACGGCGGCGGCCGCATCGCGCATCTGCTGATCGAGGATCAGAAGGGCCGTCCGGTCCTCCAGCTCCTCGCCCGCGGCGGCCACGCTGCCGCGGAAAAGTGTCACGACGGTCTTGAACATCTGCAGCTCCCTGTTTATGAGCGTTGCTCACACATGCTTTGTAGCAGGAATATTGAACATCGTTCAATAAAAAAATGAGCATCGCTCAAGAATTTGACGCCAGATGACTAAGGCCTTGGAACGGCGAGCGAAACTTCGGACCGACCTGATCCAGGCGGCCGAGCGGATGATCGCTGAGCGGGGGTTGGCGGGTCTGAAAACCCGCGATTTGGCCCGCGAGATCGGCTGCGCCAATGGTGCGGTCTACAATCTCGTCGCTGATGTGGACGAACTCGTCCTGCGGGTCGGCTCGCGCACGCTGCATCGCCTCGATGAGGCGCTCAGCGCAGCGGAAAGCGCGGGTGATCCTTCGCCACATGAGACGCTGGTCCGCATCGCCATTGCCTATTGCGACTTCGCCGCCGAAAACCTCGAACTCTGGCGCGCGCTGTTCGAGCACCGCATGGCCGCCGACAAGATCCTCCCCGACTGGTCCATCAACGACCAGATGCAGCTGTTCCGCCACATCTATCATCCGCTGGCGCTGCTGCTTCCCGAGCGCAGCCCCGAGGAACTCGGCATCACCGCGCGCAGCCTGTTCTCGGCGGTGCATGGCATGGTGGCGCTGGGGCTGGAGCAGAAGCTGGTCGCCGTTCCGCTTCCGGCGCTGCGGAACGAGATCGCGGGCCTCGTGCGCGCGATGCTGGACGGGCTGGTCGCGCGGGCTGAGTAAAAAGATCGGCGGCGGCTGACTAAAATTTCGCCTGTCGCATCGCGAGTGGTGCGCTTAGCCTTCGGGCCGCCCCTCACCTCTCCCCCGGAGTCTCCCATGCCCCTCCTCATCCGCGGCGGCACCGTCGTCAATCACGATCATTCGCGACGCGCGGACGTGCTGATCGACGGCGAGACCATCGTCGCGGTCGGGACATCGCTTGAGGCGCCGACGGGAACCGAGATCATCGACGCCGGCGGCGCCTACATCATCCCGGGCGGCATCGATCCGCACACCCATCTCGAAATGCCGTTCATGGGCACCGTCACCGCCGACGATTTCGAATCGGGAACCAAGGCGGCGCTGACCGGCGGCACCACCATGGTGGTGGATTTCTGCCTGCCCGATCCCGGCCAATCGATGCTCGCGGCCTATCAGGAGTGGCGGCACAAATCCGAGAAGGCGGCGACCGACTACGGCTTCCACATGGCGGTGACGTCGTGGTCGAAGCAGATCTATGACGAGATGGAGACCGTGGTCAAAACCTACGGCATCAACACCTTCAAGCACTTCATGGCCTACAAGGGCGCGCTGATGGTGAACGACGACGAGCTCTACAACTCGTTCGCGCGCTGCGCCCATCTCGGCGCCATGCCCGTTGTCCATGCGGAGAACGGCGACGTCGTCGCCCTGATGCAGGAGGCGCTGATCGCGCGCGGCGTCACCGGCCCCGAGGGCCACGCTTATTCGCGGCCGCCGGAAGTCGAGGGCGAAGCCACCAACCGCGCCATCATGATCGCGGACATGACGGGCACACCGGTCTATATCGTGCACACGAGCTGCCGCGAGGCGCATGAGGCGATCGCGCGGGCGCGCGCGGCGGGAAAACGCGTCTACGGCGAACCGCTGATCCAGCATTTGCTGCTCGATGCCGGCGAATACCAGAACAAGGACTGGGATCATTCCGCGCAGCGCGTGATGTCGCCGCCGTTCCGCGACAAGTCGCACCAGGATAGTCTGTGGGCCGGCCTGCAAGCCGGCTCGCTCCAGGTGGTCGCGACCGACCATTGCGCCTTCACCACGGAGCAGAAGCGGTTCGGGCTCGGCGATTTCAGGAAGATCCCGAACGGCACCGGCGGCCTCGAAGACCGCCTCGCGCTGCTGTGGACCGCGGGCGTCGCCACGGGGCGGCTGACCAAGGAAGAGTTCGTCGCGGTGACCTCGGCAAACATCGCCCGCATCCTCAACATCTATCCGCGCAAGGGCGCGGTCGCCGTCGGCTCGGATGCCGATATCGTGGTGTGGGACCCCAAGGCGACGAAGAGCATCAGCGCAAAGCGGCAGATGAGCCGGATCGATTACAATGTGTTCGAAGGCTTTGCCTGCACCGGCGGACCGGCGGCGACGCTGTCGCGCGGCAGCATTGTCTGGAAGGATGGCGATCTGCGCGCCGAGGCAGGCGATGGCCGCTACGTCGAACGCCCCGCCTTCTCGCCCGTGCATGTGGCGAATTCCACATGGAAGGAGCTCAGCGCCCCGCGCGCGGTCGCACGCGGAGCGGTGACGCCGTAAGAACGCGATTCACGCGGGATGCGACGCCATGAAGCGCGATTGATGGCACGCGCTTTGCCTCTTTATGTCGCAACTTTTTCTCAAGGAGGCAGCGATGAGCGCATCATCTTCCGACATGAACCGCCGCAGCGTCGTGCTCGGTGGCCTCGGCATTGCCGGAATGATGGCGATCGCGCCACGCTTCGCCCGGGCGCAGGGGCGCGCCGAGACGCTGCTGGTGGTGCAGGAGCTGGGGCCGAACTCGCTGGACATGCAGGGCGTCGGCTCCAACCAGACCGTGAACGGCCTGTCCTGGAATTGCTACGATCGCCTGCTGACCTACGCCTCCAAGACGCTGCCCGATGGGACCGTGTCCTATGATCGCGAGAAGCTCGCGCCTGAGCTCGCCGAGAGCTGGGAGGTCGCGGCCGACGGCATGTCCTGCACCTTCCGCTTGCGGAAGGACGCGAAATTCCACGACGGCACGCCGGTCACGGCCAGGGACGTCAAATGGTCGTTCGACCGTGCGGTGAAGGTCGGCGGCTTTCCGACCTTCCAGATGTCGGCGGGATCGCTGGAAAAGCCCGAGCAGTTCGTGGTGGTCGACGACCACACCTTCCGCATCGACTACGTCCGCAAGGACAAGATGCTGCTGTTCAACGTCGCGGTGGTCGTGCCGTTCATCATCAACTCCGAGCTCGCGAAGAAGAACGCAACGCCTGAAGATCCGTGGGCGCTGGCCTGGCTGAAGACCAACGAGGCCGGCGGCGGCGCCTACAGGATCGAGAGCTGGAAGCCCGGCAGCGAGACCGTGCTGGCGCGCTTCGACGACTGGAAGAGCGGGCCGCTGCCGAAGGTCAAGCGCGTGATCGCGCGCGACGTTCCCTCCGCAGGCACCCGGCGCGCCATGCTGGAGCGGGGCGATGCCGATATCTCCAGCGGCTTTGCGCCGCGCGATTTCGAGCAGATCATCCGGGAGGGCAAGGTCAAGGTATCAGGCGTGCCGATCCCGAACGCGCTCTGGTACGTCGCGCTGAACACGGCAAAGCCGCCGTTCGACAATGCCAGGCTGCGCCAGGCCATCGCCTGGGCGATGCCTTACGAGCAGATCCAGAGCAGCGCCTTCTTCGGACGCGCCGTCCCCATGTATGGCGGCGCGGCCGATGTCTCAAAGCCGGTCTGGCCGCAGCCGTTTCCCTATGTCACCGATCTCGACAAGGCCAAGGCCCTGATGAAAGAGGCCGGCTTCGAGTCCGGGCTGGAAACGACGCTGTCGCTCGACACCGGTACGGCGACCGTCGGCGAGCCGACCGCGATCCTGATCCAGGAGAGCCTCGCCAAGATCGGCATCAAGGCGTCGATCGAAAAGATCCCCGGCGCGAACTGGCGCACGACGCTGAACAAGAAGGAGCTGCCGCTCGCGCTCAACCGCTTCAGCGGCTGGCTCGATTATCCCGAATATTACTTCTACTGGAATTTCCACGGCAACAACTCGATCTTCAACATCTCCTCCTACCAGAACAAGGAGATGGACGCGCTGATCGACAAGGCACGCTTCACCGCGGATGCAGCCGAGTACGACAAGTGCGTGAAGGATTTCATCGCGCTCTGCATGCGTGACGTTCCCGTCATTCCGCTCAACCAGCCGATCCACGACGTCGCCATGCAGAAGGGCGTCACCGGCTACGAGTTCTGGTTTCACCGCGAGCCGGACTACCGTCAGTTCGCGAAGGGCTAGTGCCGATCGACGACGCGGACGAGGCCTGAGGGGCCTCGCGCCTGCTCGGTCGGAAAGCCCCTTTCCAGCCGTGCCTCGCTCGCACGCAGCATCGCCGCATCGAGCTTGCCTTGCCGCGATCCGTCCAGCGCGCAGGCAAAGACCCGGTAGAACTGCGCACCGTCATAGGCGACCAGCAGCAGGTCGACGCCGGCGTTGATCGCCTCGACCACCGCCTTGCAGACGTCGTGCTGGTAGATCGCGCCCATCACGAGGTCGTCGGTCATCACCACGCCCTGGTAATTCCACTTGTCGCGGATGATGCCTTGGACGACGCGCTTCGAATGCGAGGCGGCGCGATCGGGATCGACGGCGGTGAGTGTGACATGGCCGACCATGAGCGCGCTGCGCGAATGCGACAGCACCTCGCGGAACGGGAGCCAGTCGGTTGCTTCCAGCTCCTTTACCGGCGTGTCGAGATTGGCGCTGAAATGATGCGTATCGGTGCGCACGCGCCCGATGCCGGGAAAATGCTTGAGCGTGGCGCCGACGCCGGACTCTTCCAGCCCGCGCACATAGGCGTTCGCGATTGTGCTGACCACGACGGGATCGGTCGCAATCGCCCGTTGACCGATCAGCGTGTGGAAGTCGAGACGATTGCGGCGGCCCGGCGGCTTGAGGTCGAGCACCGGCGCCAGATTGAGGTTGACGCCGAGGCCGGCGAGCTCGCGGCCGTGGATACGGCCAAACTCTTCGGCTTTGGCCTGCTGGTCGTCGGGGGCGAGCCCGGTGAGCGTCGCCAGCGCCGGCACCTTCGTCAGCGGCGGCGCGAGATGCCCGACGATGCCGCCCTCCTGGTCGGCGGCGACGACCAGCGGCGGCAGGCTAGCTGCACGCCGCTTGTCCTGGAGCGCCGCGATCTCGGCACGCAGCGTCTCGACCGTCCGGCCGCGGATGTTGTGCCGGGTCACGTAGACGCCACCGATCAAGCCTTGCTCGGCAAGACGCGCGACCTCGGGAAAAGAGGAATAGCCGACCATGAAGTGAGGCCCGAGCTGGCGCGCCTCGACGGCACTGGCCCCCAGAACATCGTGCTTGCGCAACTCGAACTTCAGATGCGCTGCCGACATCAACAGCGGCGGCAGGCACCAGATTACGACGAGAAGCTTGCCGGCCATGGTGCGCCACCGCCCTCTGCGAAGCAGAAAAATGACAATCGCGATGCTTGCAACGACAAGCACGATGTTTCCGGCGCCGCGCAGCGGGACCAGATAAGGATCGTTCTTGTTCGCGGCCGCGAATGCGACGAGGGGCGCGGCCAGCCAGAGCAGAATGAGACCAATACGGCGGAGGAATTGCATGATGCGCCACATGCGAGAGGTGATGAATGCTTCGCACCTAACAAAGCGATTTGCGCTGCGCGAGAGGCAAAAGCGCGCCTGCACGAAAACTGCAAAAGACTCCTGAAACCGTGCAGACGATGATCCCGCCTTCTGCACAAGCAGCGGTCAGACTTCGTGATGTCACCCATCACGAGAGGTCCTTCGGACATGACGAGCCTGGCTTCGACGATCGCAGCGGACATTCAGCCGATCAGGCATTCCTCGATTCCGGCCAAGGTCGGCCTCGCGCTGGCGCTGGCCGCGCTCGCCGACTGGCTGTTCTATGGCGAGCGGATCGGACTTTCGCTCACGCTCTTTGCCGTCGCGATGGCTTGCGTGTCCGTGCTCTTCAACCACGCGGTCCTGGATGTTCGGCGCGCGGCGATCGGCGGCACGATCTTCATGCTCGGTCTCATGCCCGCCGTCGAGGAGCTCAATACGCTGTCGTTCCTGATCCTGGTCACGTCGCTGACGATTGCGCTGCTGCTCGCGACCAACCCGGAGACGACTGAACTCGCCGACCGCGCCCGCGCGCTACGCAACTTTGTCCTGTTCGGTCCCTTCAGGTTCTTCCTCGAAACGCTCCAGATCTTCAACATGTCGGCCTTCACCCGCGGCATCGCGCTCTGGCTGCTGCCGGCGGCGCTCGGCACGGTGTTCATCGCGCTGTTCGCCGCGGCCAATCCGGTGATCGAGCAGTGGATCTCCCTGCTCAATCCCAAGGTCGTCTTCGAATATGTCAGCGTCTGGCGCGTGCTGTTCTGGACTTTGATGCTGGCGCTGGTCTGGCCATTCATCCATGTGCGCTGGCGGCGCAGGAAGGTTCTCACCACGACGGTCGACGATGGCCCGGTGCCGCCGCCGCTCCCGCCCCTGGTCCCGGCCGAGTTCCTGGGACCCTCGGCGATTCTGCGCTCGCTGATCCTGTTCAACCTGCTGTTCGCGGCACAGTCCATCCTCGACGGCATCTATCTCTGGGGCCATGTGGCGCTGCCGGCCAACCTGACCTACGCGGCCTATGCCCATCGCGGCGCCTATCCGCTGATCGCGACCGCCCTGCTCGCCGCTGCCTTCGTGCTGGTGGCGATGCGTCCGGGCGGACCGGCGGAGAAATCGAAGGTGATCCGGCCGCTGGTGTATCTCTGGGTGGGGCAGAACGTGCTGCTGGTCGCCTCCTCCATCCTCCGCCTCGATCTCTACGTCGACATCTACATGCTGACCTACTGGCGCATCGCGGCCTTCATCTGGATGGGGCTGGTGGCGCTCGGGCTGATCCTGATCGTCGCCCGGATCGCGCTCGACCGGTCCAACCGGTGGCTCGTCAGTGCCAACCTGATCGCGTTAACGATCGTGCTCTATAGTGCCTCGCTGGTGAACTTCGATGCGTTCATTGCCGACTACAATGTCGCCCACAGCCGGGAAGTGTCAGGCAAAGGCGTGCAGATCGATATCAACTACCTCCTCACGCTCGGACCGCAGGCGTTGCCCGCAATCGACAAGGCGATGTTGCTGCGGCCCGGCGCCAATGAGAGCTGCCTTGTGTCGCGCCGCGACCTGCTTGTAGAACTTCAGCACCGGGATCTGGCCTGGCGAAGCTGGGGCTTTCGGAGCTGGCGGCTGCAACGCAGGCTCGATGCCGAGGTCAAGAACCCGCCCGGCAATCAGCCGGCCGGTTAAGCGGAGATATCCTTGGCGCATCGCATTCTCATCGTCGACGACGAAGGCCACATCCGCGAGGTCATCCGCGTCGCGCTGAAGAAGGCCGGCATGGACGTGATCGAGGCGCGCGACGGCAAGGAGGCGCTCGCCCGCTTTGCCGCCGACAAGCCTGACCTGATCGTGCTCGATATCGGCATGCCCGAGTTCGACGGCCTCGACGTCTGCCGCGAGATACGCAAGAGCTCCGACGTGCCGATCCTGTTCCTGTCGGCGCGCGACGAGGAGATTGACCGCATCCTGGGTCTCGAGATCGGTGGCGACGATTACGTGACAAAACCCTTCAGCCCGCGCGAGCTGGTGGCGCGGGTCAACGTCATTCTGCGCCGCCTGAGCCCGCGCAATGGCGAGGCCAAGGCCGGGCCGAGCGCGCTGGCGCAAGGCGGCCTGCTGATCGATCCCGAGCAGCATGTCGCGTCCTTCGCCGGTACGCCACTGAAGCTGACCGCGATCGAGTTCGGCATCCTGCGCGCGTTCCTGACCCGGCCGACCTCGGTATTCAACCGCGAACAGCTGATGCGGGCGGCCTATCAGCTCAACATCCAGGTCTCCGATCGCACCATCGACAGCCACATCCGCAACATCCGCGCCAAGCTCGCGGCGCTGAATTGCGAGAACGTGATCGAGACCATCCACGGCGTCGGCTTCAAGCTCGGCCGCTGCGAGAAAGAGGCATGAGCGCGGCGCCCGACAAATGGCGGCCGTCGCTCGGGCTCGTCATCTTCGCGGTGCTGGCGACCGTCGCGGTGCTGCCGCTGGTCGGCCTGTTCTTCTTCCGCCTCTACGACAACCAGCTCATCCGCCAGACCCAGGCCGAGCTGATCGCGCAAAGCCGCGTGCTGGCGACGATCTATGCGCAGGAGGTCACCGCGCGGCTCGATAGCGGCCTCACGCTCGGCGCAGAAGTGCCGCCGGGCGTGCTACCCGACCCCGGCGACCAGGTCACGCCGATCCGGCCCGCGCTTGACCTGACCGCCAACGATTTGTTGCGGCGGCGGCCCGATGCGCAGGCAGCAATCCGCCCGGCACAGCCGGCCTATGTCGAGATCGGCGCAAGGCTGACGCCGATCATCCGCGAGACCCAGAAGGTGACGCTGGCGGGCTTTCGCATCCTCGATCCGCAGGGCGTGGTGATCGCCGGGCGCCAGGAGGTCGGCCAGTCGCTTGCGCATATCGAGGAGGTCGCGGACGCGCTGCACGGGCAGTACCGCGCCACCTTGCGCAACCGCGTGCCGGACAAGCCGCCGCCGCCGATCTATTCCTTCAGCCGCGGCCTCGGCGTGCACGTGTTCTCGGCGATGCCCGTCATCGTCAACAACCGCGTTGCGGGGGTAATCTACACCACGCGGACGCCGAGCAACATCTTCGACCATCTCTACCAGGAGCGGGCCAAGTTCGTGCTGGCCGGGCTCGCCGTGATCCTCGGCACGATCGCGATCGGCCTGGTATTCTCGCGCACCATCACGCTGCCGATGCGCGAATTGATCGACCGCGCCGCGCGGATCGGACGTGGTGACCGCGAGGCGTTCAGGCCGCTCCGGCACTACGGCACGCGCGAGTTCGCCCAGCTCTCGCACAGCTTCCTCGGCATGGCCGAGCAGCTCGCAAGGCGCTCCGACTACATCGCGACCTTCTCGGCCCATCTCACCCACGAGCTGAAGTCGCCGCTGACCTCGATCAAGGGTGCGGCCGAGCTGCTGCAGGATTCGGTTCAAGGCAAGTCGGGCAGCCTGACGCCGGCCGAGCAGACGACGTTCATCGCCAACATCCTGTCCGACACGCAGCGGCTGGAGGCGATGGCGCAGCGGCTGCGCGAGCTCGCCCGCGCCGAAAGCCTGCCGCAGAACGAGCGCACCGAGCTTGCGCCCGTCATCGCCGACCTCCGGAGCCGGTTTCCGGCAAGCGCAATCTCGGCCAGCGGCAGCCTCGACCGGGCGATCGGCATGTCGGGCGAGAAGGCGCTGATCGTGCTGTCGCATCTCGCCGACAACGCGATGCGGCACAAGGCGAGGTCAATCAGGCTGGAGGCGGTGGACGAGCGGACGACCCTGCTTCTGACGGTGAGCAATGACGGCGAGCCGATCTCGGCGCCGAACCGCGACAGGATCTTTGACGCGTTCTTCACTACCCGCCGCGATCAGGGCGGCACCGGGATGGGGCTGGCGATCGCGCGCGCGGTGATGGCGAGCCATGGCGGCTCGATCAGGCTGAAGCCGACCGACAAGGGCGCGGCCTTCGAGCTGCAGTTTCCAGTCGCCTAGATCGCGAACACCCAGGCGGCGACGATGGTGCCGATGGTGACGAGACCAGCGATGGTCCAGCCGGCGGCATATTCCAGTTCAGGGTGACCGGTCGCCCGCATGATCTCTGCCGGATCGGCGGTATGCTTCTCTGCCATGACAGCCTCGCACGTTTCTCCCCGTGTCTATGGATTAAGTCGCACCAGCCGCCATAAGGTTCCATCACGGACATGCGAGGAATAAAAAAACGCGAAAACAACCCCATGCACAGTAGAAAGCCTGCTCCGGCACGAGGCCAGGTCGCGCCGCACAACCGCATGACGCGCCGAGCCAAAACGGCCCCGCCGCGCAATTCCCGCGTGCCCCGCGCCTTGCCTTCCAAATCCGGTTGCATGCTAGACTGGACGCCATCCATGGCAGGAGGGAAGCATGGCCGACAGCAAGGCAAAGCGGGGCGGAGCCGATCGCGCCCTGATTGCGCTCACCGAGAAATACGAAGTCGCCTATTGGTCGAAGAAGTTCAAGGTGACGCCGGCCAAGCTGAAATACGCCGTCAAGAAGGTCGGCCACTCCGCCAAGAAGGTCGAGGCCTACATCAAGCTCCAGAAGCACCGCGCCTCCGACAAGAGCCGGATCGCGCTCAGCGAGGCCTATGAGGTCCGCTACTGGTCGAAGAAATTCAAGATCACCCCGGCGAGGCTGAAGGCCGCCGTGGCCGCAGCCGGCCATTCCTCCAGGAAGGTGGAAGCGTACCTCGCAGCCCAGAAGGCGGCGAAAAAGGCCAGGAAGGCGAAGAAAACGGTCAAACGGAAGAAGGCCGCCTGAGATTTCGGGCCGATTTTCGGACCCATTTTCGGACTCTTGGAGGCAGGGATGACATCCGGTCGATCGATCCTATCCTGCGCCCTTGCTCTTGCCGCCACGTCCCACCTCGCCGGCGCCTCCGCGGCCACGCCCGCAAAGGTCTCGGGCGCGACGGCGCTGGCGCTCGCGGGCGTCATCGCGCCGCTGTCGCCGAACCTCACCGGCGCCGAGAAGAAGGCGGTGGCGATGCTGTTCGCCGCCAATGCCGACATTCCCTACAAGAAGGCGATCGTGGTGACGGCCGACCGGATCGTCTGCCGCACCGGCAATGTCGACATCACCGTTCGCAATTGCGAGGTGACCTTCGGCAAGAAGGTGAAGACGGTGAACGGCTCCACCGCCAACGAGATCTTCGCCACCGAAGCGCTGGCCGGCGTTCCGCCCGACGGCGCGGCGGGATCGAATTTCGAGAGCCTCGCCAAGCTGAGCTGCACGATCGACCCCAACGCGATCAAGCGGAAGGACGGCAGCGGCGCGGATTGCACATTCGAGCCGGGGAATTGAGAGCCGAAGGTGCCGTCAAATCGCCTCAAGACCAGCCAACTAATAAGGCGAATTGAAAAGACAGGCCCCGACAGCGAGCCAATATGAGCGCGCAAGGCCCGGCACCATCATGAAGAATTATCTCGCATTTTTGCTTGTTCTGACCGTCTCGACAGCCTCCGCGCATGGTCCGGTTCCGGCCCGGCTGACTGCGCCGCCCGAGCTGGTCCGCGTCGGGCTCACCGACAACGACACCACCGCCGGCGGTACCGCGCGGCTCTGCGAGCAGGTCACCTTCGCGCGCGGCCTGCGCTACGGCGAGAGCGAGGCCAATGTGCTCGATGTCGCCACCAGCGCGACCAAGGCGGATACGCCGCGGCCGGTGCTGCTGTTCGTGGCGGGCGACACCTTTACCGGCGACCATGCGGCGCTGGAGCTGTCGCGCCAGATCCAGGACCAGGCCATGTGCTTTGCCGCGCGCAACGACATGATCGGGGTGCGCGTCAGCTATCGCCTCGCGCCGGCGGCGAGCTGGCCCGTCGGGGCGACCGACGTGGCGGCGGCGCTGTCCTGGGTCCACGGCAATATCGACCTGTTCAATGGCGACGCCCGCGAGATCGTCGCGGTCGGTTATGGCGCCGGCGCCTTTCACGTCGCCACCCTGCTGGCGCATCCCGAGCTCCAGACCGACCGCGCCGACGTCGCGGGCGTCGTGCTGGTGTCCGGGATCTACCGTGCGGGCAAGGACGCCAGCGACAGCGTGAAGGCCTATCTCGGCGGCGACGCCACCCAGTACGACAAGCGCTCGGTCTTCCCCGGCATCCTCAATGTCGACGTGCCGATCGTGCTGGCCTGGGCCGCGGACGATTCCGCCGGGGTGGTGGCACAGGGCGAGACCCTGAAGAAGACGCTCTGCGGCGCCGGCCATTGTCCGCGCGGCACCATCCTGCGCAGCCGCGACGGCATTGCCGCCGCCTTCGGCCTCGACGGCTCCGGCGACAGCCTCGCCGAGCCGACGCTGCTGCTTGTGCATCAGCTCGAGGCGCGGGGACTGCCGTAAGGGCGGTTGCGAGCGGCGCGCCGATAACGTCCGCCGCACGGGCACGAGCTGCTGACGTAAGCCAAATCGCATTGGCGCCTCCCAGACAATTGTCTCGCCGGCGTTAGCACGCCTCAAACCACGATTCGCGATTTGGTCGCCGCCCGGACCGCCGCATGCTATCTAGGAGAGTTATCTGGGGCATTTCTATCTATGGGGGTTCGCTGGAGACCAAGGAATTCGGCGTTTCGCACACCCGTGTGACGCGCCGCCGCCACGAACGGAAAACCGATGCTCAAGTTGCTGGCACGATGCGCGGTGATCTCTGTTGTGTTGATTTCGGCGTCGGCCGCCGAACCGGTCAAGCTCAAACTGGCCTTCCCTAGTTCCGACCGCTCGACGAGCTATCTCGCCGCGGTCAGACCATTTGTCGACGCGGTCAACACCGAAGCAAGAGGCCTGATTGAAATCGAAACCTATTTCAGCGGCGTGCTCGGCAAGGATCCGGCTGAGCAGCCCCAGCTCGTGCTCGATGGTACGGCCGACATCGCCTACGTCGTGACAGGCCTGACGCGCAACCGGTTCGCAGACAATGCAATCATCGAGATGCCCGGTCTGTTTACGAGCATGCGGGAGTCCGTTGCCGTGTTCACCCGGCTCGTGGCCGCCAACGCTTTGCAGGGTTTCGATGACTACACCGTGATCGGCGCCTATGTCACCGAACCGGAGACGATCCACAGCAAGATCCCGATCACGTCGCTGAATGATTTGAAGGGCAAGAGAATTCGCGTCAACAATCCCGGCGAAGCGGCCGCGCTGGAAAAACTCGGAGCGCAGCCCGTGTTTCTGGCGGTCACCAAGATCTCGGAAGCCATCGGCAACGGCAGCATCGATGGCGCGCTCGTGCCACCGTCTCCATTGGTCGACTATGGCATCAAACGCGTTGCAACTTATCATTACCTTCTTGGAATCAGCGGCGCGCCATTGATGGTTTTGATGAACCGAAAAACGTTCGATCGGCTGCCCGAATTGGCCCAGGCGATCATCCTCAAATACAGCGGTGAGTGGGCTGCCGCGCGCTTCATGGATACCTACGAAGCGGTGGAAAACAGCATTATGCGGGAACTGAAATCCGATCCGAAGCGCCAAGTGATCATGCCCTCGTCGTCGGACCTCGATGCGGCAAATGCCGTGTTCGCAGCCATTGCCAATGATTGGGCTTCAAAAAGTGAGCGCAATGCCGAACTGCTGAAAACGGTCCGGACCGAGCTCACGAAAATGCGATCGACCCGGTAGCCGCGGATGCCGTCGCTCGCCAACATCTGGCCTCAGCGAAACATCGTCACCATCGTCGCTGCGCTCGCCATTCTGTTGACGGGTACCGGGATGACCCTGAAGATCACGACCGATCATCTTCTCCGCCAAGATGCGATGTCGACCGCACGCAGCTGGGCGAGTTTCCTGGCGGCCAGCGTCACCGATCTTGAGCAGATCGCCGGCGGCGAGCAGCCTTCAGCCGCGAGTCTAAGGTTCTTCCTGTCGGCGCGAAATTCCGGCGAGGTCTTTCACTACGAAATATTCAACCGCAATGGCTACTCCCAGCTCGTTTCGACCCGCGAAAAGATCGCGCTCGTCGACTTGTCCGAATACAGCCCCGATGCGGCGCGATCAGTGGTTGACGGTCGTCCGATCGTCGACGTCAGGGAGGGAAGTTCGCCCGACCGACCGGCATTCTTCGCCCGCGCCTATGTCCCGGTCCAGACCGATGGTCGCCTCACCGCGGTCGTTGCGGCCTACGTCGATGAAACCGAGCAACGCAAGAATGTCCACAATACGTTCCTGACCGCGGCCGTATTCCTTTGCCTGCTGTCGGGCCTCGCCTTCTCCATTCCCGCGATTGCGTGGTATCGTGAAACAAAGGTGAAGCAGGCTGACCGACGCATCCGATTCCTCGCCCACCATGACGCGTTGACCGGACTGACCAATCGTCCCCATCTGATCGAAAAACTGGAGAGAGCTCTCGCTCACTTGCCGAAGCGGGGCGGCAGCCTTGCAGTGCACTTCATCGACGTCGACCGCTTCAAGGAGGTCAACGATACGCTTGGTCATGACGGCGGCGATTTTCTGCTCAAGACCATCGCGGAGCGTCTGCGCGCAACGGTCCGGATCGACGACGTGGTGGCCCGGCTCGGCGGGGACGAGTTCGTCGTCGTGCAGTACGACGTCGCCGGCAGGACGCAGGCCGAGTCGTTTGCGCGCCATCTTGCCACCGCTGTAAATGCTCCGGTGAAGTTCAAGCAGCACGAGATCCTCACCACCGCCAGCATCGGCGTGGCCCTGGCGCCGGAGCAAGCCACCACCGCGGAGCAGTTGCTCAAGAGCGCCGATCTGGCGCTGTACGCGGCCAAGGCAGCGGGACGCAATTGCATCCGATTTTTCCTGCCCGAGATGGATACTGCGTTGCAAGCGCGAATCGAGCTCGAGAGGACAATCCGCGAGGCGGTGCTGAATGATCGCTTCGAACTGCATTACCAGCCGCTCTTCGAAATGTCTCAGCGCCGCCTTGCCGGCTTCGAAGCGCTGATCCGTTTGCCCGCGGCGGACGGAACGCTCATTCCGCCATTGACCTTCATTCCCGTCGCCGAGGAGTTGCGGCTTATCGACCAGATCGGGGCGTGGGTATTGCGGGAGGCATGCCGCACCGCCGCGACCTGGCCGGAGCACCTGACCGTTGCAGTGAACCTGTCGCCCACGCAGTTCGTGGCGGGCAGCATCAGCGGCATCGTCGCCGCCGCACTGAAAGAGGCGGGCCTCGCGGCGCACCGGCTCGAATTGGAGATCACCGAAAGCCTGCTGCTCGGCAACACCGAAACGATCATGGCGCAGCTCCTGACGCTCAAGGCGATGGGCGTAGCGATCGTGATGGACGATTTCGGGGCCGGCTATTCGAGCTTCAGCTATCTGTGGCGCTTTCCGTTCGACAAGATCAAGATCGATCGAAGCTTCATACAGGGCCTCGACGGCTCCCATTGTCAGGTCGGGACGGTGGTGAAAGCGATCATCGCGCTCGGACGCGAGTTGCACATGCGAGTGACGGTCGAAGGCGTCGAAACCGCCAACCAGGCGGCTTTTCTCGAATCGGCCGACGGTGATCAGGCCCAGGGGTTCTTCTTCGGCCGGCCGGTCCCCGCCTCGGAGCTCAGCGCCAGCATTCTCGCGGACTTTGAGAAGACAACGCCGACACCTTCGTCCGCGACTGCACAAGCGGCCAAGCTGCGCCTCGTCAACTTGTCGGCTGAACGGTAGCACGGACCCTTTGCCTGTATCGGCAAAATGCGGCTCTTGGCAGATCTTATTGCAGACAATTCGCGTGGGCTTGAAAGAATTGGTCGTGCGTCTTTCGCAAGCGGAGCGCTGCAATCGGCTCTTCTCGACCAACGCCCGCCTCTGGGCTTCCGGCGCTCGATCGTTCCGGGTCGCGCGCCCCTACGTGGGCGCCCGCAATTCGCTCTGAAACCAAGCCAGGGTTTTGGCCGATCTCATCGGGTCGACCAGTTCGACCGCGATCTGATCGACGAAATTGCAAGCGGGACATTCGAAGGTACGAATGTCAAAACCGGCGGGGCCGGGCGTGATGCGCGCCAGCATCGTTGTTGTCTGGCATTTAGGACAAGGTGGTCGCTGAATGGTCATGGGACTCGCCTGGATCCGGCGGGAGCACGATACTCTCAGTCACCGATGGATGCGGATGGGGGCGGTGATGGACCATCATGGAACCATGAGCTCTGCTGCCACTGGTCAATATTGACCACCATCCAAATTAAGGCCTGCTATCCCGAACGTGATCTTACACAGATCGATTCATTTTTCATCGGTCGATTGCCAAACCAAACCCGCCGAGCGCAACCCCGAGTTCGCCAAGACATCGGCGCGTCAGCACGCCTGCCATTTCGAGGACGACAAGTACGCCGCTTCGAAAACGAACCGTCGAGCCATACGATTGACAAACGCTTGACCTAGATCAAGCGGGCTCGACCGGTTGAGCCGATTTCCATGTGGGGCCAACATCAAGGTGTCGGACATGCGCATCGTCGGCAGGATGGCGCTCGTTTTCGTGGTCGCGTTCGCCTCGCTCGGCGCGATGTCGCAGCAACACGCAGACCAATCCGCAAGCGACAACGAAATCCGCATCGGCAATGTCATGCCGTATTCGGGGCCGCTCTCGGAATTCGGCGCGATCGGGACGGCGGAGGCCGCCTATTTCGACATGATCAATGCGCGCGGCGGCATCAACGGACGCAAGATCCGCTTCATCACCCGCGACGACAATTCCGATCCGGCGGCCGCACTGGAGCTGACCCGCAATCTGGTGGAGCAGGACGACGTCCATCTCATGTTCGGCTCGTTCGGCACGCCCGGGAATCTCGCCACGCGCCGGTATCTGAACGAGAAGAAGATCCCGCAGCTTTTCCTCGCCTCTGGCGACGAGGAGCTGAGCCAGGCCAAGGCGTTTCCCTGGACCATGGGCTGGCAGCCGTCGTTCCGGTCGGAGGGGCGCATCTACGCCAACTACATCCAGGCCTATTATCCCAGGAAGAAGATCGTGGTGCTCTGGCAGAACGACCAGTTCGGCCGCATGCTCTACAAGGGCATCCAGGAAGGTCTCGGCGACCTCAACCGGCTCGTCCTCGTCGACATCGCCTTCGACATCAACGACGAGCATCTCGAAGGGCACGTCTCGATCCTGAAGCGCGCGGGCGCCGATATCTTCGTCTTTCTCGGCGTGCCGTCGACGGCGTCCAAGGTGATCAAGCTGGCGGCGTCGCTCAAATGGCGTCCGGTCTTCATCGTGAACGATGCCTCCGCCTCGATCGCCAATGCGATGGCGCCGGCGGGCCTGGAAAACTCGGCCGGCGTGATCTCGGCCGCCTTCCTGAAGGATCCGAGCGATCCCGCATGGAAAGACGATCCCGCCATGAAGGACTGGTTCGCCTTCATGGACCGGTACCATCAGATCGAAAGCACGAACAACAGCGCGGCAGTCTTTGGCTACGCCGCAGCCGAGGCGCTGACCAAGGTGCTGAAGCAATGTGGCGACGACCTCTCGCGCGAGAACATCATGCGTCAAGCGGCTTCGCTCAAGAGTTATCAGCCCTCCGTTGCGCTGCCCAACATCAGGATGAGCACCTCGCCCAACAGCTATCTGCCGATCAAGCAGATGCGGCTGGTCCAGTTTGACGGCCGCTCCTGGCAGCTCTTCGGCGAGGTGATCGAGACGGCGTTCACGGAAGGCGCGGCGCGCTAGCCTGCTCAGGCGCACCTTTTGCCTGGCTGCCCCTCTCCCCCGCCCTCCCCCGCAAGGGGGGAGGGAGCGCAGTGTGCCGAGCGGCGAGAGCCGGGCTCACAAGCTCAAAGCCAACTATCGTCACCTTAGCAGCCACGCGCACAGGTGCGTTCCCTCCCCCCCTTGCGGGGGAGGGTTAGGGAGAGGGGTGCCACGCGGCACACTCTCTCGATCGGAAACGACGCACGCCTCACGCCGGCTTCAGCGAGGCCAGCGCGCTTTCCAGCAGCGAGCGCACACGTGCGGCGTCGCCTGACTTCACCACCGCGGGATCGAGATAGAGCTCGAGGCCGGGCGCGCGCTCGGTGATGATGCCGCTCTTCTCCGCTGCGGCATCGTTCAGCGCGTCGACCGAATAGGGAATCACCTCGCGGCTGATGCCCTTCATCGTGATCGCCGGCAGCGCATGGGCGCGGACGATGTCGCTGACCAGCGCAAAGGTCTCGTAGCTCAGCACGATGCCGCCGGGCTCGGCGATCGATTGCAGGCGCGCGGCGAGGTTCGCCTCGGCACCGATGATGGTGTAGTCCATGCGGTCGCTGCTGCCGAAATTGCCGACATTGCAATAGCCGGAATTGATGCCCATGCGCGAGCGGAACGGCTGCTCGATGCCGGAGGCGCGCCACTTCGCATTGAGCTCGGCAAGCCGCTGCTGCATCCGCCAGGCCATCTGGAGGCAGGCCTCGGCGTCGGCGCGATCGCCCCTGGTCTCGGGGTCGCCGAAGAAGATCAGCATGGCGTCGCCGATGAACTTGTCGATGGTGCCGCCATATTCATGGGCGATCGCCGACATCTCGGTGAAGTATTCGTTGAGGAGCTGGGTCAGCAATTCGGGCTGAAGGCGCTCGGCGGTCGCGGTGAAGTTCTGGATGTCGGAGAAGAAGATCGTGAGCTTCTTGCGCTCGGTGTGGATGGTGACGTCCTTCTGACCGGAGAAGATGCTCTTGTAGACCTGCGGCGGGATGTAGCGCGAGATCTTCATCGAGAGCGAGGCGAGGAAGTCGTTGGCGGATTCGAGCTCCTTGTTCATGCCCTTGATGCGGCTCGCCTGGCGGCGCTGGAGCGAGAGGAACGACAGGCCGCTGCCCGCGGCGATCAGGAAATAGGCCAGCAGGAACTTGAACGAGAAGATGTTGGCGGCGATCGGCTGGGCGATGATCACCTCCTGGATGCCCCTGATATCTCCGACCTTCCAGTCCTTCTTCGGGCTTTCGGGATGACTGTTGTGGCAGCTCACGCAGGCCGGCCCCATCGTGACGGGGGCGACGAGGCGGACCTTGTCGTTGAACAGCGAGGTCTCGGTCTCCAAGATCTTCTGCTCGGGATCCCTGCGCAGCGCGTCGAGCGCGTCCTTCTCGAACTTGTCGAGCTGGTGCGGCGCACGGTTCTGGAACGGGAAGTCCGAGACAAAGCGGTAGGTGATGTTCTCCTGCTGCGCGCCGATCACCCGTCCGAGCTCCAGCGACAGCGTTGCCGGGATCGGGATCGCGCCGGGGACGGATTCGTAGTTGTGGACCACCCTGGTCGTGCCGTTCGGATTGGCGATGATGCGCCCGACCACGTTGGTCGCGTAATAGCTGCGCACGCTCGTGATCACCGAATTGAGATCGGCGGCCTGCCGGCGCAGCGCCGTCTTGCTCAGCTCGGTCAGGTCCAGCCACACCGCGAGCGGCAGCGCGAGCAGCAGGAAGGCGATCGCGGCACCGGTCAGGATGCCGCTCTTGCGCTGTTCTTCGGCGATCTCTTGTTTCACTTTGTGGCTCCGTTGCGTGCGTTTTTGTCGCAACCTCTCGCGATTTGCGGCAAAGCCTGCGGCGGCACAGAGCCAACAAACGCGCCCCCGCGCAACCCCATTTTATGGTGGTCGCACCAAGCGTCTTTCCGTTTCATCACGAAGGTTTAAGATCGGGACCAACCTGCGTTGATCAATCCGGAACCAGTGCCCATGACCGAGACCGTCCGCATCAAGCGCTTCATTGCGCGGCCTGTGATCGTGCCGATGAACCTGCCGCTCCAGACCTCGACCGGGGCGGTCGCAAAGGCGCCGCTGGTGCTGATCGACTGCGAGACCGACCAGGGCGCCCGCGGGCACGCCTATCTGTTCTCGATCACGCCGTCGGCCTTGAAGCCGCTGACGGCGATGGTCACGGAGATGTCGGAGTTGCTCGCCGGCGACGAGCTGCTGCCGTTCGAGATCGAGCGCAAGCTGACCCAGCGCTTTACGCTGCTGGGCCTCGCCGGCCTGCAGCGGCTGGCGCAGTCCGGCATCGACATGGCGGCCTGGGACGCGCTGGCCCGCACACGCGGCCTGCCGCTGGCGAGGCTGCTCGGCGGCGCGCCGAAACCGGTCAAGGCCTACAATTCGAAGGGGCTCGGCATCATGCCGGCGGGCGCCGCGGTGGACGAGGCTCACAAGCTGCTGGCCGAAGGTTTTCACGCAGCAAAGATCCGCGTCGGCCGGCCCGATGCGCGGGAGGATCTCGCCGTGGTGCGCGCGGTGCGCAAGGCCGTCGGCGATCAGGTCACGCTGATGTGCGACTACAACCAGGCCCTGACGGTCACCGAAGCCATCCGCCGCGGCGAGATGCTCGACGACGAGGGGCTGACCTGGATCGAGGAGCCGATCCGCCACGACGATTACGCCGGCTGCGCCCGCATCGCGGACGCGCTGGGCACGCCGGTCCAGATCGGCGAGAATTTTGACAGCGCCTTCGCGATGCAATCGGCGCTGTCGGCGGAAGCCTGCGATTACGTGATGCCCGACGTGCAGCGCATCGGCGGTGTCACCGGCTGGCTCCGCGCCGCATCGCTCGCGCATGCCGCCGGCATCGAGATGTCCACCCATCTGTTCTCGGAGGTCAGCGCACACCTGCTGTGCGTGACGCCGACCGCGCATTGGCTGGAATATGTCGACTGGGCCGACGCGGTGCTTTCGACGCGTTTGACGATCAAGGACGGCTTTGCGCTGCCGGGCGAGGAGCCCGGCAACGGGATTGCGTGGGACGAGGCGGCGGTCGCCAAGTATCTCGTCGGATAAGACTGACCGCCGTCCTAGGCCCGAACAGCGGCGATCATGCTCAGCTCGACCGGCGCCCCTCGCGGCAACTCGGCGACGCCGACGGACGTACGCGTGTGACGACCGCGATCGCCGAGGCGTTCGATCAGCCGGTCGGAGGCACCGTTCATGACTTGCGACTGCTGGGTAAATCCAGGCGCCGAGGCGACGTATCCCACGAGTTGCAGGACCTGGACGACCCTGTCCTCTCCGCCTGTGGCGTGGTTGATGGCGGCAATGCAGAGATCAGCGCAAAGGGCCGCAGCCTCTTGCGCGGCCGCGATGTCGACACCTGCACCGACCTTGCCCGCATATAGCAGGTCTTCGCCGCGACGCGGGAGCTGACCACTGACATACGCAATTCCAGCATGGATGATCACCGGCAGGTAGTTGCCGCCGGGCTTGTTCACACTGCTCATCTCGCCCACTTGCCTTCTCTTCACGTCCGGCGAAGCGACACCTGTCGCCGAACGCCACAATCTGGATCTCACCACGCCCGTCGCCGTGGTGGATGACCGGACAATGGCAGGCAGGACCTCACGGATCAAGGCTGCGAAGCTTTTGCATGCTGAAAGCGATCCAGGCCCGACGACATTCGCCTGCGCGCATTGCGCAGCCGCGGCGAGCACGATAACGATGCCCCCATGACCACATGGCGCCCCCATCCCGGCATCAGGGTTGTCGCGATCGGCCTGCACTGGCGGGCCGGGCGCCTGCTGGCGGCCGAGGTTCGCGACAATGCAGGCCGGATCAGGGGCGTCCGTCCGCTCGGCGGCGAAATCGAATTCGGCGAGAGCTGGCGGACTGCGCTGATACGGGAATTCAGGGAAGAGCTCGGCATCGACATCACCATCAAAGGCGAGCCGTTGATGATGGAGAACATTTTCGTGCACGAGGACGCCATCGGACACGAGGTGATGTTCATCGCCGAGGTGGCATTTCCGGACGGCGCGTTCGGCGGCCAGGACCGCATCGATTTCTGCGAGGACAATGGCGAGCAGATCGTGGCGCGCTGGTTCGACCTCGCCGATCTCGACGTGGAGGGCGGACCTAGCCTCTATCCGGGCGGACTGAAGGATTTGCTGCTGGGGACTACGTGAGAGGCGCCCCTCTCATCGCGCCGCGCCGTCATCGCGCCGGTAGCGGAAATCGCAATGATCGGCGCCTTGCATGATCGTCTGCGTGCGCGTGAGCCTGACGTCGGGGCCGAATCCTTCGGAGGTTGCAAAGTCCGCGGTGCAGACCAGGAGAAAGCCGAGTTCCGGCTCGCCCAGCGCCTTGTAGAACTCGGCATAGGCGCATCGCTTGACGTCGAACGCGAAGGCGTCGTGGCTCTGCTCGATCACGTCATAGGCGAGCGCATCGTCGCGGGCATAGGTCCTGAACGCCGACGAGACGGCCTTGCCGAGATCGCTCTCGTTCTTGGCTTTCCAGAATTCCTCGCCGAAGCCGCGATAGAGATCGCCGAGCGTCTTGCGCACCAGCGCGTTGGCGCGCGCCTCGCCGAGCTCGGCCTGGAGCGCCCTGACCAGCGGCACCAGCACCTGCGCCTGGATCTTTGCCTGTTCGATGACGGATGTGCTCATGGTCAGGCTCACGACTGGGATGGAATCGTAGCCCGCGAGACGATACCTCAACTTGACGCCGACGACGAGAGTTTGCCCGTTACGTCCCGCGGCAACCGACATGGCCTGAACCAACGCATCCGTGATGCAGCGGTGATCGCTGATCGCGCGATCCTGAAAAGCCGGCGAGGCGGCTGGTGGTATGATTATCGTCATCCAAAAGAGAGGTGAACATGCCCCCGTCCGAGATGTCTCCAGTCCACGTCAGGCCACGACCATTTGCACGGCACCGTCATCTTGCCGCGACTGCCGCGGCGCTGTTTCTCGCCGTGACAGCCTGGTCAGTTGGGCCTGCACTGGCCGCAGCAAATGATGCCGAGGCCCGAACCATCTTCGAGAAGTTCATTGCCGCGCAGAATGCGCACAACGCGGACGATGTGAAGGCCATGCTGTGGAATTCGCCCGGCACGCTGCTGTTTGCGCGAGGCATCGAAACCAGAGGCCGTGATGCGGTCGCGGACCGCTTCAAGGGCTACTACGAGGGCACCTGGCACCTCGAGCCCGACATGTCGAAATTCCACGTCGCCGTGATCTCGAACGAGGTCATGCAGATTCTCGTGCCGATCGTCTTCACGCGCGGCCTTCCCGGCAAGCCACCGCAACAGAATACGTTTCTGATCAGCCAGACCTACGTGCGGGATGCGAACGGCTGGTCCGTCGCGTCCGTCCTGCCGGTCGCGAACACGGAACTGAAATAGCTCGATTTCGCCTCGTCGGGGATTGGCTTGCCTAGCCGAAGCTCGCGGCGGCAGCCCGCCTGCGCCCGTTGGGCTTCGGCGCGGCATCCTTCTCTCGCTATCGCGAGCGAAGGATGGTGGGCACGACAGGGATCGAACCTGTGACCCCTACCATGTCAAGGTAGTGCTCTCCCGCTGAGCTACGTGCCCTAGAGGTCATTTCATCGGTGGGGTCCCTATAACGGCTCAGGGGACCCGGCGCAAGGACGGAACGGGGCCGATTTAGGCCGCCAGCATCTTGTTCACTTCGCTGACCAATTCGCGCAGATGCACGGGCTTGGACAGCACCTTGGCGTTCTTGGGGGCGTCCGAATCCGAGTTCAGGGCGACCGCGGCGAAGCCGGTGATGAACATGATCTTGATGTCGGGGTCGAGTTCCGAGGCCCGGCGGGCGAGCTCGATTCCGTCCATTTCCGGCATCACGATGTCGGTCAGCAGCATCTCAAACGGCTCTTCGCGGAGCCGCTGATAGGCGGCCATGCCGTTATCATGGGACGAGACCTGAAAACCGGCGTTTTCCAGCGCCTTGACCAGGAAACGGCGCATGTCGTTGTCGTCTTCGGCGAGCAGGATCTTTGGCATGGCAGGAAACGTCGAATCCCCAGAGGATATCAGCAGAGGTCACTAAGCCCGACAGAGGGTAAATTTGGGGTGAAAATCTTTACCCTGGACGGCTCGCGCTGCCGGCTCCTTGTGAACCGGAATGCGGCTCGAATCAATCGAAGCCGACCGAACGATCCGCCCCGCTGCCCGCACGGTTAAGACATGTTCCAGCGCCAATCACATCTTTTCGCTTGGCAGAATGGTTGCGATTCCAGACAATGACGACACATAAGAGCCGCTCGACCGGCCGAATCAATCCGTTCAAGCCGGACCTTGCAGGATCCTGCGGGGCCGGATCTTGTGGCGCGAAGGGACGAAGCCTGGGAATAAGGGACGAAGCCTGAGAAGATGACCCGGTTTGATGGCGAGATGTCGCCAGCCTTCGAGATCGTCGAGCCCGCCGAATGGCGCGCGCCGGTCATCTTCAACTCGCCCCATTCCGGCTCGACCTATCCGGACGAATTCCTCAGCGCCTCCAGGATCGACCTGCCGACGCTGCGGCGGTCGGAAGATTCGTTCATGGACGAGCTGATCGGCCATCTCAGCGCCCGCGGCTTTCCGACCGTGCGGGTCAACTTTCCCCGCTCCTATGTCGACGTCAACCGCGAGCCCTACGAGCTCGACCCCCGCATGTTCACCGGGCGCCTGCCGAGCTTTGCCAATACCCGCTCGATGCGGGTCGCCGGCGGCCTC